>VOFI01003451.1_pt1 | contig 38080 bp, 63 predicted proteins | sample 5384131 | NCBI WGS metagenome assembly VOFI01 (sample SAMN12384728, study PRJNA508395) | human gut metagenome | isolation source: healthy gut H | host: Homo sapiens | reverse complement strand
CGCGGATATAGAAGGATTTGCTGTGTTTCTCTATTTCCTCCACGATTTCCTCGGAACATGATCCACAATCAGCTCTGAAACGATTGATTGTAAGTCCGTTCTGCTCAAATCTCTCAAAGAATCTCTTCAGCGTGCATCATACTTCTCAGTCTCTATGAACTGATGGTCGAAATCAACATCATACATCTCGCCCTCTTTCAGTTGGCCGGATGCAAACATACAATTGAGCAGTAAGGTATTGAGTGTGTCAGCCGTGTTGAAATCGTAGTTCTTACCCGTATCTGATGTGTATGAGATGTTTCCTTGCTTGGATTTATTCAGATTCACACCGGAAGAGCGTTACCTCCCATTAAAAAGAAACTTTTAAAAAAATGCCCTGCAATCCTCCAAATGGTATCACTAAAAAGAAATAGCATCCTACCTCAAAATTACACCCCCGTACACATGAGCCGAATCAGACGCAAGCAAAGCTTTGACAACAAAAAATAAACATAGGTTTAGAAATTTACATTCATAACAATATTCCAAGAGTATCTTAATCTGCCAAAGGATTCTTCTTTTTATCTTTGTCTTATCTTTGGTTGGTTCAACGAAGAGACAAAATAAAAAGATTGAATGAGTTAAAAAACAAGAGATTAAAAGAGAATATGAAAACAAAAAGAAATTCTTGGAATACTTATGCTATTCCTTCTGTACATTCAGCTTTATAAGCTGCGACGATGATAATGAACAGACAAATGAATTAACCCCCGAAGCACTTTATCAGACTTCATGGCGTGGAACAGGGCATTGTGAAATATGGCTTCATTCAGGAAAGAGATACTTGGGCAGATTGAACGGATAGATACCGGGCGTATATTCACGTTCCGGGATTTGTCGTTTGAAACGGAAAAGACCGCCAATGTTGCGGTGCTACTCTCCGAACAGAGTCGCAAAGGGATACTGGTTCGGGTTGAAAAGGGTGCGTACTACCGCCCCAAGAAATCGGTCTTAGGATTGGGGAAGCTGCCCGTCTATCAGGATGAACAGTTTCGTTATCTTACCGAAAAACTGAACGGCTATATCACGGGTGCTTACGTCTATAACAAAATGGGGCTGACCGAACAGGTCGCCACAACCATAACGATAGCCACTCCCTAACCCGGTACGCCGTTTCCGTTTCAAGAACTTGGATATAGAGTGTGTGAAAGCATACAGCATGGACTACCGGATGAAAGCCTTGTCCCGTACTTGCGGCTGCTCGATGCGATAAAGGACATGAAGCGCATACCCGGAACCACCGGGCAGGACATCTACAACCGGGTCAAAAGCCAATATTTCAACGGGTATAGCCTTCCGGAACTGGAAAAAATCGTATCTTTGGCGAAAAGTTACCCGCCACGTGTCAGAAAGGTGGTGGCGGATATACTGGGCGACATCAGACAAACCGTGTTGCAAACAGAAATGGCAAAGACCATTCTTCCCACGACACGGTTCAACTTGGATTACAAAACAGCATAGGGCAGAAATATGAATTTACATTCGGACAAAGAAGCGTTCAAGGAAATCATCGCACTGGCGGCTGAACATTTCGGCTACGAGCAGTCGCACGTGGAAAAGGATTACTGGGTATCGAAGATACTGCGGGATATTTCTCTGTCCGAATATGCGGATAAGACCTACTTCAAGGCGGCACTTCACTTTCCAAAGCCTACGGGCTGATAGAACGTTTCTCGGAAGATTTGGACTTGTTCGTGTTTACGGGTGACAAAGGTGCGTCCAAGCAGGCGGAAAAGACATTGAACAAGAAACTTTCCAAATACATAGCCGAACTCAACAGTGACATATACAAGGAAGATTTGTCGGAAACGGGCGGTAATTACCGTAAGCTGTATTTCTCGTATGACAATGTATTTCAAGGCGTGGGACTTAAAGAGCATTTGGAATTAGAGATAAAGTCCTGTGACCTGCCGGACAAAAAACTGATGTTCTACCCGGCGGACAAGCGGGCAATCAAACCGATTGTGACCGCCTTTCTTGAAAGCATCGGGCAAGAGGAACTGATAAGCATCTACGGGCTGGGAAGTTTTGAAACGCAGTGTATCAATCCCCGAAAGACTATCTGCGACAAGATTTCAAGGCTGGTAAAGCTGTCTACAATGAGGATGCAGCCGCACTGTTGGCAAAGCATATCCGTGACGTTTACGACTTGTCGGCACTCTACCACAATCAGGAATATAACGATTACCTACATTCGGAAGATTTCTTGGATGCCATGTACCGGGTGACGATAGAGGACGGGCTAAACAAAAACTCCCGTTCGCACTTGTCGCTGGCTGATGCACCGATATTCAAGGATGCCGAAGCGGTCATGGCGTTACCCGAAGTGGCTACCTTCCTGACGGATGCGGTCGTAGTTGGCTTGTATCTCCTCCTGCATCCGGTCGTTGCCGTCCTTGTCGATGAAGTCGATAATTTGCGGAAGTTCACGTAGCGGGCGGTTTCCCGCTTCACCTTTTCATTGTCCACCACGATTTCACAGTGGAAAATCTTCTGCTCTATCCGTTCATCGAAATTGTCTGCTACTGCACCCACGAACATACCTTGCGTGAGGTTGGATATTTTGCTGGCGGGTATCAGGCTGTCCATTTGGGTGCTTATCGAGGTAGACTTCTCCCGCTGGTTGATTGTCATGCTCTGTCGTTTCTGCAACACCTTTCCGAAACGCTCGGAAAGGATTTTCGCCGTTTCACCGACTACCTGACCGCTGAACACGTTACCCACTGTATTTTGTATCACCCGCTTTCCTTGTCCCCGTAATCACGGGTAAGCTGGCTGTAATCCTGAAAGCCCAGCAGAACCGCTACTTTGTTGCTTCGTGCGGTTGCAATCAGATTGTCAAGCCCTCGAAAATAAATCGTTGGCAGCTCGTCTATTATCACCGAACTTTTAAGCTGACCTTTCTTGTTTATCAGCTTCACTATACGGTTATACAGCCCAGTGCTGCCGAGTAGATATTTTGGCGGTCAGGATTGTTGCCGACAACCAAGATTTTAGGCTCTGCGGGTTGTTGATGTCGAGTGAAAAATCATCGCCCGTCATTACCCAGTAAAGTGCGGGCTGATCATCCTTGAAAGCGGGATTTTCGCACTGGCTATCTGCCCCTGCAACTGTTCGACCGCATCGAACTCTCCCAAGCATCTACGAATGGGGAAAGATAGTTTTCCAGTTCGGGATAGCTGCGCAAAATGGTGAACACATCGGCGTATTTCTTGTTCAGCAGTTCAATGGCATGGGGGAATGTACAATACTTACCGCCCTGATAGATGCGCAGATACCAAATTATAGCCGCCAAAAGAATAATCGGGCTTTCCACGAAGAAGTCGCCCTGCTTGCTTATCCAGCTTCGATTAAGGTTAAGCATTATCGTGTAGCTGGCTTCATAGGCATCCGCAATGTCCGACATGAAGCTGGCGTTTATCGGGTTGCATCGGTGGCTCTTGCGGGGGTCATCAAAGTTAATAACGTAAAACTTAGGCTTTACCTTGTAGCCGTCCTAAGTGGTTAAGCAAATGATTGTAAGCGATTTCTGAAAGGTCAGGAATTTGTAATCATAACAATAGAGTGCAAAACCTTTCTCGATCTGCTGTTTATGTAGCTGTTTACCACTGCATACGACTTCCCGCTACCCGGCGTTCCCAGTACAAGACTGGCACGGAACGGATTCACGACATTTATCCAGCCGCTATTATTCCATTTCTTCTTATAGTAGAACCGGGTAGGCAAATTTACCGAATATTCGTTCTCGATAAGTCTTGTTTCCTGTATGAAACTTTCGTTCTCGGTATTAAAGACATCATCCATAAGGTTGTTCTTCAACAGGGGACATCCACGTACCCGCCATGAGCATACAGATGTAACCCGCCGATAGCGTAACGATATAAAATACCGTACCTGCCGTGTGTGGCAGCGGAAGTTCCAGCAGCCACCAGTTCAGAAAGAACAGCAGTTACTCCCGCCGCAAGGCTACAATGTATCTTCGTCCACGTTATCTTTTCCTCTTTCACGCCCTTAGTGCCAATACACGACAGGGCGAGGAACACCACCGCAAATAGTTTCGTCCATAGGGCGGACGAGAACAGCCCGGTAGTGCGCTGGAAGTTCCACAGTATCTTGTCTATCACTTCAAAGGTCACTCCCCACTCTTTCAGGGTGGAGTAACAGAACCAGTACACGTTTATTCCCACCAATAAAATACTGATAGCCCGCATAAAGTCCATGACCCGTGCAAGCCCTCTCAAATCATCTTCCTGCTGCATGATTGTATATTTTTTTTAAAGTTAGTCGATGCGCCTTGTGCGCTTCTTTTTCTTCTTTCTCTTTTGGCGGGCGGTGTCCTGCGGCTCGTCACCGCCTGATGCACCGCCGCCCAACAATCCACCGAAAGCTCCCAGCACAGAAGCCACCCCCGGAACGATATCGGATTTCGGCGTAAAACCCGGCTGTTCTTGATGCGTGGATTGTTCCCGCTGTATATCCGTTTTTCTTTCATCGGAATACAGGTCGTTGAACACGTTCGCCGAATACTCCTTGCCCAAGCGAGAACCGTTCAGCACCACCCGGCTGTCGTGGTCGATGAACGTAACGCCATAGATGCGCCCGCTGTCGTTCTGACGGAATACCACGTCAATGCCCTGCTTTCTTAGCTGCTGTTCCAATTCCTTGCGGCTACGGGTAGTCTGCATGGCAGTGGCGACAATCTTCCGTGTGCGTTCTTTCAGCTTGCCGTTCTTGATTGCCTCGCCCGATTTCTCCATTCTACGCTGTACCGCTTCATACCCCACCGACTTGCCGATGCGGGAAGCCTTTACCGGGTTACCCGCCTTTTCGCCCTTGTCATTGGCAGTGGAATAGACAATGCCTTGATAGGGCTTGCCGTTCACTTCACCCTTGACTTCCTCGGCGCATATATTATAGGTGGCAAGCAACGCCTTGTATTCCCCGAATGAATGGAAGCGGTAGCCATAGCAAGCCGCTTTCACGGTGTTGCCGATTTGGTGCTTCACGTCCCCGGCGGTGTAATCCACCTTTTTAAGTTCCGGGCGTTCCGTCCTCGCTTTCCTCTCTGCCGGGTGCAGCCCGTATTTCTTTTCCAGTTCACGGGTGATTTGCTTGCTGCGCCGATGCTCAAACCTGTCATTCAGCGGCTGCCGTTCTCGTCCACCCGCAACCCTACGATATGGATATGGTGGCGGTCAATGTCTGTGTGCTTGTACACCAAATAAGGCTGGTCGCCGTAGCCCAACTTCTGCATATACTCTTTGCTATGTCGGAAAGCTGCTGGTCGGTCAGCACGTCTTCCGGGTGCGGGTTTATGGAAATATGCAGTATCGGCTTCTTGGTGAATAGCTGGACAGGCATCTGCATTTCGAAGCTGCGCATACACTCGCCGATAGAGAAATTCCCGTCCTCGCTAACAGCATCCGGTTGGAGAAAAGCACCTTTGCTTCCTCGCTGTCCACTTGTTTTGGTTGTAAGCCAGTGCGCCGAACATATTGCCGCCAGTGCTTATTTTGGCAACCATAGTTCCTTGCACTCGTTTGTCAGGTCGATAACCTGACGGTTTAACATAGATAATTCAGTGGTCACCTTCTCCAGTTTATAGAGAAAAGCCAGTGCTTTTCTCGGAAAAGTTACTATGCAACGCCTTTACCACTTGGTTGTAATTGACCGCTACGGCTCTGAACTGGGCGTAAAATTCAGTCAGCCGGGCGCAGTACTCGACCGCCGACTTGTCCACTTTCACCACCCGGAACGGTTCGCCGAACAACCGGGCAGCGATGAAACGGGACTTGCTCGTAACGCCAGACTGCTCCCACTGCGAGAGGAAGCGGGCGTTCTCCCGGTCATTCAGGTAAAGGACATGGCGATGCTTCGCCGGGTCTGCGAGGGCGGGGCGACCGCCCTTGTTGGGTTTTCTTGTTTCCATACTTCTTTGAATTAAAAAATTACGACTTCGGAGTGATTTTTACCCCCGCAAGGGGCAAGGCGTTTTCAGGCACGGAAAACGGTTTTGTATGCTACAAAACACACCTTGCTATTTTCTGACGAAAATCGAAATCCGTCACGGACGGATTGGGGTTAGCGTGGAAGCGGTAAGCCCTGCCGCTCACCAGCCCGGTTTTACACCTGCGCCCCCTGGCGGTTCGTTACTCCGCTGCAAAGTAACGGTGATTTATAATGCTGTAAAATAGGCAGTTGGTGGACAAATCGGGACAGCGCAGGACAAATCGGGACAAGGTTTTCAGGGGACGTTTTTTCTCCCTTTTTTTGCATCGGATTTCAAGATTGAAAGAAATATTCCAATCAGGAAAGAATGATTGAAAGCATGATTTCAAGAAAACGTGATTGCATTACTTCAATATTCCAAGAAAGAATGAAAGCAGGAAAGCAAGATTGAAATAAAACAGTCTTTCAATATTTCAAGATTGCAACATGGAAAGAATGAATGATTGAAAGCAATAAATAAATCTAACCAATAATGAACGGAAACAATATGGAAAACGAGAAAACACCCCTGTATGTCGCCTTTTCCACACAAAAGGGCGGGGTCGGCAAAACAACCTTTACCGTGCTGGCGGCGAGTTACCTCTACTACCTCAAAGGCTACGATGTGGCGGTGGTCGATTGCGACTACCCGCAACACTCCATTGCCGGGATGCGAAAGCGGGATGCCGAGCAGGTCGGGGCGGATGAAGATTACAAGCGCATGGCGTATGAACAGTTCACCCGGCTGGGGAAGAAAGCCTACCCGGTACTATGTAGTTCACCCGAAAAGGCGATTGCAACGGCTGACGAATATATAGCCGCCGGACACGTGCCGGATATAGTCTTTTTCGACCTGCCCGGCACGGTGAACAGCGAGGGCGTGATAAACTCCCTTGCGGGCATGGACTACATCTTCACCCCCATTTCAGCCGACAAGGTGGTGCTGGAAAGCAGCCTGTCGTTCGCAATGGCTATCCAAAAGCTATTGGTGAAGAATGAAGCCTGCCGACTTACCGGGCTGTACCTCTTTTGGAACATGGTGGACGGGCGGGAGAAAACAGACCTTTACACCGCCTATGACAAGACGATTAAGGAACTGGAACTGCCGCTGATGAAAACCTTTATCCCCGATACCAAACGCTACAAAAAGGAACTGGTGGCAGATAAAAAGGCGGTGTTCCGCTCCACGCTCTTTCCCGCCAGCCGCCTGCTGGTAAGGGGAAGCAACTTGGAAGAACTGATAACCGAAATAGTACTACATCAAATTACAATGATATGGCAAAGCAAAGCGGCGGGATGCCGAAGATAGACGAGGATTTCATGAAAGAACTTATCTCGCAGGGCGTACCCACCAAACAAGATAATAATAAGACGAATGCACCGTACCCGGCGGCGAAACGGAACCGCCCACGCAGCCTGAAACGGTGCGGGTGGAGAAAACGACACACCGCAAGCGCAAGGGCGGTTCGGGTGACTACCGGGAAACCTACTTTCAGAAAGTGGAACTGGCAGACCGACAGCCCTTGTACGTGAGCCGTACCACGCACGAGAAGCTGATGCGTATCGTGACGGTGATAGGCGGGCGAAGGTAACAGTAAGCAGCTACGTGGAAAACATCCTGCTGCGCCACTTCGAGCAGTACCAAGACGAGATAAACACCCTGTATGAAAGCCACTTCCAAAAGCCTGTCTGACTATGGTAATCTATTGCATACTTACCGGGCTTTTGGTGTACTATATCGCCCTATGGCTGTGGTATCGCTACACGGACAGACGGACATCACCGGGCAGAACGGACGATGCGCCACTCCCACGAAACGAGTTTTCAGGCTACACGCTGATAGGCACAAGCCGCTACAAGGGTGGACAAATCGGGACAGCGCAGGACAAATCGGGACACCTCCCGAAAGCGGCTGAAAATGATACTATTTTTGCGCCGCAGGCTGACGGACAGCCGGAAGAAACACCCGGTTACGAGAATGACGAACCCGATTATGAGGACGAGGAAATAGCCGGGTACATGGACGGTGACGATGATACCGGGCGGGCTATGGGCGTGAGCTTTGACGAACTGGGCAAAGCGGTACGCACGGCGAACGCCGACAACCCCACCGAAGCGGAACAGCGGCAAGCCGCCGGGACACTGGAAAGGATTGAGGGGACGAACCTCTACGATGCGGTGGTGGAGAACATCAACGGCGGGCTGGCAAAGGTAGCGGAACTGCTGGGGCGCAACGAAGCGGAACTGGCTACGGCTACTCGCCGTAGCTGGCGGTACAAGCAGGGAATACGAAGCGTTCAACATGAACGACTTCCTATAATATAATAATGTGTAACACTGATATGAAGCAGCGTGACTACGGTTGATTGGCAACCTGAAAACCAAACAGACAAACGGGACTGCTCCCGACCACTAAAATTTCAAATTATTCACCAGCCGGGAAAGGCGGACTTCCCACCCGCCGCCCGGCATTAAAAACAAATCACAATGAGAAAGAAAATCTTTTTGTCGGCGGCTATCCTTGCCGCTGTGGTAAGTGCCTACGCACAAGGCAACGGGCAGGCGGGCATCACCGAAGCCACGAACCTAATCACCGGGTATTTCGACCCCGGAACAAAACTGGTGTACGCAATCGGGGCGGTCTGCGGCTTGATTGGCGGGGTAAAAGTCTATAACAAATTTTCGAGCGGTGACCCCGACACCTCAAAGACTGCCGCCAGTTGGTTCGGGGCGTGCATCTTCCTGATTGTCGCCGCCACTATCCTACGTTCGTTCTTCCTCTAAACAGCGGCTATGTCTGAATATCCGGTAAACAGGGGTATCGGGAAGCCAGTGGAGTTCAAGGGGCTGAAAAGCCAGTACCTTTTCATTTTTGCAGGCGGCTTGCTTGCCGTCTTCGTGGTGTTCATCGTCCTGTTCATGGCGGGCGTGAACCAGTGGCTATGTATCGGTTTCATCGTGTCGGCTTCGCTGCTGCTCGTGTGGCAGACGTTCCGGCTCAATGCCCGGTACGGCACGCACGGGCTGATGAAAGCAGCCGCCCGCAAAAGACACCCACGCTTCATTATCAGCCGAAAGGCGATACCCCGATTATTCACATACAAAAGAAGAAAGGAAGAAAGACCATGAGGAATACGTTAAAGGCTACCACGCTGGAACGAAAATTTCCACTTTTGGCGGTGGAGAACGGCTGCATCATTTCAAAGGATGCGGACATAACGGTGGCTTTCCGGGTGGAACTGCCCGAACTGTTCACCGTCACCAGTGCCGAATACGAAGCCATACATTCGGCGTGGTACAAGGCAATCAAGGTGCTGCCAGACTACTCCATAGTACACAAGCAGGACTTCTTCATCAAGGAGAACTACCAGCCCGACACCGAAAGGGACGAACTTAGTTTCCTGCCGCTCCTTTGAACGGCACTTCAATGAACGCCCGTTCCTGAACCATTACTGCTACCTGTTCCTGACAAAGACGACAAGGGAGAGAAGCCGCCGACAGAGCGACTTCTCCACCCTCTGCCGGGGCAGAATTCTACCGCAGGAGATAGCCGACAAGGAAGCGGCAACAAAGTTCATCGAAGCGGTCGGGCAGTTTGAAAGGATTATGAACGACAGCGGGTTTGTCACGCTTACCCGGTTGGCGGCATCGGAAATCACCGGGCAAGACGGAAAGGCGGGCATCATCGAGAAATACTTCTCGCTATCGCAGACAGATACCACCTGCCTGAAAGACATCGGACTGTACCCGGAAGAAATGCGTGTCGGGGACGACATACTGTGCCTGCACACGCTCTCGGACGTGGAAGATTTGCCCGGAAAGGTCGGGACGGACACACGGTTTGAAAGCTGTCCACTGATAGAAGCGACTGCAGACTGTCATTCGCCGCCCCGGTGGGCGTGTTGTTGTCGTGTAACCACGTCTATAACCAGTACATCTTCATAGACGACCACGCCGAGAACCTGAAGAACTTCGAGCAGACCGCCCGGAACATGCAATCACTCTCCCGCTACTCCCGTGCCAACCAAGTAAACAAGGAGTGGATAGACGAGTACCTGAACGAAGCGCACAGCAAGGGGCTTGTATCGGTGCGTTGCCACTGCAACGTCATGGCATGGAGTGATGACAGGGACGAACTCAAACGCATACGCAACGATGTGGGAAGCCAGCTTGCGCTTAATGGAGTGCAAGCCACGCCACAACACCACCGACACACCCACGCTCTTTTGGGCGGGCATACCCGGTAACGAGGCGGACTTCCCCGCAGAGGAAAGTTTCTACACATTTTTGGGGCAGGCTCTATGCCTGTTCGTGGAAGAAACGAACTACAAGAGTTCGCTTTCGCCGTTCGGTATCAAAATGGTGGACAGGGTAAGCGGTCGCCCGCTGCACATCGACATATCGGATTTGCCCATGAAGAAAGGCATCACGACCAACCGCAACAAGTTTATACTTGGGCCGAGTGGTCGCGGCAAGTCTTTCTTCACCAACCACATGGTGCGCCAGTATTACGAGCAGGGTGCGCACGTGCTATTGGTAGATACGGGTAACAGTTACTTGGGGCTGTCCCAGCTAATCCACAACCGCACGCACGGCGAGGACGGGATTTATTTCACCTACACCAACGAGAACCCGATAGCGTTCAACCCGTTCTATGTCGAGACGGGGTATTTGACATAGAAAAGAAAGAGAGTATAAAGACCCTTATACTCACCTTGTGGAAGCGGGACGATGAAGCACCCAAGCGGTCGGAAGAAGTGGCGTTATCAAATGCGGTAAGTGCCTATATTGAACGTATCACGTGCGACAGGTCGGTAACGCCCTGCTTCAACACGTTCTACGAGTTTGTCCGGGATGATTACCGACAGCGACTTGCCGAAAAGAACGTCAGGGAAAAGGATTTTGACATAGATAACTTTCTGAACGTGCTTGAACCGTACTATCGTGGCGGTGAATACGACTACCTGCTGAACTCCGATAAGGAACTGGATTTGCTACATAAACGCTTCATTGTCTTTGAATTGGATAACATCAAAGACCACAAGATTTTATTCCCGATAACGACTATCATCATCATGGAAGCCTTTATCAATAAGATGCGCAAATTAAAGGGAATAAGAAGTTAATCTTGATAGAGGAAGCGTGGAAAGCGATTGCATCGGCGAACATGGCGGACTACATAAAATATTTGTACAAAACCGTCAGAAAGTATTTCGGGGAAGCGATTGTAGTCACGCAGGAGGTGGAAGATATTATTTCTTCCCCTATCGTGAAAGAAAGTATCATCAACAATTCGGACTGCAAGATTTTGTTAGACCAAAGAAAATACCTGAACAAGTTCGACAGCATACAGAACCTCTTGGGACTGACCGACAAGGAGCGTTCGCAGATATTGTCTATCAACATGGCGAACCACCCCGGACGGAAGTACAAGGAAGTTTTCTTTCGCTGGGTGGTACGCAGTCAGCGGTGTACGCTACCGAAGTTTCGTTGGAAGAATATTACACATACACGACCGAGGAAAGCGAGAAAAATGGAACTGTTCGCCCTCGCCGAGAAGCTGGGCGGCAACCTTGAACTGGCTATCAAGCGGCTTGCCGAAAGCAAACGGAATCCCCAATCATCAACAACTTAAAAATTAGGAACATGAAGAAAACAATTCTCCTTATGGCGGTGTGCCTTTGCTTCATCGGCAGGGCATCCGCCCAATGGGTGGTGTCAGACCCCGGCAACTTGGCACAGGGTATCATCAACACCACCAAGCAGATAGTGCAGACTTCCACCACAGCCAAGAACACGCTGGACGGCTTCATGGAAGCGCAGAAGATTTTCCAGCAGGGTAAAAAATATTACGATGCGCTCAAAGCGGTGCATGACGTGGTTAAGGGCGGTGTCAAGGTGAAGAAGTCCATTGAACTGGTGGCGGAAATCTCCGAAATCTACGTGCGAAATTACCAGAAGTATGCTGGCAGACCCGAATTTCACGCCTGACGAACTGTCGGCAATCTCGTTCGGCTATGCCAAACTGATGTCGGAAAGCTCGGACGTGTTGCAGGACTTGAAAAATGTCGTGAACATCACGGGCATGTCGCTGACGGATGCCGAACGGCTGGCTATTATTGACAACGCTTATAAAGCCTATTGAACTACCGCAACCTTGTGAACTACTATACCCGCAAGAACATATCCGTGTCCTACCTGCGGGCGAAAAAGAAGAACGACACCGACCGGGTGCTGGCTCTCTACGGCTCGGCGGATGAACGCTACTGGTAACATATAATTATAATATGGTATGCCTATGTTATTAGCAGCGGTAGATTTTGATAACCTGCACCAAGTGTTGCGGGTGCTTTACGATGAAATGATGCCCTTGTGCAGCAACATGACGGGGGTAGCGAAAGGGATAGCCGGGCTGGGAGCTTGTTCTATGTAGCCGCCAAAGTGTGGCAGTCGCTCGCACGTGCCGAACCCATAGACGTGTACCCGCTCCTGCGCCCCTTTGCGCTGGGGCTGTGCATCATGTTCTTTCCCACGTTCGTGCTGGGGACTATCAACACGGTGCTGTCGCCTGTGGTGAAAGGGTGCAACCAGCTTATGGAAACGCAGACTTTCGACATGAACGAGTACCGGGCGCAGAAAGACCGACTGGAATATGAAGCCCTGATGCGAAGCCCCGAAACGGCTTACCTCGCATCGGACGAGGAATTTGACAGGCAACTGGAAGAACTGGGCTGGTCGCCCTCCGACATGGTGACTATGACGGGTATGTACATGGATAGGGCGGCGTACAATATCAAAAAGTCCGTCCGGGACTGGTTCAGGGAGTTGTTGGAAATGCTCTTTCAGGCGGCGGGGCTGATTATAGACACGCTGCGCACGTTCTTCCTGATTGTGCTTTCGATACTGGGTCCGCTGGCGTTTGCGATTTCCGTCTATGACGGTTTCCAAAGCACGCTGCCCCAGTGGATTTCACGCTATATCTCCATTTACCTGTGGTTGCCCGTGTCTGATTTGTTCAGCAGCGTGCTGGCACGCATACAAACGCTGATGCTCCAAAAGGATATTCAGGAACTTTCAGACCCGAATTTCATTCCTGACGGGAGCAGCACCGTGTATGTAATCTTTATGATAATCGGTATCGTGGGCTACTTCACCATTCCAACGGTGGCAAGCTGGATTGTGTCGGCTGGCGGCACGTCTGCCTATAACCGCAACGTGGCACGGGCGGGTTCAATCGCCGGGGCAGCGGTCGGTGCGGCAAGCGGGAAAGTAACCGGGAAACTACTCAAATAACCAACATCAAAATTTAGTATATGGAATTTAAATCATTAACGAACATCGAAACGAGTTTCCGGCAAATCCGGCTCTTTGCGCTGGTATTCATCTGCCTGTGCGCACTGGTGACGGGCTTTGCCGTGTGGAACTCGTACAGCTTCGCCGAAAAGCAGCGGCAGAAGATATACGTCCTCGACAACGGCAAAAGCCTGATGCTGGCACTCTCGCAGGACATGGCACAGAACAGACCCGTGGAAGCCAAATCGCACGTGCGGCGTTTCCACGAACTTTTCTTCACGTTATCGCCCGACAAGGGGGCTATCGAAAGTAACATCAAACGCTCGCTGTTCCTTGCCGACAAGACCGCTTTCAATTATTACAAGGACTTGGCGGAAAAGGGATATTACAACCGGGTGATTTCCGGAAATGTCACGCAGACGGTGGAGATTGACAGCGTGAGGTGCGACTTCGACCAGTACCCTTACAGGTGAACACCTACGCCCGCCAGTTGATTGTCCGAGAAAGTAGCCTGACGGTGCGAAGCCTTGTGACCTCGTGCCGGTTACTTAACGCAACCCGGAGCGATAACAACCCGCACGGCTTCATCATCGAAGCGTTCACCATTACCGAAAACAAGGATTTACAGACCGTAAAGAGATAGCCGTATGGAAAGGAAACAGAGTTATATCGGAAAGGTGCAGGACTGGGCGGACGACCGCCTGCGCCGTATGTGCGGACGGATTACGCCGGGCAAAAGGCTGGCGGTTATCCTCGTGATGTTCTTCTTTTTTAGTGGCTTGTCTATTTACATCACCGTTTCGTCAATCTACAACATCGGGAAACGGGACGGCAGGCGGCTGCAAATAGAACATATCAAACAACTGCCATTGCAGGGCAGGCAATGACACAATCAACAGTATCAACCCATTAAACAGACCGGAATATGGAAGAAGTACAGAAGAATGAGAGCGGCACGACCGTACCGCAGGCGGACGGGAAACCCGAAAAGGAAAAGAAACCCAAACGGGAACTGACACCGCAGCAGGTACAGCAGCGCAGGAAAATGATAGTCTTCCCGCTGATGTTCCTCGCCTTTGCCGGGTGTATGTACCTGATATTCGCTCCCTCCGGCAAAGAGGACGTGAACGTGGAGAGCGTGGGCGGCTTCAACGCCGACATACCCCTGCCCGCAGAGGACGGTATTATAGCCGACAAGCAAAAGGCATACGAGCAGGCGATGCTAAGCCGCAAGCAGCAGGACAAGATACAATCCTTGCAGGACTTCGGTTTCACGGGGGACGATGAAACGGAAGAACCGCAAGCGGAAATCGACCTGATGCCGGAAGAAGAACGCAACCCAAACGGGGCGGCGGTGCTTCCTATTCGGCAAACGCCTACCGGGACATCAACCGCCAGTTAAGCACATTCTACGAAACGTCCAGCTGTGGATGAGGAAAAAGAGGATTTGAAGCGACAGGTGGCGGAACTGACCGACAGACTGCAACAGCAGCAGAACGCCACGCCTACGGCTGACGACCAAATGGCACTCTTGGAAAAGTCCTACGAACTGGCGGCAAGGTATATGAATGACGGCGGGCAGAACGGGCAAACGGCACAGATTGCCCAAATACCGGCCGGGCAGAACGGCGGCGGTATCGGCAAATGCCGCAAGCCCAGCCCGTGCAGGCAATCCGGGAAACGACCGTATCGGGGTTGCAGCAGCCCATGAGCAATGCCGACTTCATCCGGGCGTACAGCCAGCCACGCAACTACGGCTTCAACACGGCGGTAGGCACGGGCTACGCTATGGGAAAGAACACGATAGCCGCCTGTATCCACCAAGACCAAACCCTGATGGACGGGCAGGCGGTGAAACTACGGCTGCTCGAACCCATGCAGGCGGGGAACATAGTCGTGCCAAAGAATACCCTTGTAGCGGGTACGGCAAAGGTGCAGGGCGAACGGCTCGACATAGTGGTGTCTTCGATTGAGTACGCTGGCAACATCATCCCGGTGGAGCTTGCAGTGTTCGACACGGACGGGCAAAAGGGGCTTTCCGTGCCGTCCTCTATGGAGCAGGAAGCGTTCAACGAAGCTATGGCGAACATCGGAAGCGGGCTGGGAACAAGCATTTCCTTTGCACGGAGTGCCGGGCAGCAGGTGGCTATGGACGTAACAAGGGGATTACTGCAAGGAACGTCCGGCTACCTCGCCAAGAAGTTCCGAACCGTGAAAGTGAAACTGAAAGCAGGGTACAAGGTCATGCTGTATGCCAAACAGCAATAATTATTAACCGTTAAATTTTAATTAACAATGAAACAGATTTTTGTAATGTTCGCCCTCTTGTTGGGCGTGTGTGCGGCAAACGCACAGGAAACCAACACCGTGAAGTATGCGGCTGGCAACGACTTGTACCGGGGAATTACCCGGAAACTCCCGTACCGCCAAATGGTAACGCCCTATGGCGTGGAAGTGACCTTTGCCAAGACGGTGCATATCATCTTCCCCGCCGCCGTCCGCTATGTCGATTTGGGAAGCAACCACATCATAGCAGGCAAGGCGGACGGTGCGGAGAACGTAATCCGGGTGAAAGCCACGACAGAGGGTTTCCCGGGCGAAACGAACTTTTCCGTCATTTGCGAGGACGGGAGTTTCTTTTCATTCAACGCCAAGTACGCCCGTGAACCGGAAATGCTCAATATCGAAATGAAAGACTTCTTGGAGAACGAGGACACCAGCGACTTTTCGCATACCCGCATGAACATCTATTTCCGGGAACTGGCGTAATGAAAGCCCGCTATTGGTGAAACTGATAATGCGGAGCATCTACAAGAACAACGACCGCAAAATGCGCCACTTGGGTAGCAAGCGTTTCGGCATACAGTTCTTAATCAAGGGGATTTACACCTATAACGGGATGCTCTACGTGCATACGCAGACAAAGAACAGTTCCAACGTGCCTTTCGATACCGACTTCATCAAGTTTAAGATAGTCGATAAGAAAGTGCCCAAGCGCACGGCTATTCAGGAAACGGTGCTGGATGCGGTACGCAGTTACAACGAGGTGATAGAGATTGCCGGGAAATCGACCGTGCGCACGGTGTACGCCCTGCCGAAGTTCACCATTCCTGACGACAAGCTGCTGTTAGTGGAACTCTACGAAAAGGACGGCGGGCGGCATCAGGTTATCCGGGTGGAAAATTCCGACATCGTGAATGCGGAAGTGATTAACGAACTCAAAATCAAATAAGGATGAAACGGTTTCTATTTATCGGAATACTCTTTGCGCTGTGCCTGCATTTCAACCAGGCACACGCACAAAGATACCTGCCGGGCATGAAAGGCTTGCAGATTACGGTGGGCATGACAGACGGTGTACACTGGAATTCCGACACGGATTTCGCCTACCACATCGGGGCGGCATACAGCGTTTACACCAAGAACGCCAACCGCTGGGTGATCGGCGGGGAATACCTGCACAAGAAGTATGACTACAAGGATATGAGAATACCAGTCGAACAGTTCACCGCAGAGGGCGGCTATTACCTGAAATTCCTTTCGGACAGGCGAAAGACCTTTTTCCTGTCGCTGGGATGTCGGCACTCGCCGGGTATGAAACCAGCAACCAAAGCGAAAAGCTGCTGCCGGACGGCTCTACGCTTGCTGGATAAGGACTGCTTCATTTACGGGGGTGCGCTCACGCTGGAACTGGAAGCCTACCTGACAGACCGGATAGCCTTGCTCGCCAGTGCAAGGGAACGGGCGTTGTTCAGCTCGGACATAGGCAAGTTCCACACGCAGGTATCTTTGGGACTGAAATTCATTATCAACTGACCGCTATATAATAATGTATATGAAGAATGTAATGTATAAAATCATCATGGGCTGCTACATCGTGGCCGCCCTTGTACTTGTCGCCGCCTGTAATGACAGTTTGGATATTCAGCAGGCGTACCCGTTCAGCATTGAAACTCTGCCAGTACCCAAGAAACTAAAAGTCGGGGAAACCGCCGAAATACGCTGCCAACTGGTGCGTGGCGGCTATTACCAACCGACTACCTATCAGATCGGTATTTCCAGCCGGACGGCAAAGGGAACCCAGCCTTGCAGGGAACAGACACCCCACGTTTCCGCATCTTCAAAAATACTGCGGTCTATCCGGCTGATTGGCTCACTGAAAACTACCGTCATTGTCTGAAAGTCCGGTTTATCCTCCAACAGTTGCAAATGGTGCAACGTGCCGAACTCGTCAGTTTTGCGCCCCCACGCCCACACATCATTATATAAATCATCGCCCCACTGGTGCGGGCGGTCGAAGCGGACTTTGACCGCTGTGGAATGCGGGTCGTCTTGGATGCCCTCGATAACACCCGTTACCATTAAGCCCGTAAAAATACACTCGCAACGCTTGCCGATAAGCTCCTTGTTTACTTCTGTCGTTTTCATGTCCCTAAAATTTACTTATTTATTACTCCATTCTTCTTTCGCTATCCACTCGTCACGCCTACGGCGGCACTCTGCCAGCGTTTTGGCTACCGTGCTGAAAAGTCGCCATATCGGTATGGCGGTAATCGTAAAATAAAATGTCTGTCCCCCTCCCGGTGTTTGGGTAATGCTTACCCCGTTTTTGTTAAGTGACTGCATGATGTCTTATTTTTTTATGGTTATAAACTTGGTTGTTTTTAGCGGGCAGGGCTTTGACACCCCGCCCGAATTGGTAGATTATGCCGCCCGGAATACAAAGCCGTCATCAAACCAGTAATCGCACATGAACAGGTCACGGGCGAACTTTTCATAATCGAAATAGGTCTTTGCGAACTCCGGCAGGTTGTAACATTCCTCTATGATTTCATAGGCGAAATCTTCTTCATCGTCATATTCCCCTTGATACTCGTCCCGGAAATCACGTACAAGGTCGTCTGCATCTTCTTCGCTCAAATCATGGCATTTATAGTTGCACCACACGAAAAAGGCTTCCTGTTCGGTGTCGTCCAAATCCTCTACCGCATCACGCAGAGAAAAGAAGTTTTCAGAAATCCAGCTTTCGCCGATTAAGCCCTCCGGCACGTTCTCCCAATCCTGAAACATATATTCCGCATCTTCTTCGTCCTCGTGAAGTTCCCGGCAGGCTTCGTAAAATTCTTCTTTGTCTGAATAGTCCGAAAGGTCAAGCCATGCGCCGGACAATGAACCGTTGTTGTACTTGCCGTAAGTGCCTACATAAACCCTTGCTTCTGATAATGTCGTTGCTTCCATGATTGTAATTTTTTTAAGTTTATGCGGATTCGAGAGGTGAGGAAGTTGAAGTTTCACTGAACTTTTTTCCTGTTTCCCGTAAATCCGACTTTTTTTTTATGCGTCTTCCGGTCGGGTCGGTCGTTTTCGTTTCACATAGGCGTAAAAGGGTAGTGTTTAGAGTTTGCAAGGTTTTGGGCAAAAAATACCTCGCAAGGCAGGGAAGATTTTTTCGCCAAACCGGAACGGCTCGACCTTGCAAAATCGTGAAGAACACGTAACTACCTTTGCCTATTGAAATGATTAAAACGACTGTCCCGGCTGGGGGACTGCGTAAGAGGAAGATTTACAGATAGGGAAACAGGGGAAAAGTGCTTGTTCTCTTTCGTCTTTTAGGGAACACTCCATGCGGGTGGGAAAATACAGTCAGCCATGGGGCGTTTCGGGAATGGCCAGTGGGAGTTTGCGGGTAGTCCTTGCCCGGGTACGCTTGGGATATGCGGGTTTTCCAACGGCTCTTTTGTTACCAACAGAATTGGATATTCTCCTGCCGCAAGTTGGCGACATCGCTGTAAGCCAAACCGCAGAAACAGGAAAAGATGAACAAGTCCCTGACGTGTTCCAGCCGCTCGGAAACCATTTTCTTTTTAAGGATGATTTTTATCTCGTCCTCTGTCAAGTACCCCTGTCCACTTTCTCCAGCCGATTTTGTAGCTGGCGAACGGGTCACCCACCAGTATGCCGTTGTTGCGGGCAATGATGATGATACGCTTGAAGAACTGCATGAACTTGGCGGTGGTGTTGTAACCGCACTTGCAGGCGGTACGCAAATACAACTCAAAATCGGTAATGAACATCGGGGTAATCTCCTTATGGATATGTCCGATACGTTGTACTTGCTGCGGATAACTCGGCAAGGTGACGGCGGGTCACTTCATACTTGCGGTAGGTCGCTATCGTCTTGGATATGCCTACAAGCTGCTTCACATCGTCATTGTGCTTTTGGAACAGGGTAAGGATTGTTTCGTGGCTCTCGCTATGACCTAAGAACTCGTTTTTCACTTTCTCGGCGGTCACGTAGTTGTCACGCCGCTGCATTTCGTGGTAAATGGTATTCAAGGAAGAACGTATGTCGTCCAGCAAGGGCGTTTATTCTTCCGGCATCCCTGCCTTTGGCTTTGCCCGCAACCGTGCTCCAATTGTCGGGCTGGATGCTTTGTTTCGTACTGAACTGGCAAAGTTTACCGTCTATGGTGATGCGTGCCATAATCATAACCTCGCCGTTTTTCTTTTCAGAACCTTTCTTCAAATAAAAAAGAACCTTGAATGTCGATTTCATAACTCACTTTTTTTAGTTGCAAAATTACTTTTTACCTCTCGTTTTCGAGTTATGCAGACTATGGACTAATCAAGTCATTATCAGGTCATTTGAGGACAAATCGTTACCGTTTTTGTCCGGCAGGGAATAGGTAACGATTTAGTAACGAAACTTTGTCTTTTACCGTACTTTTGAAGTCTTGGAAGCTGGACTTTCGGGCAATAAAAAAAGCCACAAATCGTTGATTTGTAGCTTTTTGTCCGTTTACTGTACGCTTTCAGAAAATATCATAAAATTGCAAATCACTGATAATCATACATTATATACAATGCAGAGTAAATCTAAATCTTTCTAAATGCCTTTTGCTATTTCAATTTTTGGGTGTATATTTGGGTGTAGAATTTCAAACGCACCCAAATATGAATATCAAACGTAACATCATTTTTGCATTGGAGAGCCGGAAGAAGAACGGTGTGCCAATCGTAGAGAACGTGCCTATCCGTATGCGTGTCATATACGCAAGCCAACGCATCGAGTTTACAACAGGCTACCGGATTGACGTAGCCAAATGGGATGCCGACAAACAACGGGTAAGGAACGGATGTACTAACAAGCTGAAACAAAGCGCATCCGAAATCAACGCGGACCTACTGAAATACTATGCCGAAATGCAAAACGTGTTCAAGGAGTTTGAGGTGCAGGAAACCATACCCACCACCAACAGCTAAAGGATGCGTTCAATCTGCGGATGAAAGACAGCAGTGAAGAACAACAGAAAGAAGCACAGATTAGTTTTTGGGAAGTGTTCGATGAGTTTGTAAAAGAGTGTGGCAACCAGAATAATTGGACGGCATCCACCTATGAGAAATTTGCAGCGGTAAGAAATCACATCAAAGAATTCAAGGAGGATGTAACCTTTGAATACTTCAACGAATTCGGGCTAAATGAGTATGTTAATTTCCTGCGTGATAAAAAGGACATGAGAAACAGCACTATTGGCAAACAGATGGGGTTTCTCAAATGGTTCCTGCGTTGGAGCTTCAAAAAAGGGCATCATCAGAACATTGCATACGACGCATTCAAGCCCAAATTGAAAACAACCCCTAAAAAGGTAATATTCCTGACATGGGATGAACTGAACAAGCTGAAAGATTATCAAATACCGCATGACAAGCAGTATTTGGAACGTGTCAGGGATGTCTTTCTGTTCTGTTGCTTCACGAGCTTACGATATTCGGATGTTCGTAACCTTAAAAGAAGTGATATTAAACCCGACCACATTGAAGTCACCACAGTCAAGACTGCGGACAGCCTGATAATCGAACTGAACGACCACAGCAAAGCCATTCTTGAAAAATACAAGGATGTTCATTTCGAGAACCACATGGCATTGCCCGTCATCAGCAATCAGAAGATGAACGATTATCTGAAAGAACTGGGTGAACTGGCAGAAATCAACGAGCCTGTACGGGAAACCTACTACAAGGGAAATGAGCGCATAGATGAAGTCACACCCAAATACGCATTGTTAAGTACCCATGCCGGAAGAAAGACTTTCATCTGTAATGCGTTGGCACTCGGAATTCCGGCGCCGGTGGTTATGAAATGGACTGGACACAGTGATTACAAAGCCATGAAGCCCTACATTGATATAGCGGATGACATCAGAGCAAACGCCATGAACAAGTTTAATCAAGTATAAAAGTATCAATTAGTTTCATAGATTACCACCATTGAAGTATATTTGTATTCTGAAAATATCATAAGATGAGCAACAACGGACATAACATAGAAAAAGACGAATTTTGATGCATTTATAAATGCTGTCGGTTCGAAATACAACAGGCGCAAGTACGGCTGATTACCGCTGCCAATGCGCAAATGTTGTTCCATTACTGGAAAATGGGCAACTATATTCTCTATCATCAGCAACTGCACGGATGGGGAAGCAAAACCATCAAACAGTTGGCAAAGGCTATCCGGCTGAATTTCCCTGAAAAGAAAGGCTATTCAGAACGCAACCTTACCTATATGTGTCAGTTTGCAAGAACATATCCATTGAGAGCATTGCAGAATTTCATTGATACGGATGCAAGACTGTCTGTTCCAAACATACAGAATGTAACAAATGAAGTATTAAAACTGAACGACAAGCAATTTGCGCAGGAACTTACTGCGCAAATACAATCCGTTGATTGTCAGTCTTTAGAATTTACGCAGGAAACTCCTGCGCAAATTCAGGACGTAGAGAAAACCGTTTCTGCCATTTACAGAATGGGAATTAGGGAGATAGAAAAAATTTTCTTGAACTCCCCTGTCGCCAGAATAAACTGGGCAAGCCAAATGGTTATACTTGATGGCTCGTTACCGTTAGGCATAGGATATTGGTACATGAAACAGTCCGTGGAAATGGGCTGGAGCAGTAATGTTCTTAAAATACAAATTGAGACCAACTTATATAGCAGACAAATCAGCAACAACAAGGTAAACAATTTCACAGCCACGCTTCCTGCACCGCAAAGCGACCTTGCCAATTACCTGTTGAAAGACCCGTACATCTTTGATTTGGCTGGAACGAAGGAAAAGGCGGACGAAAGGGACATAGAAGAACAATTGGTTAAGCACGTCACCCGTTACTTGCTGGAAATGGGCAATGGCTTTGCCTTTGTTGCCCGACAAAAACACTTTCAAATTGGTAACAGCGATTTTGATTCTGTATTCCATCCCCCCTGCACGCATACATCGTAGTGGAATTGAAAGCGACCCCATTCAAACCGGAGTATGCGGGGCAACTGAACTTCTACATCAATGTGGTGGATGACAAACTGAGGGGAGAGAATGACAACAAGACTATCGGGTTGTTGCTGTGCAAGGGGAAAGACGAAGTTGTAGCGCAATACGCATTGACAGGCTACGACCAGCCGATAGGCATCAGCGATTACCAACTGAGCAAGGCTATACCTGAAAACTTAAAATCGGCTCTGCCAAGTATAGAAGAAGTGGAGGAAGAACTGACTTCCCTTCTTGATAAAGATAAGAATCCATAAACCAAGCGTATATGGCAGGAGAAATACAGATTATGATTCCCCAATACGGCGAACTCAACCGGATATACAGCGACTTTATAGTCAGCCATACTCCGCCATCCTTGAACTGGTGCTTGACAAACAGAAAGAAAAATATACTCTGATTCTCAACAGCCTGAGAACCGAGATAGAGAAAAACATACTCATTTATGAAAAACATCCATTGTTTGATGATGAGATAATTTCTCGTGTGTGCTACAACTTTGCCGACAGATATGACGCTGATATAAAGGCACAATTGGAGGTTACACAAAAATTAAGCAAGCCTTTGAATGAAGCATACAACAGGTATGATTCCATTGGCTACAGGGTACATACGGCAGCAGAAGAAAAGCAAGCCGAAAAGGAGTATGAACGCTGCAAGGCTGAATATGAGAATGAAAAGAAGAACTAGACAGGCTTTATGAATTGGAACGGCAGGCAAGGAAGGAAGCTTTCCAATATATTGAGAACCGTTGCGGAGATATTTATAAACTGAGTTTCCATTTTATGGAAATATTGGCAAAATATATTCCCGTAGCAAAAGACAAGCCGGATGAGCCGAACAAGCAAGAGACACAACAGGATGTATCAAAGGAGCGACCCGAATATTTCAATACAGAATTACTTTCGCTTATTCATAAAGCCTGTGTGGGGGAACAGTTTGAAGATATTTCAACGCAGGACTTCTATGCCAACATGAACCTGTACCCCGGTGAAAAGGGACTAAAAATCAAGGCACGAGAAAAAAATACGGGTGTGTTACCTGATATTCCTGATGAGTGAAAGACTGCCCAAACAAGACAGAGATAAATGGAAAAATATAATCCTGAAACAGTTGGATATTGACGAGAACTACTACAAGTCAAAGTACAAGGAACCGGTGTCGGATTTTCCAAGTGACAGTAACCAGAAATTCGCCAAAGAAATGGACGCAATATTCCGATAATCCGTGATACACCCTGATATTTTACGAAATTACCACTTTTACCACTCAAATTAATTTTTGAGTGGTATTTTTATTATCTGATATTCAGAGAAATAATAAAATATTCCATTTACGCTAACCACATCCTTACCACTCACGCCCCTATCTAATTTTGCATCGTTCGAGAACAGAAATAACAGCCAGTGCGCAGGGCTGATTGTTTAACGGCTAAATAGATTGAACGATGACAAATCTTCAAGAGTTATTATTAAAACCCGTCTGGCAGATGACAGGCGAAGAGTTCATTCCTGAGCAAGCACGCTTCCGGTCAAACGGAAACGCAACCACGACCCGTTACGGACACAGAAAGAAAATATGTGTACGGAATACTGGGCATAGCCAAACTGTTCGGGTGCAGCCTGCCCACCGCCAACCGCATAAAAGAAAAGCGGAAAGATAGACAAAGCCATTACGCAAATAGGGCGCAAGATTATCGTGGATGCGGAACTTGCCCTTGAACTGGCAGGAAAGAAACATTGGTCTTGTAATCATAGACGGCATCCGTGACATGGTATATGACATCAACAGCCCCGGCGAATCCACACGCATCATATCCAAACTGATGCAGTGGACGGACGACAGGCAGATACATATCCATACGATACTGCACCAGAACAAAGGGGATGAGAATGCGAGAGGGCATATCGGCACGGAGTTGAACAATAAGGCGGAAACCGTATTGCTGGTGGAAAAAGACAAAGCAACGGAGATATAAGCAATGTTTCAGCATGCAGTTCGAAAGCGTTGCACTACCAGCACAATGACGTTCCCGGACACGCTTTGACCGCGACATCGCCAGTTTTGCTGAACCTCGCAGAACTGGGCGGTACCGATTGGCAACGGATGTTGGACAACTTGGCCAAAGTGCCGGGCAATTTCACCATCGAGAACTTGAAAGGCGATATCGACAACCTTTATAACATGGGCGTAGGGCTGGCAACATCTGGTATGGAGAACCTCGGTGACGCTCTACTGCAAAGTAGCGTTCCATGACCTGCTGGGTGGCAAAGTCAATGAAATCGGCAACCTGTATGAACACTACGGTACTCTCTTCGAGCAGGCGGAACATGACATCGGTAGTCTGCTAATCGACATGGTGGGCGGTCAGGATAGCGTGGCCGCATTGTTCAATTTCAGCAACTACGACCTCACATCGTGGATGACCGACTACATGGACAATGCAATCGGGAACTATTACACGCAGCGGTGGTACGATCGCACGGCGTGAGCAAGGAAGCATTTCTCTATGCGACTACTACCCACCGACAGACGACAACAGCATATTGAACGGGGGCGCATGGAGCCTCGCAACGCAAACAGGTACTTCGCCAACTCGGAAGGATATGCCGGTTGGTCACAAAACCGCGTGCAAGTAGCTGAACAACCAGAACGACGGGTTCATCAACTATTGGCATCATCATCAGCAAGAAAAACAAGCAGACCAAAAGGCATACGCATACGAAATCCATGTGAGCAAAAACTGGAACAAAGAAGAGGTCGTCTATGAGGAAGTCTTCGATTCCTACTGATGGACTTGAACACGTTTCGGGCGCAACTGAATGTCCGGCTTGCGGAGTTCAACGAGAACGAGGGGACGGCTACACCGGCCATATATCTTCCGGTGCGCGGAACTATTACCAAGCAACGGACGCAGCCAAATTGAAGGGATGCGAGAGCGTGACCATCAGCGTGACCTGTTCTGACGGGGTTACGCCGGACAAGGCTCGGACACCAGTACAAGTGCCAAAAGTGCGGCAGCTCGTTGAATGCCCACCAAGGAGTGCGCCATGCAGACCCCGGTGACGGAAAACGAGGACTCGACCTTTCGGAACTGGACGCGCTATTGAACGAGGCGAACAGCCAAGCGGCCAATATTGAAGCGCAAATCGGGGCATTGGAAAACGAGAACGCTGTCCTGTTGAAGAAAAATCGCACGGCGAGTATTGAGGATGCGGCGTGAATTACCGGCAGCAGTGGCAAACGCGAATGCAAGACACGGATAGACCGTCTGGTGCGAGAACTCGCGGAATGGAAGAAGAAAGCCCAGTACCATCTGCTGTGGTCAAGCGACCGCCTTGAGATAGCGCGAGAGGTGTGATGTTGGTGAATCACCAAGATATATGCCGACTTGGTATCGCTGGAAAAGATGATGCACTACAAGCGGAGCATCCTTGACGATGAAGGATGTGCAGCCCGGACTGGACACGGACGAAGGCCGTGTAGGCTGACACTCGTGGAGGAATGCCATGACCGCTGGGTGGAGAATGCACGGACGGACGTTTCGGAACGGCAACAGCAGGAACGGCAGAAAAGGAGGTACGGCCATGAAACGTACCATACGGATTGCGTCGTCTTCCTGCTGCCCGGTATCGCCAAGGCGCAGTGGACTTTCGATATACATCAACGACCACAAGAAGCAGCGCAGCCTGCTGTTGGCTCGCAGCACCTTGGAGCACAGCAACAAGCTGTTGCACGAGTACAGCTGTAAAGGGGTTGGGGACTATAAAGAGTTGAATATTGACCACCGGTACCCGTGCGTTCGATGCCATCGGACGTCATGTACCAGTCGTTGCACGGTGCTGAACGTCAAGAATACTCTATACATCGGTCAGCGACCGTATCGGCGACTATAAATCATTGTTGGAGGATTTCAATGCGAAGATCTTGAAACGTGGACGCATCGAACTGCAGATACCCTGATTATCTCCATCAATGCGAGGGGCTGAGGGCTACTTGCCCGTGAGGGGAAACAGCTCTACAAGTCCGTGAGCGACCTCGTGCTGTATGCCACCGGGCGGCAGCCTGCTGCTGCACAACAAATACAAAGAAGTCGGCGGCGGCCAAAAAACAAGCTCTCGTTCCGCACACTTGCCGGTATAGCGGGCGAAGGTCGAGGCGTTGAACGTTGCCGACCGGCAGGCGGACATCGCGTGGCTCGCCGAGGGCGATATGGTCAGCGGACAGATGGAACGGTTCCGGCGCAACATCGACCGTATTCTCCTGTCCGGCGGCACTCCGGCCGACAAGGAACGGTGGACGGAATACTACCACGTCTATCAGTGTGCCATCAAAGCCACGAAAGACGCCTATATGCCCAATGCCCAGCGAAAGAAGGAGTATCTGCGCATTTACGAGGATGTGGCACGGCAGAACGAGATTTTAGTGGGCTACCTTGCCAAGCGTCAGAACGCAACGGCAACAAGCACACTGCTGAACGCAACGGACAACCGTACCCTGCATAAAGGGCGGCATTGTCCGCAATGCCATGAGCCGGTGGCAGGAATCACGCCTTGCGGTGCGTGGCTCGCAATCGGGCGGCAACGGAAACGGCGAAGATGACAACGAGAGTGTAAACAGAGGGAAATAAAAAGACAGGGCTATGGCAAACGGAGATATACTTTTCGATTTCGGCATCAACCTGTTGGAGGAGGAAAAAGATGATGTCATCTTTCAGACCAACGAGTTTCTGACGGACGCGACTTTACCGGTGCGCAGGGTCCTTTTGGTGGTTACTGGTGGTTAGCGAAATCCTGCCCTTTGTTGTCCTTTGCTAATCGTTCTAAATCAACATTTTATAAAATCTTGTACCATGAGACAAAATTTTGACGGGACAAAAATGGGACAAAACCGCAGGAAAATAAAGCCAAGACCTCTTTTGTTCCGAATATCCTTATCAGAATACCCTTATTCTGAATACAAAGGTACAAATTTGTCCCGTAATAAACGAACCAATGAGCCTATTTCTCTCATCCATAACGCACTTTTCCATAATCTTGTACCACGGCAGATTCTTCAAGGTTTTAGATACATTATTTCATATCCTACAGTTAAATAATGTTTTCTCGATAGTTGTACAGTGTTCGGAACGATTGCCAATCATTGAAACTGCCCATTTGTACACTCCTTTTGTCAGACTTGATTCTGATTTTTCGGTTGTAATGAAGTGCGTTGCCCTGTTTCCTTCAATGGCTAATTGCCACTTGAAAGTGTCGCACAAAGATGTGGTGAATTGCATGCTTAATCAATGAATTACAGTGTTTTAATTAGACTTAACGGTGTATATACCATCAAATATTATCATATACATTTGCATCAAAAATCTACAAATAAACAGATAAAAACAAAAGAATATGACTGAAAACAAAACATCAAAAAATGAACCTCGACCATGAGCGGAAGATTGTCGAGCTTCAGGAAAGAGTGAACAAATTGGAAGACCTCTGTTTTACCACAAAGGAGATTCTGAACCTTGAAGAAGCATCCGCATTTCTCGGCATTGCCAAGAGTACCCTTTTACAAAATGACGCACCTGAACCAGTTACCATTCTTCAAACCTGCGGGCAAACTCATCTTCTTTTGAAAAGAAAGCCCTGCTTGATTGGGTGCGCGGCGCAAAGTCCCTGTCGGAGGAAGAAATCAGAGCGGAAGCAGCCGCAAGATTGAATGATATGAACAACAGACCTTAACCGCCATGAGAACAGAGGAACTTATAGAAAGTATCAGCGAGAGAGACCCGTTATTGGCAAAAGCGGTCAGCCACATGGTTACGTATGTTCAAGACCGTTACCCTTCCACCTTTCCAAGTAAAGAACAGACTAAGGCGGTAAACGATTACCTGCGAAGTGTTCATGCCGACGGGAACGGAAGTATGTCGGAAACGAATTGCGAACATCGCAGGATTGCTTCACAGCGCATCACTATCGCTGCCATCCATGTGCTTGACACCGAACAACAGAACAGGCTTCAAGATATACTTGACCATATAGCATACGACAAGGAGTATTATATGCCGGAGAGAGGACAAGGTATGCGCTACTGACTTTTCTTTTTTGGCTGCACCAGTTTTAGATTATCCATAAACAGACGAATGATGAATAAAGATTTGAACTATTGTATCGTGCTTTCGTCAGAGCAGCTTGCATATCTGGCAGGAAGCAAATACGGTATTGACCGCATGAAGATTCTTAACCGGCTTATTGAAGCGACCGTGCTGGAACAAACGGAGTATTCCAAGAAAGGCTTTGCCACGACATTGCAAGTCGGACAGGCGGCTTTGTCGGAAGTGGAATTGTCCTGCAAGTTGGGCTATGACAAGAAGACTATCTCACGTGTGATTGACAAGATGAATCGGCTTGGTATTGTCGCATCCGTTCAGAGCAACCGCACGAGCATTCACACGCTGAAATGCGTATCGGCTTGATGCTGGACGGCAAGCGTATCGACAACCCTTTCTATGTCCGGATGAAAGACCGTAAGGACGGCAACCAAGAAACGGCTAACCGCCCATATAACAACGATAGTATTCTTCCAATGAACCGACAGCATATTTTGGAGAGCCAAACAGAAACAAATTGCCCTCCCCAAACGCAAACAGACAGCACGACAGTATCGGATGAAACTTACTTCCCTGATTTATCGGCTTCGCCAATAATAGAAGATATACCTGTTATAGCTGATGATGGCGAACTCTTGATGGCTTCTTCTTCTGTCTGCGAACAACCGTTGCCATTCCTAATTGGCGATAAAAACGAAGCAGAGGACAGTAACAGTAACGATGGATTGAATGCTGAAACAGATAGTCATGAGTTTCCAAGTTCGCCCACAACTACATCAGGCGATGAGATTGCAGAAGACGGAAACGCCAGAGATACTGTACAGATAGATTCCGCTTCGATATATCCAACCACGGTATGGGCTTCTCCACAGCCTTTGGCAGAGGAAGAATCCGCTAATACCTAAAGGGACGATTGGCAATTATAAATCATTCAGATACAACAGAATGTACTGTAATTTGGTGTGTAGTGTTACAAGAAGTGCCTATGTCGCACAGGCGCTTCGCTTGCCAGTACCACATAGGCATATTCCGGCAGTCGCAAGCTCCCACCGTGCTGTACCTTTTTTAGATAAGATGTTTTACCCATTATAATGCAGAAAAAGAATGAAGAACAATGATAACGACAAACTGATTGACGAGAATAAGGACGAGGAAAGGATAAGAAAAGACACAAGACGCACCCTGCGCCGTGAAGCCAGAGTTACGGAAGACGAATATACCAAGGCTTTGGAACTCGCCCAATCCTGCGGTTTGACCATGAGTGACTATGTACGCAGGACGGCTTTGGGGCATCGTCCACACTTGCGGCTGACCGAGCGTGAAGCGGAAGCCCTGTGCAGCCTTTCGGATGCAAGGGGTGACCTTATCCGTATTGTGGCAGCCGTGAAGTCCATCCAAGCGGACAAGCGAGCCATCTATTTCAGCGATACCCGATTTGTGGAGCAATGGATGAAAGCTGCCACAAAGCTCATCAGCCGTTGGAATCAAATTGAAGCCTACCTTAACGAATAAATTTTCCCACCTGTTATGATTGCAAAAGCAGCTACCATTTCGCATGGCTCAAAATGCCATCAGATACTCCGTCAATAAAGACAGAGCGGATATAGTCAAGACCAATCTTCTGCCGGATGACATTTCTCCCGAAGCGATGTTCAAGCGGATGATGCTTGTACAGAAGATGTTTGCCAACGAAAGGAAGAGAGGCAGACCGCTTACCGACAATGTGATAAGGATTGAAATTTCCCCAACCGCAGAAGAAAGCAAGGGCTGGACGATGGACGACTGGGCACGTTTGGCAGACGAGTTCATCCAAGAGTTTGATTCCATAGACCTGTCTAAAAAGACGAAACGTGCTTCTTCCAAGCAGACCAACCTCAAAGGTTCGCAATACGTTGTCGCTCTACATCGGGATGCAAAGAGTGGCATTCTCCACCTGCACATTGATGCCAACCGTGTGGATATGGAGGGCAAAATCAATGACGGACACCTACCCGGCATGAGGGCTGTAATGGCTGCGAATATCATCAACGAACGTTACGGCTGGATGCAGGCCGAAGAAATAGGCATACGACATAAGCAGGAGGTTTCAGACTGTTGTATGGAGATTCTCCGTAAGATGGATAAGTTCAGTTGGGAACGCTACGAAGCGGAACTGGTAAAAAGCATGGCTATGGGGTACACATACAGAAAAATGAGGACGGCACGGTTTATGGCTAGTCCATCAAGCGAGGTAACTCCAGTTATAAGTCCTCAAAGTTGGGTATTGGTCGTAACCTTGTCCCCTCAAAAGATTATGAATACGTGGCAGAAATTACATCCGCAGGAGGGTAAAATCAATCAACTGCAAGCGGAAGCCAAGCAAACAAGGACAGCCACACCGACTGCCATTTCCAAGCCACAGACTACACCGCAACCTGTAATGAAGCTCTATTCCATCGGCACGGATGACAACAGGACATTTGCCGTTTCCTTATCAGAAGCCGCAGACAACATCATCCGTCAGGAGTGTTCTTTGGAGGAAGCCCACCCATTGGCTAAGTTGGAAGAGATACAGCACACGGCACTTCTGTTGTTTGCCGGATATTTGGATGCAGCCACAAGTATGGCGGTTTCAAGCGGTGGCGGTGGTTCTGATACAGGTGGCTGGGGACGGGGACAAAGACGAAGATGAACTTGAATGGGCACGCCGTTGTGCGAGAATGGCAAACCAAATGTGCAAGCGCAGAAAAGGGCTTCACAGATAATTTTTCAACCCAATATCAAAAGACATGAGCATAGGAAAACCAAAGAATGACCCCCATCGACCTGAACGGTCTGATGAACGAGATAGAGAACGACCATCGGATAACTGTGGAATCGGATGCCATTGATAAGCACATTGAGGAATTGAGAGCAGCCCAAAAAGACTTACGGCAAGCGACCGAGACATTGGAAAAGGCTACAATGACTTTGCAACGCCATTGTCAAAGCGCAAGAAAACACAGAGTACAAAGTATATTGCGCAGGAAGATATGGAGTTGATGAAAACTCACAAGCCGTTTTAGCCATGGACGAGGATAGTGATGAAGCAAATATTTTGAGAAGCAAGCTCAGGCAATGGAATCCCATGAGCGCAGAATTTCATCTATTCTCAACCGAAACCAAGGCTTTTGATTTGATTTTGGGCAAAAGTTTTTAGCTGGGTTATGTTGGCATGTTTCCTGATTACATTTTATCGCCTATCACTTGAAAAACACGTCCGTAAAAGCCATTTATCAATTCAAGGTAAATTTACATTTGGGGTAATTGGAACAGCCGTAGAAAGTACCATATTTACCATGACGTAAAAGAAGCTGTCCTCCACATTGGGGACAGATACCTTTGATTTATAAGGTCAGAACTTCTGTATTGCCGAGCTTTTTGCATTATGTTTATGCTGTTTTAATTTTTTTTATCGGCAATTATACGATTTTGGTTGATAGTTCGTACTATCCAATCTGTTGTTTCCTGATTAAGGACAGAGGTTCTATGTTGCAAAATTGTGCGTTTGAGACTGTACCTATTAACAACAAGACTATTTACGAATATGCACTTTTAATTCAGTTATCCATCTTTTACTTGATTCAAATCCCCATTGAACATGCCATCTTCTTCCTGTTACTTTATCTAACAAAAGAAATTGATATATATTTTTTGTAGGATATAATTCAAATGTTCCACATCCGGTATCATAAGATAAATCTTCGCCATTAAGTGTTACGGAAAATTCCTCCTCGTCATCTAAAGACCATTGTACAACGTCTATTTTCCCAGTTTTAGTATCCAGTTGTAGAAAATTATACATATTTTCTGTTGGATATAGTTTATATCTGTCAAGTCCATGCATACGAAAATTAATATCTTCCAAAAGTGCATGAATTTTTATCAAAGTAGAATCATTAGCCGTTTTGGCTTGCGGAGTGGTACTTTCGTTTTGTGCAAAGGTACATAGCGGAATCAAGAATAGATAAAAAATAATTATAAGCTTCTTCATAGGTAAATTATTTAAGCGATTAAAATTAAGTGTAACAGTATAGCTAATATTGTATTTATTTCTTCCTATTTACATCCATTTAAAAGTATAAATATAATCTCCGATAGGAATGTTTACAATCAAAATCTTACCTTTTTTCCTTTTAATATTCATATAGCCAATAATAGCTTCATCAGGGATAAATAGTTGTGGTTTTTAAATATCCTTGTTCACGTATAGTTCGGTCATTATCCATCATTTGTCCTAATGTAATCATTTGATTGGTAGATGCGACATTTGCTTGGTATGCTGCATTAGTGTCATAATGATTGGTTATGGTTGTGTAAGCATAACCATTAGAAGAATAAGACGTAGAATAGGATGTTGAATATCCTGCTGTTCCTGCATTAATGCCAGCAGAGATTCCATATAATGCCATAGCCCATGCTTGTGAGCGTTTTATTTTTTTTTGCTATTCTTCATTTGTATATAATTCAAAGCTTTAAAGTATCGTCTTTTTTTGTTAGTAGATTAGAGTGTACGCTGTCAGGTTGGAATACAATTGGGGTTTCACTTAAATTCTTGATAAAAATATCCAAGTGATAGTATTTTCCATAATCATCTTTTTTCTTCAAAGCATGAAAGACCTACAACAAAAATCATTTTGTGTTTAAATAAGCCCAAAATTTCCCATCATTATATTCTGTCAGGATAGAAATCGTTTTGGGGGTATATGAATGTTTGGGCTTTTTGGTATACAATTTGTAATGATATATTATATTTTCTACTGAAAAGCAAAGTTCTTGTGTAATCCACCGACATAACCCAATGCCCATTTAAAATAATCCTCATCCTTAGATTACCATCTACCATCCCCTTATATTTCACCAAAGCAGCAATTATTACTACTCTAAGGCAACTCCATTTTTAGATTATCAACATCTTCTGAGATTTTCTCACTAGTTCCCCCCACTACCACGTAACCGCAACAATCTATCACTTTGTTCTTCTGTAAGATGGTGTTTCCTACCGAAGGGTCTCATATACTAGTTTCACCGTAGTGCTAGTTTTACCCCTTGTCACCATATGTTAAGAAAGACAGACAACCATTTCTACAACAAAGGAGTTCCTCTTCCTTAAAAAACCTGCCAACATTAAAAATATTCTCACTATTCATTTTCTACAGACTTTTGATAATTCTGTACTATGTCATTAACGCGGACCGAGAAATTTATTCTCCATTAAGATGAATCATGTGGTTCATCAGCAATCCACACCTCCTAGTTTCCACGACGCAAGAGTTCTGAAAATTTTTGATAATGTCACAAAAAAGAATGTTGTTATATGCAATTTTCCCTTGCAGTAACATTTTTCCGTCATAGACTCAATCTCCAAAATTCGTTTGGACTATTGGACCAACTCGATGTTACATAGATTCAATAGTATCCAATTTTTTTTGTGAGAACCACATCAGTATCATTTTGTCGTGTAATGTACTTCAGTGCTGCGCAAAGAAAGTTATCTATGTTTTTTAAACTCATATCTTCGAATCGTATCGCCGACATGTGTTGCATTCCCGAATGAGGTGCAAATCTGAGCAAACTCTTATGATTGCCTTTTGTAGTTGATTATGCGCATCTGGACTGAAAAGGTAAAATCTTTATCATTTATCTTAACAGGCACTTTTGCATTTTTGAAGCATAAAGATTGAAAGCGTATCATATTTGTGGGGTTGAATTGCGCTTAACGATGCACCCTTTCAAACGCACTTTTTATTATCGCTGCTGATTGAATGACTGTCGTTTTGAGTACCTCGATAACGATGGTCAGGGGTTAATTGTTGCTTTTTCGTTATCCTCTATTAAAGCTGCCAGTTCTGAAAGGGTGCATAAAGTTTACGGAAAGTTTACTCTTGAATTTTCTGCATATATAACTCCATAATTATCGGCAATGAAAGCTATAATGTCATGGTTCTTATCCAGTCATTTGTTGCCTCGCTCCAAGGTGTTTCATTTTTAATTTTGCTATCGTGCAATGTCAACAACAAAGTTGTTGTCTGGCTGGCAACTGCCTTAACAATAAATTTTGCTATATCTAATTTATCCATTTTATTAAATTACAATTTGTAACAGACAAATTTCTTTTGTATCAATTCACCCATTTCTTCAATGATTTTTCGCTCTTTGAATTGGTATCTGATTTATTTCTGTAGAATTAACCTGAGTTGAGCCATTGAGAATCTATAATAGTTATCATACAGGCTGGGAGTTCAATAGGACATACAATCCATACGTTACACATGGTGAATCACATTTGTAAAGGTGATTTTATTCTGTGTACTAATATATGTGAATTGTGGATATTTTTTGCTTCAAATATATGCCACACTGCAATCTACGTTCTTCTTCTTTTAAGTAAAACGCTTTACCATTAGAAAATCACTATTCTCCTGCAAGGAATCCTTTTCTGTCAGTTTTAATAACTTCACTTTCTTTTCCCTAATGGCCATGTTGCGACCATTTTTCATTTTGAATGTGTTGAGAATAAATCAGAGGATATGCGCCATCTTCCAATTGGTCTCGTAATACTTCCCTTGTCCTAAAATCAACTATGATTCCAGTCTGCATCTTCAAATTTAGTTCAGGCAGAGTTTTAGGAAAACGATTGATTTGATTGAGAACCATTGCATCTTTGTCATTCAATGAGATAGACGAACTGATTTTGAGCCACAACTGTTTCATAAGGAGCACAAAATGTACAATATCTTCCAAAACTGGACGTTGAAGAAGGCGTGATTGACACATAATCAGGAATACGTTTCGTCTTCTTTGCCTTTATAATAATCGTCTCTTGCTTAATACTGATTCTCCATCAAAGACTTTATCCCTACTTTCAAACAGGTGCATATCCGTAATTACACAATGTTTAAACAGATACTGCCTAAAGCAGCGAAAATATGCCCCAGAAGTCCAAGAGCGAGGAACAATATACACTAATTCAGAATCTTGCTTCAAATTATGAATTCCACCTTCAAAACAGGAAATACAAGTTTGGTGTACCATAGCAAACACTCGGCATCGCTTTCGCTTCCTTTTGCTTCTTTGGAATTTTCAAATATGGAGGATTTCCTATAATATAGTCATAGAGTTTCGTATTATCTGAAAATAGAGGATTATCCTCAAATAATTGGCTTGTCAAGTAATTGTCTTGTATAATCTCATAATTTATACCGCATTCTTCTTTAGCCAATTCCAAATTGGATTTCAGTAGAGAACAAAGACCAATTCATCAAGTTTCATAACAGGTAAGATATATTCTGCCTATTATAGCCGCTTTGAATCAATTTATCAATTACCGCAGCAGATAGTATTCCTGTAATTTGCACTCTGCATCTAACAGATGAAGTTCGGGTTTTGTCCAAATCCAAGAAACAGAAGAAAAGAGAAGCCATAAAATTAGCAGTAGCCATATTCGTAAAGAACTGACCGTACTTCTTTCGTTTTTAATTTTTTGGAACAGAAGCAATAAAACTATCTGTGTTATGTATTATTGAACTTGGCATTTTACGGAATACCAAACTTTCGGGATTATCTTCTTCACGAGGTGGAAGAAGACCATTACCATATCATTGAGCGGGAATAGTCGCAGGACGTTTGGTCTTGCGCTGTATGATGCAGATTGTCAGAACCCCATCTATGAGTTTTATATTTCCCCAACGAAGATGTTGCATACAAACAGAAGCAGCGTATAGTCAGCCAACTTGCCGTCCTGCGTTTTTATCTGTCGTGGTTTGCGGTATTCATTGCGCATGTAGTCAAACAGCCCTGTTATAATTTGGGCATCAACATTCTTCAGGAGTATTTTCGTCTGTTTTAATCCTTTCCAAGGTATGTGGCAATCCGTTTACGAAGCCACTCCCTTGTGCTGTAACATCTTCTTACAGTTATCGCAAGCCTTTGACCATTGGATATACTCGCACCAATCAAGCCATGTCCGGTGCTTCTGCCTTTTCATTCTTTCCCTCTGTTTGTTTGGATTTCTTCTCAAAAGACGGTGGATTGAGTAAACGCTCGGCACGAATCACCCTCGCCTTATCGTATGTTTCACGGTTCAGTTTTCTTTGCCTTTGGCGAATTTTCGGGCAATAAGATACAGATGCAGGTTCTTTTTTCTTGCGGAATCCTGTTTCTGTAATATTCCAGATACAGGTTTGGCTCTGGTGGTCAGCTTTGTTCTTTGATTTCTATCTTCATATTGCTATTTGTGTTTCATTAAACATATTCCATTAAGACGAGGTTTACTGTTTCAAGTTTTTCTTATTCACATTTTGCATAAACTCCTCTGTCATTTTGATACTCTTGTGTCCGGAGAATTTTGCTTACTATTACAGAGGACATTGCCTCTGTCAGAAGCATGGTGGCTGCGGTATGACGTGAGCAATGGTGGTATCGTGCTTTTGTATTGCCCCTGCCGCTTCCATCCACTCCTTTAGTACCACCTCTACTGTTGTATGCGTTATTGTAAGTTGGTGGAAGATGTATCCACACCCTCAATCCTTTCGGGCATCCATTTTTGGCTTCTTCCGACAATGGGATAGTCACACGGTCTTTGGTCTTGATTTGTACATGGTCTATGTATTCCGTCTTGCCATCTGCTGCAGAATGAATCTCACTCCAGTTCAACGCTTTCATATCGCTGTAACGAAGTCCCGTGAAGCAAGAGAACAGAAACGCTTTTTTGACAATCTTGTACCATGACAGGGAGTGCTCATCACACTCTTAACTTCCTCAATGGTTAGAAATTACGGTCGGCAACCAACTTCTGCGGTTTCTCTTTGGCTTCCAGCAACGAGCCTCCTTTTTGAATGTCAAATGCTGCCTTGATTTGTTCTGCCAATTTGCGTGTATTAGCATTCTGCAACTTGGTTGGACTTATTGGCATTGATTTCCGGCACTAAATAGAGTTTCAGACGCCTCTTTCTTTCGGTTTCCCCGATAATAGATGTCAAGATACAGGCTGATGCTGCCGTCCAAGAGGTTTTTCTCACGGATGCGGACAGGCTCTTTCAATTTGATTTCTTTCTTCTTTCGTCCCATTTTGTTTTCTTTATTTTCTGAGTGTTTATATTTGCTTTCTTATTGGTAATCAACAACATAATTGCTATTGCAAGGTATTGCCAAACATGGGACAAAAACCAGGGACAAAAATCAGTCAAATAATCCCAATTTTAGGAAAGTATAACGAAGCAATCCAAAATCTTCATTTCTTCCTAAGAAACTGTAAATCAGTATCCTTTTATCAATCTTGTTGCCTTTTTATTTCCGATGTTTAGACCCACTTGAAGTAA
>VOFI01001809.1_pt1 | contig 38180 bp, 74 predicted proteins | sample 5384131 | NCBI WGS metagenome assembly VOFI01 (sample SAMN12384728, study PRJNA508395) | human gut metagenome | isolation source: healthy gut H | host: Homo sapiens | reverse complement strand
ATGCCGGCATATATGCCTGTAGAGCCATTCGAGGCTTTCCCAAAGAAGTTTCATGTCCGTAGGAAAACGCATGTGGCTCTCATAGCATGTGGCATCGGTCATGCAGACGTGAAGGTTATCAAGATAAGGTTTCAGTGTGGACCTCCTGGAAAGAATCAATGTCAGGCAGGATGCTATCCATTACGGATGGCACTGACTATCTTGAATTGGTTATGGGAAGGGACAGGGGGGATCATGATTCCACAGAAAATCTGTAGATGTTCCCGTTCAGATGTTCCACCAGTGCCTGTCGGAGAATCCGGTGTATGCCTTCAGGACCATAAGGGGGCGATCTTTGGGAAGGACTGAATATGTTCCTGCGTCCCACTACAGGCCTGCGGCTTTGAAAGACCGAATGAAGCTGGCTCACTCTCATTAAAACTCTTGCGGTATTTTTCCCAAGAATATCAAATTCTGTAAAACCCAAAGTAGGGTGAATTTCTGAAATATTTTGTATCTTTGCCATATCTTATTAGTTTGGGTATTTCCCCGTTTTGGCCGTCAAACCTTGTTTTCGGGGAATACCTAAAGATACAAAAAAGCCAACTAATTCGCAATACTTTTAGTATGAATTAGTTGGCTAATTTTGTAATATTTAATGAATGTCCCTATTTAATGTTGGTAATTTGTCATGGTATTATTTAAAGGTTTCATTCATGTACAGGTCACGGCGTTCGAGTCCCGTATTACCCACACAGTTTTTTTATGTTTAACCAGTAATGCCGACGAAAAGGACGTCGTAGGAGAATGCCCCTATTTGAGTTTTTATATTTCATCTATCTTGTTAACTACCCTTCCCGGTGTGGCTTGGCCGCCTATCTGGGAGCAATGCCCAAGCGAGGGCAGATATAGTTTAGTATGTTATTTTGTGTTTGTGCTGGGTGTGCCGTCTGTGAAGATAGTACACCTTTTTTATTCGGGAGTTCGGTGTAATGGCTAACACACCTCATTCGAGGAGACTGGCGGTTCGAGTCCGTCAACTTCCACGACATTTTTTATTAACCACATAAATTTTATCATTATGAGTTTGATTAAGAAACCTAACGAGCTGACCGTTAAGACCACATTGTCAGCACTGATTTACGGACAGCCGGGTATGGGTAAAACAACATTGGCATTATCTGCTCCCAACCCTGTACTATTCGATTATGACGGTGGTATTCACCGTGTCAATGCCGCCCATCGTGTACCGACCGTTCAGATAACAAGCTGGGACGAGACGAATCAGGTACTTGCTTCCGAAGAAATCAAGGAGTTCGACACGATTGTGATTGACACTGCCGGAAAGATGCTCTCTTTCATGGATAAGGCTATCATGGCAGCCAACCCAAAAATGAAGAAAGTTGATGGCACTCTTTCCCTGCAGGGGATATGGGGTACGAAAGAATATGTTTATCAGCTTTGTAAATCAAGTTACCCTCATGGGTAAGTCGGTTATCTTCGTTGCTCACGAACGGGAAGAGAAAGTCGGTGATGAAAAACAGATACGTCCGGAGATTGGCGGTTCATCTGCCGGTGACTTGATTAAGGAACTGGATTTGGTTGGTTACATGGAAGCCATTGGCAAAGATAGAACAATCTCCTTTTGACCCGTGTGAGAAGTTCTACGGTAAGAACACCTGCAATCTTCCCTCACGTATTAAGATTCCTGTCATTATTGACGCTTCCGGTACCGTCACGGGAAAGAATGATTTTATGACAAACATCATCAATACTTATAAGGATTATCAGATGAAACAAACAGAGTTGTCCTCTGAATATGATAAGGTTCTTGAAGTTATCCGTGATACGGTGGAGCAGATAACCGATATGCAGTCGGCTAATGAGGTACGGGAAGCGATTGCGAGTATGAACCATATCTTTGACAGCAAGGTAAGGGCTGGTATGATGCTCAATGAGAGATGTAAGCAACTCGGATTAAAGTTTAATAAACTCAACAATAAATATGAACCAGCCGCCTAAGTACAGATTTTACCCGTCGCTGCTCGATAAGTTCGAGCAGTATTTGCGGGCGGATGAACAAGTTGAAAGCTTTTGAATGTCGACAATGAAACGGGGGAATACAAGAAAAGCCCCGAAGAGATTGAAGCGGAGCTCAAGCAAACTTTGCTTGATGCGATAAACCGCGTTCCATTTGAGAGTGAAGCTGCTGATAGAGGAACGGCATTTAATGCTATCATAGATTGTTACATCCATAGGAAAAAACATATTCCAAATGAACGGGAACCATATACCATTATCGGTGATGAAGAAACCAATATTATACAAGTTGCTTTTCCGTCTACGGATATAGCGCCTGCCCGTCATTTTTGTTTGACCGAGCATGGTGTATTGAACAGTCGAGGTATTTTGCTGGTGCATTGTCTCAAGTCTTTGTCTCTGCCACTATTTCCACCCGTTACGGTGATGTGGGCTTTACGGGTTTATAAGACGAACTTCTCCGAGATACGGTCTACGACATCAAGGCGACCTCAAAGTATGATTTCGGTAAATATGAGCATGGTTGGCAGCGGCATGTATATCCTTACTGCTTGATTGCTTCGGTCAAATGGGGGAGTGTGAAAGCATTTGAGTACACTGCCTACCAGTTGAAAGGAGGTACGAGTCGTACTCCATTAATCAGCGGAACGCAGTATCCGGAGTATTACACTTATAACCATGAGCAGACGGTTAAACTGTTGACAACTCATTGTGAACATTTCATAGAATTTCTGGAAGCGAACCGAGGCTTATAACCGATAAAAGAGATATTTGGAGGAGAAAATTAATGGCAAATCAAATAACCGGACGGATAACCGAAATCGGACAAACTGTTCAAATACCATCAAAAACGGTGGTTTCCTCGTTTACAAAACGGGAGTTCATTTTAGATGCTACCACTTACGACCCTTATACGGGAGAGCGTAGCGAGTATGAGAATGTTATTCCCTTAGAGTTTTCAGGCGATAAGTGTGCAGAACTTGACCGCTTTAATCAGGGTGATGTTGTTACTGTATCATTTGTCTTACAAGGGCGTTCTTGGACGAATCAAGACGGAGAACTCAAACGTATGGCATCTATTCGGTGCTACAAAATAGATGCGCGTGGTGTATCGCAACAAACAACATCGGTACAACAGCCAGCGCCACAACCGACCTATCAGCAACAGCCGCAGAACTTTCCGCCTCCGGTTGATGCTAATGGCAATGTAAAGGACGATTTGCCTTTTTAGCGTATGATATTCGACCTCAAAAATGAATATCAAATACCCAAGTTCAAGGAGTATGTAAACAAGCTGTTTAGTGAACGTGCGGTGGTGGAAGTGAAAAAGAAACTACCTAACCGCACGCTTGCCCAAAACAGCTACTTGCATCTTCTTTTAGGGTATTTCGGTAGTGAGTACGGTTGCAGTCTCGACGAAGCAAAAATTGATTTTTATAAGAGGACTTGCAACCGTGATTTGTTTGAGAGAAAGACGGTCAACAAGAAAGGTAAGGAAGTAACTTACTTAAGAAGTTCTGCCGAGCTGACAACAGGTGAAATGACTTTGAGTATTGACCGTTTTCGTAATTGGAGTGCATCAGTGGCAGGTATCTATCTGCCGGCTGCAAATGAACATCAAATGCTGATATACGCCCAGCAGGAAATACAAAGAAATCAAGAATTTATTTAGTTATGATAGAAACAAGAAAAACAGAAATCAGGTATGTGACATCTGACCCGAAAAAGATGCTTAACATGTACCTTGCAAAACGTGTTCTCAAAACATGGGAGGAGTCTTTCATTGATGAAGATACAGGTGAAAAGGGTTAGTAAATAATGGTTGTGCCCCGGAGAATACGTTTCGGGGCTTTAATAAAAAACAGCATGGAAACGAAAGAAATAACTAAGACTATTTACATCGCAAATGATGGGAAAGAGTTCTTAACGAAAGAAGATTGCGAAAAGCATGAAAGGTTTGTTGAAGAAATACTTTCACGTATTAAGTATTTCTGTATCAGATGTAATCCTGACTTAACAGAAACAGGAAATTTCTATCATAAAATATATGTGGCTGTGTTTTCTAAACATTACCTATATAAAGATATTGCATTTCAATGGGCTTTAAAGAAGTTTGGTACTTACTTAGGGGAAAGCGTAATGGGATATGGCTTCCAACCCCATTTTAATGTAAGTGAAGTTTCTAAAGAAGAATATGAAGAATGCCCTGCTACTGTTTGGGGAGGCACTCCATTGAAGAGTGAGAAAATATTCCTTAGTCCTAAATCAGTAGAGGGATTTCCTGAAAACATTGACTACATGAAAGAATGGGGATTTAAATAATGCCATACTACATAAAACGAACAAAGGCCAAGAAGAAAGACAAGCCTTTACCTCTGTTTGATAAAGCAGGGATAACAATAAAGAAGAAGCCGGATTTGAAAGCTAAGCTCGACAAGGAGTTTTCCCTTTTTATCCGGCTTCGTGATGCAATGCCAAACGGGTATTTTAGATGTATCTCATGCGGACAGATAAAGCCGTTTACACAAGCAGACTGCGGGCACTATTTCAGTCGTACACATTTGGCAACACGGTTTGATGAGAATAATTGCCATGCCGAATGCCGGCACTGTTTAACACCGGATTCTCTCGTCTTAATGAAAGATTTTATATGGAAACAGCTTGGTGAAATTAGTGTTGGTGAAGAAATATTTGCTTTTGACGAAGAAGTAATTTATAAAACTTCACGAAGATATAGGGTTGGAAGGGTTACACACATAGAACGTGATATTCAAGATGTGTATGAGAGGTAGAGTTAGAGAATGGAGATAAAATGAAGACAACTGCTAACCATAAATGGCTCGCAAAGGGGCAAGACAAAGGAACTTCATACACATGGATTGAAACACAAGAAATGTGGGTTAATGGCGTAAATCTTCATGGGAAGCACAAGACCGGACCTCATACAGATAGGACTACGACCATTGTCTGTAAACCATTTCAAAGTAATACAACAAGAAAAATCCTATGAAAGCGGATGGATTGCGGGAATGATTGATGCTGACGGACATATTTGTCAACAGAATATTTCTAATCCAGATGGGACGAAACGCTATGGTTTTCGTGTCGGTATAGTCCAATGTGAGAAGTACATGGATATTTGCTCTGAAATAAAACGCTTACTTGAAAAGTTCACAGGAAATAATAAAACTTGTCGGCAGATGATGGAAGATTCAAATAGGCGTGGCACGTTTAAAAAAACGTATCAATCTTGGCAATTTCTTATAACAGGTACAAACATAGAAAGCTCCAATTTTTAATGCGTGTTCGTCCGCATAAAATTGAAAAAGGTGGATATTGAAAAAACTTGGCAAACTAAAATCTCAATATGATACCAAAGTGAAAAGTATCAAATATATAGGTAAAGAGGAGATTGTCGTGATGGAAACGGATACGCGTACTTTCATTGCTAACGGCTATGCCATGCACAACTGCAACCGTTTCCGTGCCGACCACCTTGAAGGCTACCGTGAGAATTTGATAGCCAAAATCGGGCAACAGAAATTTGACTTGCTGAAAGTGAAAGTTGCCAGCACTTCCAAAATGACTGATTTTGAGTACGAACAGCTAATCAAGTATTACAAAGCACTTAATAAGAAGTTACGAAAGGAGAAAGGGCTATGAGTTATGTATTACGAGATTACCAACAGAAAGCCTCTGATGCTGCCGTTTCTTTCTTCAATAACAAGGCGAAGAAAACAAATGCCATTATGGTGTTACCTACGGGCAGCGGAAAGTCGCTTATCATAGCGGATATAGCCGCAAGGCTTGATGGTCATACCTTGGTGTTCCAGCCCTCGAAGGAAATACTCGAACAGAACTTTAAGAAACTCTGCTCATACGGTATTCTTGATTGCAGCATTTATTCAGCTTCTTTCAACTCTAAAGAAATAAGCCGGATAACATTTGCTACAATCGGCAGTGTGAAGAATCATCCCGAACTGTTCACCCACTTCAAGAACATCATCGTGGACGAATGCCACCTTGTTAACCCTAAAGAGGGTATGTACAAAGATTTTTTTGATGCGGTGAAGTGTAAGGTTCTTGGACTGACAGCAACACCATACCGTTTAAGCTCTAGCCGTGATTTCGGTTCTATGCTGAAATTTATCACCCGGACAAAGCCTCATGTCTTTTCAGAGGTCATTTATCATGTACAGGTATCAACCCTATTAGATATGGGCTATTTGGCGAAGTTGGATTACTATTCAATGAATCCTTCGGGGTGGAACGAACTTAACTTGAAAGTAAATACTACTGGTGCCGACTATACGGATAGGTCAGTTCAAAAAGAATATGAACGGATAGACTTCTTACGGCTATCTCGTTCATATCGTCCAAAGGCTGATGAATCCCAAAGCAGGTGGTAAGAGGAAAAGGCATTTTAGTATTTACTCGGTTCTTGAAAAGAAGCAGAACGGTTAACGATGTCAATACCTGGTTGCGCTTAATTGTATCCGGTGACACTCCAAAAGGTGCGCGCGAAAGGATACTTGAAGCATTCAAGGCTGGTGAAATACCGGTAGTGGCGAATGTCGGGGTATTAACCACCGGCTTTGACTATCCGGAACTTGATACAGTTGTTATGGCACGTCCTACAATGTCACTTGCTATGTGGTATCAGATAGTCGGTCGTGCCATCCGCCCGCATCCTTCCAAAGAATGTGGCTGGATTGTGACAAACAGCTAACCAATGTTAGATTCTAAAAGATATTATATTTTATGTGTTTTGGATTGGGGGCGTTGTAGAAACGCTCTCTTTCTTTACTCTTTGATTTTGAGTTCAAGGGGCTCACAATTAGACATATAAGAGAATTTCCCGTTTGTTTTACTTCATTTGGTGATGCAAAAGTTGCCACATAGGTACATTTAGGGCATTAGCAATTCTTTCAAGAGTTTCTTGTGATGGATTACCTGCTAATGTTTTTACTATTGAGATTCTTGTAACACCTAATTTGTCAGCCAATTCTTGTTGGGTTATACCTTTCTCTTTAAGATTTCTTTTTATTCTGTTCATAATCATGTATTTTAATTGCTGCAAATATACTCTTTTATAATAATGTGTATAATCATACTTTATACTAATTAGTGTTAAATGAATAATTATATATATTCTTTTTTCTTTGAAATGAATAATTAAGATTATACATTTGCATCATCAAAGTACAACAGAGTAGTAATAACACATAAAATATAAGAGTATGAGCACAAAATTTAGAAGTCAGATGAAAGAGGTCATGAGTTTAGCATGGCAGTTTGTCCGCAAGAACGGTTATTCAATGAGTGAAGCGTTAAAATGCGCATGGGCTAATTTGAAGCTGAAAGCGGCTTTGAAAGTAAAGGTAGTAGAGTTCTACTTCAAAAAGACTGACGGCACGTTACGTCAAGCCTTTGGCACTCTCAAAGAGAATCTTATCGGTGAGGTAAAAGGTACAGGCAGAAAGCCGAATGACAATCTGCAAGTGTACTGGGACACAGAGAAAGAAGAATACAGATGTTTTAAGAAGTGTAACCTTATTAAAATCGCATGACAATGAAAAAGAAAAGTATGGCAACAGTTGAGATTGAATGCTCAAATACACATTCCATACCAGTATTCAGCGACTTTTTAAGTGAAGTACAAAAAGCGGTTTGATATTGAGAAAGAAGCTAAGAATGAATTATATTCTTTTATCATACAGATGGGGTTGTTAGACCAATTTAGAGAGTTCTCTCAGCATTATAAGGGCGTGAATCATCATGCTGCGTGTATTGATATGCTTGCAGTGTAATTCTTAACACGATTATCAAAAGGCAGTCTTCGCACGACTTTAAAGACTGCCTTTATTATTCACTCTTAAATGAAATAATTATGGACGAAATTTGGAAAGATGTTATAGGGTACGAAGGATTGTACCAAGTGTCAAATTTAGGTAGAGTAAAAGCATTTGCTAAAAAAGGATTGTCACAAGATAAAATACTCTCATGTGCAAATTCAAATGGCTATCGAATGATTTATTTACGCAAGAATGGTAAAAGAAGCTATCATTCTGTTCACAGACTGGTAGCAAAAGCATTTATACCGAATCCTAAAGAATTGCCTTTCGTTAATCATAAGAACGAAAAGAAAGCAGACAATAGAGCCACAAATTTGGAATGGTGTGATGCAAAGTACAACACGAATTATGGCACTTGTATTAAGAGAAGAGCAAGAGCGCAAACAAATAGGCATGGTGCTATCAGTGTTATACAATACTCATTGCATGGGGATATGATAGCGGAATATCCTTCATTAATGGAGGCTTCGAGAAAATCAAATGTACCAGTAAGAGCTATATGTGCTTGTTGTAAAAATTATCAAAAATCATCTTATGGATATGTATGGAAATATAAAGACAAGAGGACGTAACAACAAATACGTCCTCTATTTATGCGGTAATATCAAACGTTTCGGAGAGGTGTCGGATTTACGATTGTTTGATAGCGGTAATGGTAAGTGGGCTGTATTCTCTAACGGAAGGCAATTAACTAACGTGAGATTCTAAGACTATGGACGAAGGATTTTTGAGGCTAAGCCGCAGGTTTTTCTCGAATGAAATGTGGAAAGTAGCCCGTAAGTTTTCGGAATGCGAAGCGTGGCTTGACTTGATTCAGTCAGCACGATTTGAGGCAACCGACAAGGCGTACAGCGAACTTATCGGAGGTCGGGAAATCTCTTATTCAAGAGGTCAATATCCAGCATCCATATCGTTTTTGATGAAGCGTTGGCAATGGTCTGAAAAGAAAGTGCGCTATTTTCTTGCCAAACTGAAAAAGAAGAGGCATGATAACGACTTGTAACAAACAAGGTATGACCGTAATTACTTTATGTAACTATGATGAATATAATCCGGTCAAGGGCAGGCAAAGAGACGTAGATAAGGGCATAGACAACAACAAAGAAATCAGCGGATTAAATCATGCTTTGGGCGAACTAAGGGCAGAGTTAAGGGCAACCACAGAAAAAAAATGGCTCAAAAAAATAGAAGAATTGGGGCAAGCTAAGGGCAATAATAAAAAGAAAGATGAAGAAGATAATAATATTCCCCCACACCCCCCAAGGGGGGAGGCAAGAAAATAAGCCTAAAGAGATTAATTCAAAAGCCCGTTTGCTATTTGAACAGCATTTTAGGGAAACCTTCGGGGCTGACTACTACTGGACAGCCAAGGATGCCGGGGCTATGTCCCAGCTCTTGAATAAGCTCAAATTCCAAAGAGAGCAAAAAGAAAATGGACGTTTCCGATGATTCTCTGTTGTATGCCCTTCAATACCTTCTTTTTCCTCGGTCAAAGAGGGTGGATATTTGATAATTTCAGCGTAACTAATATCAATTCTAAGTTTAATGAAATTATATCTCAAGCGAGAAATGGAAGCAATCGGAAAACTGATACAGAACCGGACGAAAGCTCCGCCGGCATCCAATCAATCGTCTTCGGTAAATAAGGTTAATCAGAAGCAATGGAGTAGGGAACAGGCTGACATATATTGGCGTAATCAACTCGTTGCATCTATGAAAACAATCTCGCCAGTCTTTATGGTTGATGATAGTAATCGCCAATTATTGAAAGCCCTTTATCAATGGGTTTGGGGGATTCCCGGAGTATTGGATGTAAGCAAGGGATTATTATTACACGGCTCTATCGGGTGGGCAAGTCCACTTTGCTGAAAGGGGCTACAGAACTATGCGGCAAAAATCGCCCGCTATTGTATTGGCGGCGCGGATGCTGGATTGACCTTTCAGTTCACCAGTGCTGCCGAGATTGCCTTGCTGTTTGCCGAGAAAGGAATTGTCGGGTTAAACCAATACACAGACAGATCATGTATGCACAATCTTGCCATTGACGAGGTGGGACGGGAACCTATGGATGCCAAACACTTTGGTACGGGCATCAATGCCATTCAGACCGTCTTGCAACTGCGCTATGAGCAGAGATATTGTTTCTACACCCACATGACTACCAATCTGGACCCGGACAAGGAGTTCTCTCAACGGTATGGAGCCTATATAGCCGACCGGGTGAAAGAGATGTTTAATGTGATAAAAATCGAGGGGGAAAGCCGAAGATGAAAGATATAAAACTGATAGCGACTATTCTGTCAATCCTGACAGCGTATGCCGCTTTTTATTTTGTCTGCTACTGGATAGCGGACTATTGTTTAAGGACTTACTTGTGACTGATGAAAAAGACACACGATTATGAAACCAAGAAAACAATTAATTGACGCCGCCGTAGCCAATGGTAGCATTGACAGAATGAACATGTTGCTATCCGCTGCACACCTGCTTAACTGTGAAGCCAACAGTTTGGTGGAAGAAGCAAGCGACTTAATGAGCGCCAAAGGACTGCTTCTCGGAGACTTGAAGAGGCTGCACAACAATTTCGTTAAAAGCGCAGATTTGTACTTTCTGGAATTCTCCTCACTCGTAGAGACAGAGAAATCGAAGATGGATATGTTCAGGGACATGGACGACTTCGACGCCAAGTTCCGCGAGTGGGCAAAATTACCGTCTGATTGGCCTAAAGAAGTGAAACAATGAAATTATTGAAAGAAATAGCATAATGAAAGATTATATAGAATTTTTAAAAGACAAGATGGCAATCAGCCGTCAGACCGGGTTCGAGGTCAATCCGGATGAACTGACACCGTCGTTATATCCCCATGTGAAAGATACTGTACGTTGGGCTATTTCCGGCGGTTGCAGGGCGATATTCTCCAGCTTCGGTATGCAGAAAACCGTAACCCAGTTGGAGATACTTCGGGTGATCCTGAACCGCACAGGAGGCAAAGGGCTGATAGTTTGTCCCAAGCGTGTAGTAGTTGAGTTCCTGACACAGGCCGAAAAGCATCTGGGTATGAAAGTGAGCTATGTACGTACTATGCAGGAGGTGAAGCAATGTCCGACCAATATCATGGTGACAAACTATGAACGTGTCCGTGACGGCGAGGACGGAATAAGAATAGAACCTTCCTACTTTACCGTTACCTCATTGGATGAAGCGAGCGTGTTACGTGGATTCGGAACCAAGACCTATCAGGAGTTTCTTCCTATGTTTGCAGAAGTTCCGTACAGGTTTGTTGCCACTGCCACACCGTCACCCAACAGATACAAGGAGCTGATACACTATGCCGGCTATCTTGGAGTGATGGATACCGGGCAGGCGCTTACAAGTTTCTTTCAGCGTGACAGCACGAAGGCGAATAACCTTACCCTTTATCCGCACAAGGAGAAGGAGTTCTGGTTGTGGGTAAGTACATGGGCGTTGTTCCTCACCAAACCGTCTGATTTAGGTTATCCCGATACAGGATATGAGTTACCAGAGTTACGGGTACATGAAGAAGTCGTTAGTGTGGATAACTCCACTGCCGGAGCCGACCGTGACGGACAAGTGAAGATGTTTCGTGAGGCTGCTCTCGGTCTTGCCGACGCAGCGAAAGGAACGCCGGGACAACATGCAGGAAAAGATTGCCCGTGTGGTGGAGATCATTAACCGTCCTGAAAACAAAGACGACCATTTCCTTTTATGGCATGACTTGGAGGCTGAACGTGAGGCACTCTGCAAGGCAATTCCCGGATGTAAGGCTGTGTATGGCTCGCAGGATGATGAGGAAGCCGACGAAGTGATAGCGGACTTTAAGGACGGCCGTCTGAAATATCTGGCCGCCAAACCGGAGATGCTCGGTGAGGGTTTGAACTTCCAGTACCACTGCCACAAGGCAATCATGTTCATCGACTACCGTTTCAATGACAAATTCCAGGCGATAGCCCGTATCTACCGTTTTATGCAGCAGCATCCCGTAGAGCTTTACTTGGTGTATGCCGAAAGCGAAGGTGAAATATTCAAATCATTCATGCAGAAGTGGGCGCAACACCGCCAGATGGTAGCCAAGATGACCGATATAGTCCGCGAGAACGGTTTGTTCGGTTTGCAGGCAGAGGAAAAGATGATGCGGTGGATGTTTGCCAGCAGGGAAGAAAAGTCCGGCAAACTGTGGAAAGCTATCAATAATGACAATGTACTTGAATGTCAGAAGATGGAAGATAATTCGGTAGACCTGATTGTAACCAGTATCCCGTTCTCCAACCACTACGAATATACGCCTACCTACAACGACTTCGGGCATAATGAAGACAACGGCAAGTTCTTTGAGCAGATGGACTATCTCACCCCGGAGCTTATGCGTATTTTAAAGCCCGGCCGGTTAGCCTGCATCCATGTAAAGGACCGTGTACTGTTCGGCAACGCTACGGGTGACGGTATGCCCACCATCGACCCGTTCAGCGAAATGACTGTGTTCCATTATCTGAAGCACGGGTTCCGCTACATGGGGCGTATAACAGTGGATACGGATGTAGTGAGGGAGAATAACCAGACTTACCGACTTGGCTATACTGAAATGTGTAAGGACGGTTCAAAGATGGGTATCGGTTGTCCTGAGTATGTCCTTCTTTTCCGCAAGCTTCCTTCTGATACCTCACGAGCCTATGCCGATTTTCCGGTGATAAAAAACAAGAGTGAATACTCGCTTGCCCGTTGGCAGATAGATGCTCATGCAAGCTGGAAATCTTCTGGTAACTCTCTGTTGAGTTACGAGGACATGAAAGGTGCCGGTATTGATAAAATACGCCATCTGTTCAGGAACTACGAACGTGAACATATATATAACTACGAGGAACATGTATCATTCGCTGAAGAATTGGAAATATACGGAAAGCTGCCTAAAACATTTATGGCCGTTGACCCGGTAAGCAAGAAGCCCTGGATATGGGATGATGTAACCCGAATGCGCACACTCAATACTAAGCAGTCGCAGAAGAAACGGCAGAACCACATCTGCCCTTTACAGCTCGATATTGTTGAAAGACTGATTGAACGGTATTCAAACAAGAGTGAGTTGGTGTTTGACCCCTTCGGAGGTATCGGCACAGTACCTTATTGTGCCATCAGACTGAAACGTAAGGGATTATCTACAGAACTGAATTATGACTATTGGAAAGACAGTCTTTCATATCTGTATGAGGCGGAGATGGAAGTTAGCGCACCCACATTGTTTGATTTGATGGACAGTGCCGTATGAACATCTATCACACAGAACCCAGATTCGACTGCGAAAAATTCGCTCCATGCGGGCGCATCTCCCTGCACAAATGCCGGAAATACAAAGGCAGACTGGATGAATGCAGGGGATGTACGCTTGTACACCGTAAAGCCAAGACGGTTGCCGGTACGGAAGCCGGAAGAAAGGTTTGTCCGCATTGCGGACGTTCCCTTCCGCTCCACCGGTTTTATAACAGGACTGTCAGATGTGGGGATAAGGAATACCGATGTCTCACCTCCTGGTGCAAGATGCGTATGAGTGAAGTCGCAGCGGAAAGAAATCGTAATAATTAATTTAAAAATCCAATGAAAAACGTAACGAAAATAGCCAAGAAGTCCGCAGGGCTTAGCCAAAAATGTTCGATTTGTCCACTTATGCAAAGATGCACTTTAGAAATCCATAGAGCCTGTTTTGACAGCTTTGTAGAGGGTTTCAAGAAAGGGGCCAGAGCTGCTGAAAAAGAAATAAACAAGAAATTCAAATCGGAACAGATATGAAACAGACAGCAGAAGAAGCGGCAAGGGGATATTCCAATGATTGCAGAAACAGGCAGCGTCATTGTGAACCGTACTGCATTGTTGACTTTATTTCTGGTGCCGAATGGCAGTCAAAGCAATCACCTTGGATAAGCGTTGAAGATAAACTGCCTTCTTTAAACCAAAAAGTAATAGTTTATAACGGGAAACAAATATATATATCTCATAGGACAGAAAAAGACTACGCAAAAGATGCTAATTCCTTCTTGTATGGATTGCAGACCTATAATGTTGTAGCATGGATGCCCATCCCGTCTTTCGATGAGAGATACTATACGCCAACAGGGATATGCTGGAACGAATTAAAGAGAAAGGAGATTGAATATGAGGTTTATATTAATTATACTTATGACAGCCACGATGTTATCTTGTAAAGATGACATGGAACATAGATTAAAAGGTGGAATGGTTATTACTGTTAAGGGAGATACCATAAAGTTTTATGGAGGAACGTTTACTTATAAATTATTTGGTGAAAGAGATATTAGGGGTGTTGTAATTGATGAATCAAAAGAAAAAGAAGATTAGCTATGGTAATAAAGAAGATAATTTATAAAATATCTATCTATAAGGTACTGCCACCTTATAAGAATTGGTACAGTATCATGACTAATGACGGACTAAATCGTAGTAATGTTGTAATTATTGGGAAAAAGCAATTACTGAAAGTAGCTTTAGCCTTGATTGTTATGGCTATTTTTAATAAAAGGACTACTATAGATAAATTCAAATCGGAACAGAAATGAGCCTTGGGCGGCTTTGTAAAACCCATAGAAACAATGATGAAAAAGTATATTGGAACAAAATTAGTTCAAGCCACACCAGCAATTCGCAAGGGTGGAAAAATTTATCTACCTACTGATGCTATTCCAAAAACAATGGAACCAGTAGAAGAAGGTTATAAGGTGGTGTATGAAGACGGTTATGAAAGCTGGTCACCTAAAGATGTCTTTGAAAAGGCTTATCACGTGGCTGATACCCCTCTTGACCGTATGTATATCGAATATAATGAGTTGATGGACAAACATAATAAGTTAGTACTGTTCCTTGGTCGAAAAGACGCTATTGAAATAGCAGGTGAAAATCAGGTCGCTTTAATGGAGGTTCAAAAAGTACAGATGCACTACTACATTCTTACCTTGAAAGAGCGCATTGATTTAATGAAGAAATAAATATTGCCATACGGTGGTTGAATATCTACCGTATGGCTTAATACAAGAAAAAAAGGAACTAAAAGATGATACTTACTACTGGTAAGATAGTATTCGTTACCGATCCAGATGAATCAGACTGCTATATTGAGAACTTAAGGATGGAGTACAACACAAATCTTTTACAATAGTATTTACAACCGATTATTGATCAATATTTTATAGGTGATAAGTCAGAAATATGGTTGTTGTCTTTAATTGTACATTCTAAAGGGTGAAGATTTAACGTTTTTATTGATTCTTAACTCCTTTGGAAAACCAACTTAAGCTGTTTCTTCTTTTTCAGCACAATTTGCTTTGTATATTTCACTACTATTTTTGGCTCATTGCAAAAGTATAGAATTTTTTGTTTTGATAGAAAAATCGAAATGTTTGCAGTACAGCAGAAAAAACATTATCTTTGCATCAACAATTTCCGCCACGCCTCTTTACAATGCGTACCAGGGCGGAACTTATTTTTATATACATATGATAACATACACTAAGCAGCCCATAAGTATTGCTGACCAAATAGCAATGTTGAAAAACAGGGGACTTCTGTTTGAAAAGTGAATTGCAACTTTATCTAAATAACAATGAAAAGAATCTTTTTGGCATGTATTTGCTATCTGTTGATTTTGCCTACAGGCTTATGGGCAAAACGAATCATTAAGGTGGCGTGCGTGGGCAACAGTATCACGTACGGTGCAGGTATTTCCAACCGGGAGAAAAACTCTTATCCCGCCCAGTTGCAGTATTACTTGGGCGATGATTACGAAGTCCGCAACTTCGGTTCGAACGGAGCAACGGCGCAGTCGGACGGCGATTATCCGTATGTCCGTACTGGGGTGTACGGCGAATCGAAAAACTTTCTTCCGGACATTGTCCTGATTAAATTGGGAACGAACGACACCAAGCCGCAGAACTGGAAAGACGAAAAGCATTTTATGGAAGAATATCAAACGCTTATCGATACCTACCGCTCGCTGGATTCGCATCCGCAGGTGATTCTGCTCACTCCGGTGCGTTGCTTCCTTACCGAGAAGAACACCATCAGTCCGCGCATTATCGAAGAAAAGGTACGTTTGGTAGTCGAACAGCTGGCTTACGATAACGGACTGGGTATTATTAATCTGCATAATCTGTTTGGCAACCAGTGGGATCAGGTCATTATGCCGGACCGTTTGCATCCGTCTTCTATCGGTGCGGGTGCGATGGCGCGTAAAATCGGCGATTACCTGCTGAATGCAGTTCAAAGTAAGCCGGCAGCCATTGTACCCGAAAATGCGACCTCCTTTAATTTTCACGGTTATCAGGGATACGATTTCCAGTTGGATGGGGTTCCTTACAAAGTGGTACGTCCGGCTAAAGAAGCACAGGGAAGACCCTGGATATGGCGGGCTCGTTTCTGGGGACATGAGCCACAGACCGACATCGACTTGCTGGAGCAAGGTTTCCATGTGGTATATTGCGATGTAGCCGACTTGTATGGTGCCGATAAGGCAGTAAAACGTTGGAACAAGTTTTACAAATATCTGGTGAAGAATGGTTTTCATAAAAAGACCGTACTGGAGGGCATGAGCCGTGGCGGACTGATTGTTTACAACTGGGCTGCACAGAACTCTGATAAAGTGGCTTGCATCTATGCCGATGCACCGGTCATGGACATCAAGAGTTGGCCGATGGGAAAAGGTGCTTATGCAGGTTCGGCCGAGGATGTGACACGGATGCTGGAAGCCTACGGCTTTAAGAATGAGGAACAGGCTTTGCGCTGGAAAAAGAATCCGCTGAATCATGCGGCCAAGATTGCACAGGCAGACATTCCGGTACTGCACGTAGTGGGCGATGCAGACGATATTGTTCCGGTGTCAGAGAATACAGCCCTTTTCGAAGCAGAAATGAAACGTCTCGGTGCCCCGATTACCGTGATTCACAAACCGGGTATCGGCCATCATCCGCATTCACTGAACAATCCCGAATCCATTGTACGTTTCATACTGAAAGCTACCGGCCGGTGGTCCAACAATTGTACCCATGCCGTTCCCGGAAACGAGTATCGCTCGGCTGCCGGATGGGTGGAAGGCTCGGAGTGGCATTCGGTGGCACAGGATATCGAAACCACGCTGAACGAACGTAAACTGAAACTGCTGTTGCTGGGCAATTCCATTACGCAAGGTTGGGGCGGCATGCGTAAGCTCGTCAGCTACAAACCGGGCAAGCAGGCCATGGACGACGCTTTGGGACAGGGAAACTGGGAAAGTGCCGGTATCTCGGGTGACCGTACGCAGAACTTGCTTTGGCGTGTCCGTTACGGAAACTATAACCGGTGTACTCCGGAATATGTGGTGATTGCCATCGGAATCAATAATCTGGTAGTCGGTCAGGACACAGCAGACGATACGGCTGAAGGTATCATCGCCGTTACGGAAGAGGCCTGCAGGCAGTTCCCTGATTCAAAGATTATCCTGTTGGGACTTTTCCCTTCCGGAAAGGAGCAGGGCAGTGCAGTCCGTGAACAGTGCAACCGCATTCATAAACTGCTGGGCGCGCATACCTTCGGAGCTCAGGTCAGTTACACAAATCCTACAGGCTGGTTTCTTGACGAAGATGGAACGATTCGTGACGGACTTTACAGCGGCGATTATATTCACTTCACAGACAAAGGTTATGCTTGTGTAGCCTCACATCTGATACAGTTGATGAAATAACACTAAAAGAAAAATAAGTATGAAAACCACTTTCAAGTTTGCAGGATTGTCTGCTTTATTATTCGGGCAGTCGCTTTGTCTGCTTGCACAGACAGCCTGGCATAACCCGGCGGCCGATTCGCTGTTGCCCATTCAGGGAAGAGCCTGGAATGCGGAAACCGGAAAGGCCTACCAGCGTTTGCCGCAGCGGGCCGAACAACTGGTCCGTAAACCCGTGTGGGACCTGTCGTTGCAGACAGCAGGACTCTATGTGAAGTTTTACACCAATGCTCCACAAATTCAAGTAAAGTATCAGGTTACGGGGGGATTCTCGATGCCCCACATGCCGGCAACAGGTGTCAGCGGAGTAGACCTTTACACGATGGACTGCAACGGGCAGCAATACTGGTGCGCGGCCAACTATCAGTTCGGTGATACAGTGCGCTATACGTATAACGACCTGACATACCGCAACACGCACGATAAGGGAAACGAATTCACCTTGTATCTGCCTCTGTACAACGGTGTGAAGTCTTTACAGATTGGTGTGCCCAAAGGCAGCCGCTTCGATTTCGTGCGTCCGTCGGTCGAAAAGCCTGTCGTGATATACGGAACTTCCATTGCGCAAGGGGCATGTGCTTCGCGTCCCGGTATGGCCTGGACCAATATCCTGCAGCGCAAGCTGGATATGCCGGTCGTTAATCTGGGCTTTTCGGGCAACGGACAATTGGACGAAGGTTTCTTCAAATTGCTGGCCGAAGTGGATGCGGCAATGTATGTGATAGACTGTATGCCGAATATGACGAACGACCGTGTAGGACTTATCCGTCCGCGTCTGGAAAAAGGCATCCGTATATTGCGCAGCAAAAGCAAAGCTCCCATTCTACTGGTAGAGCACGATGGCTATATGGGCTTTTACGCTTCGGATAAGAAAGGAAAGGAGTTCCGTAAGACCAATGAGTAGTTGCGTGCCGTATACGATTCGATGAAGGATGAAGCCGGAAATCTGCATTACATTACGTTTGACGAGCTGGCACTGTCTATGGACAGTCAGGTGGACGGAGTGCATGCTACCGACCTGGGTATGCAGCAGTATGCCGATGCCTATTATAAGAAAATAACCGGTATCCTTTTCCCGGAGCAGGCGACTTTATCCTTTACACCAGGCAGATAGCACCGCGATTCTTTCACATACCAGTGGACAAAGCGGCATGATGAAATTCAGAATTATAATTCAACCGTGCAGCCACAAATTGTAATGTTAGGGAACTTTATCACTCACTTTTGGGGCAGATTGCCTTACGAAAAGCGCAGAATGGCCGATGATGTATGGCAAAAGCTGTTCAGGGGTAAGTCGGTTGTGAATCTGGGTTACGGATGGGACCGGATAGAGAACGTACAGTGGCGGGTGCTGCATGGCGAACTGCTCTTCCGCTTTTTCAGTCAGGAGCCAGTCGGTGATACTTTCCATATCGACAGCCATACCGAAGAACTCGTCAACATGCTTCTTGTTGTAATAGTTCTTTCCAGCGATGCGGCAGATGGGGATACGGTTGCGTTTGGCGGTGGTATAGAGCCATGACTGCCTGACCTTATAAAGGGACATCACCTCTTCACCGGAATATAATAACAGATAAAAAATGAACAATATTAATTTGAACGAACTACGGAATCGTGCTTATAAGACCGCCTGTGAGCACGGTTTCCATGATAAAGAATTGAGTAACGAACACTGCCTTTGCCTTATCGTTGGAGAGCTTATGGAAGCTGTGGAAGCGGATAGAAAGGGAAGATTAGGAAAGAAATGTAAATCACGTTTTGAAATGGACTATAATCGCTATCCTGCATTAGTGGAAGAAGAAAAGCGATTTAAGTGTTCCTTTGAAAAAAATATAAAAGATACACTTCCAGACGAACTAAGCGATGCGGTTATACGCCTGCTTGATTTGGCTGGATTAAGAAATATATCCATTGATGATTTTCCTGAAGAAGCGATATATGGTGCATCCGAAAGTTGCGTAGGTGAAACATTTACTGAAAGCATATACGCCATATCCACATTGCCAATTCGTTATTTTTATGAATATAATTATTCTTTTGAAAGTCAGATAGGTCATATGTTATTATCAATCTTCGGGCTTGCCAAGCATATGAACATAGACCTTATATGGCATGTGGGAGCAGAAGATGAGATACAATGAACTAAGACCTAAGTTGAACGGAAAAAGATATTGATTATGAAAACAATTATATTTACAATCATATGTATTATCGCCCTATTATGGGTTGGAGATTTCACAATTACATTTAAGCCGTTTTCTATATCACTTCCCGGTTGGTATAAGCCTGTAGGTATCATCCTGTTTGTGTTGGCAATGGCGGTATATAACATTGGAGAATACGCTAAAGGGTATAAGCATGGTTTCGATGATGGGATAAAGAATGTGTTGAAATACTTAAAAAGAAATGCGCTTAATGGGAAATATAGCTCTATGAAAGCTCCCAATCAGACTTTATGCCAAATTTGCGTGGCTCCAGCATTCTTGGCTTATTGAAAATCGTATTTGAGCCCCCTAAATCTTTACTTTAGCGGTAGTTCACAATTTTGTGATGAGAAAAATAGAATAGTTAGTGGTGATTCTTTGGAGTTGTCGCTAATTTTTTTTTAAGAAAATTATTCGCAAAAAATGCGAATGAATAAAATTAAAATGCTATCTTTGCATTAACGAAACAAATGAGATGGTAGTAACGTTTGATAAAGAGTATCTGAAAGAATTGTATGAGTTTGGAAAGGCGAATGATAAAAAGCATCGTTTTCAACCTGATATCGTACGTAGATATAAACGTTGTATAGATATAATAATCAGTGTCCCTGATGTAACTTCACTTTGTAAATACAATGGGCTGAGTTTTGAAAAATTATCAGGGGACAAAAGGACTTTTTGCTCTGTTAGAGTAAACAATCAATATCGTATTGAATTTACAACCACAGAGGTGCAAGGTGAAGTAGTGACTACCATCTGTAATATAATTGAATTGTCTAACCATTATAAATAGAAAGTTATGATTAAAATAGATGGCGTAGACCCTAAAATGATAGCTAATAACTTAATTCCTTTTGAACCGACACACCCGGGAGAAGTATTAAAAGATGAAATTGAATTTAGGGGTATTTCTCAAAAGAAACTTGCTAAAGAGATGGGTGTGTCTTATACTGTATTAAATGAAATTCTGAATGCAAAGCGTTCACTAAATACAAAATATGCTATGCTCCTAGAAGCCGCGTTAGATTTAGATGCGGAACCTTTGCTCAAAATGCAAACATCTTATAATTTGCAAATGGCAAAAAAAGACAACAGGTTTATGGAGAGAATTAATAAGGTGCGTAAGATTGCAGCGTTATTATGATTGATGTTAGAGAATTAAGGATTGGTAATTATGTACACCTTTTTAAGAGTTTTATTATAATTTAGGCGTGATTCCATTTGGTTTCACGCCTTTTTGTACCATTCTCTAAAGTTTTTTCAAATACTTTACAGTAACTTTCTAAAGCTTACTTATATTTCTTCATCTCCGGCAAATGTTTCCTTATGTCACTAATACGTGTTGCGTCACTCGGATGCGTACTCATGATCTCTGGCACTGAACCCGATCCGCCCGCCGACATCTTCTGCCAGAATGTGACGGCCACATTCGGATTATAACCAGCCATCGTCATAAGAATAAGCCCCATATAGTCAGCCTCGGTTTCATGTTTGCGTGAGAATGGAAGCATCACACCGTATTGTGCCCCAAGACCATAGACTATATTCCCGGCTTTCTGTATGGCGGCGGATTTTCCACTGAGAGCCTCCCCCAAAATTTTCGCTCCGTATTGTGCAACCAGCTGCTGACTCATACGCTCATTGCTATGCTTGGCCACAGCGTGCGCCACTTCATGTCCGATAACTACAGCCAGTTCGTCATCAGAGGAAACCAGATTCATCAGTCCCTCATACACAACGATTTTGCCTCCCGGCATACAGAAAGCGTTCACCTGATTATCCTTAACCAGATTGAATTCCCATGAGAAGTTCCTCACCTCACCGGACATTCCATTATTTTCCAAGTATTGTTCCGTGGCAGCGGCTATTTTCTTTCCGACACGTGTCACCATCGCTTTCTTTGTCGCGTTACTTGATATCGGTGCCGACTTGATATATTCCGAATACTGGGTCAGACTTGATGAAAGCACTTCGGAGTCGGATACAAGCAGCATCTGTTTCCTGCCTGTCAAAGGAACACTTCCACAACCGTATAACAGAAGCACGGTTGCAAATAAAGTCACAATTTTTTTCATGCACCTATAATTTTAAAAGTATGAACAAAGTTAACGATTATTTTCTAATTGTGATAAGTCGATATATGAAAAAGCATTGCACATATCATTGGACGGTATTCATACAAAGCGCGACTGAAATGAACATGTCAATATCCAACTTTAAGTTAAATCAAGTTTAACTTGCTGTTAATCAGATGATTATATTTGCACACATCACTAATAATCAGTATCTTAGCTATATAAAAGAAACCAATATTACTAACAATTAAAACATAGAAGATATGAAAGTAACAGATATTAAAATGTACATCAGTACATTGTCTATTATCAAAAAAGGTCAAGAAATTGAATGTGGTGACTTTTTAGGTGGTAGAAAGTAAATGCCAGTCAAGAAGATGCCTTGAATAGCATGAAAAATGCTGTATATATGTATTTGTTTGCATCTATCATGAAGAAGGATAAAGGTTACAAAACAATGGCATTCACAATAACCGCTTGCAATTCTGCTATTTATGATAACAGCATGAAGACAGAGGTTGTATGTAAGGTTGGTTATAAAGAAATGATACAGCTTATCAAAGATGGGTATAGAAGTCCACTATTTGATACTCGCAAGCTGAAATCATTGGTAGATATGAGACTTAAAAGAGCTAAAGATAGCATAATAACCAGCAGGGCGAAAGCCCTGCGCAACAAAAAAAAAAGAATATGACCAAGAAAGAATTAATTGCAGCACTTGCAAATGTAAATGATGACGCGGTGGTATTGTTTGGCACGAAAGAAATTCAGTTTTTCGGTGCATTTGCTACACAGGTATATATTAACTGGGATAGTAATGAGGTTCTTATAGCCAATAAGCACACAGATGCCACAACACCAGTTTACTGCGAGTTATTACATGAGGATAAAACGCATTAACATAAATCGGCAGGGCGAAAGCCCTGCGCAATATAGAAGAATATGAAACGGTATTATTTAGAGCTTAACGGTGTATTTGTGAAAGATTCTAATTCTCTTAAAATCATAACAAGACATTATGAAAATTACCGTAAAAAGTATAAAGACGGTTTAATAGGTGTCTATGACAAACAAACAGGTGAATATATATTTTGATTATTTTAAGTCCTAATCCGGTAGCCTTCGGGCTACCACAATATACACGATTATGAAAACAATGGCTTTTTATGTAAATGGTGACGAAATGGTACAAGTTAATTTTGAATCATCTAAAACAGAATGCTTGTTACTTATTATCAATAGACTGTGTAGATATGCTGCACGCTTTGGATATAATGTTCAAATAGAAATTAGAAATTGATTATGAAAGCAGATTTAGTTTTAGTTATCAGCCCTGAAGCCCCACTGATGAAGCAACTGGGCAAAGTGTTAGGTAAGATGGTAACCCCTTATGACTTCTCTACTATAGAGAGGGGTGAAAAGTACATCACCATACAGCATGATGAAACAGGGCTTGTAGTGGCTTATACAAGTGAAGAAAGATTGAATGTGAAACATTAAATATAGATTATTATGGGTGAAATAGCAGATAGTTTAATTAACGGTGAATTTGATTTTATTACAGGGGAATATATAGGTGAAGCGGTTGGCTATCCAAGAACGCTTGCTTATGGCAGACATGAATACATGCCACCAGTTGAAAAGAAGCCTACCAACAAGGCGAATGTCTGTATAACTAACATATGTAAGGACAGAGGTTTCAGTAACCGTGAAAAGATTGAATTAGTAGCCAAATTCTTGTATAGCAAAGGTTATAAACAATTGCCTAACCTATCCCATCAGTATAAAATCATTCACAGCCAGTACAAGAATGATTTTAAAAAGTTTTTGGTTGAACAAGTAAAGCAAAGAAAGGATGAATAATATCTTCACAATATGCTATTCAGAAGAAGAAGCAAATGAAATAGGCCACTTCATTTTGAGTAGAGGATACGAGGGTGTTCAAAATGATAGCTATAGATATTGCCGTGAAGCGATTTGGTGGGCTTTCAAACAAGCTAAAAGGCATCATTTAAATTGCATCTACGTTGGCGTTGCAGGTTGCCAAATGACTGTATCAAAATCAAAGCGAGGTCTTAGACGAAACGGTCTTAAATACATAGAGAAAAGGCGAATGTTTTACAAATTACTAAGTAAGTATTGATAAATGATTATGAACTCAATTAACGACGAAAGAGGTTGCAGCGTATGCCAACCCGGTAAAGAGAATTACACTACCTACACAACGAAGTTAGGCAGAAAGAGAGTGAGAATGTACCAGTACGATTACCGTACTGAAAGTGGTGAACTCTTTGCTTGTTGTGCGCCTACCTTAGAGGCGTGTAGAGAAAGACGGGACAAATGGCTTACTGGAAGCACAAGTGAAGACAAGAGATGCTCTTATTAATGAATTGAAGGAAGGAGGTAAGCAATGACGCAGAAACAAGCATTGAAGTCGTTAGAGGATTACTGCAAGGTAAACAATATGCACCTAACAAGTTCCTCATTTACCAGAAACGCTTATGCAATTGTGGCGCATGACACAAACCAAACCTGGAACCGAATATTTGAAAATGGAATACCATGCCACCGTTTAAGCGGCTATCATACGCCAAAAGAGCTTTTGATATGGCTTGACGGCTATCACGCCGGGATACAGAAAGGAGGTAAGAAATGGGGATGATTAAATTTAGAGGTGTAAATATCTTTGGCAATGAATGGTTGTATGGGAATCTTGTTAAGATAGAAGAAAACAGATATTCCATATTGCCCGAAATAAATGATATGCCGACATGCAAGTGTATAGCTGATTATGATGTAAATCATAATACCATTGGTCGATTCACTGGTTTGTTCGATAAAAACGGGAAAGAAATCTATGAGCGTGATTACATTTCCATAATCTACAAGTATGAAGGCATCGCAAATGGATGCGCTATCCCCGATCATGATTGTATTTGTTATGGAGAAGTGGTTTACATGGATGGCTTCGCTTGCTTTGGCTTGCGTCTGCATAAAGCGGAATACCCAATAAGCCAAGAATTAAAAGAGTGCCAGTACCTTACTGTCCCTCTGCTTCAGTTTGATCTGGAATGTGATAGTATTGAGGTATTTGGAAATGTGTTTGATAATCCTGAATTGCTAAAATGAATAGAATATGGGAAATAAAGTAGTAGCATTTATAAGATCAAACGAATGGTTTAAGTCCACTATGGTAGAGCATGGCACACATAATGGATATGTAGCTGTCCCTTCTATGAACAAATATCATGGAATGTCTTATTTGGATATTAATGATATAGACGTTCATGGCGGTATAACATTTTCAGAACCGGCAATAAGCGGTGAAGAATCTATCGGAAGCAAAAGGAAAATTAATCCAAGGTATGTCGGAAAAAGAAATCCCATATTGGATAATGCTGAGTTTATCACCGACAACACAGAAATAGGTAATGATTGGTGGATATTCGGATTTGATACATTCCATTATGGAGATGATAAATATAATTGGGATAAACAAGCTGTCATACAAGAGACAATGAACTTGATGGAACAAATAGAAAAATAAGCAATATGAAGTACAGAATCAAAATAATAGAAACCCTTTCTAAAGTGGTAGAGGTGGAAGCGGATGATTATGATTCCGCTTTCGAGAAAGTTGAGGAAATGGTTAACTGCGAAGAAGTAGTTCTTACAGCAGATGATTTTGAAGGTCGTGAATTTTATCCGGTAGAAGATTATGAAAAGTAATAAAGAATACAAAGTAAAAGTCCAGTTTGTCTTAGAAGGAGAAGTAACTGTCAATGCTTGCAGCAAAGATGAAGCGAAAGAATTGGTTGAAGAAAGTTTTGGTCTTGTCGTTGGTGGTAATTTGCACTCTATGGATTCAAGAATAATCGATTGGGATTTCCCCGTTCATCCTGAAATGATTGTGAAGTAAATCAGTATGGCAAAAGTATATGAAAACAAGAAAGGATTCAAGGTCATACAAGCCACTCGTGGCGAAATGATATGCGCGCTCAGTGAATATGGATGTGTCGGAATTTGCGACAGCTGTGGTTCCAGTAATTGCCAAGATGGATTCTACATCGCAGTCCTTAATCGCTGGTATTGTTCTGATTGCTTCCATAAGTGGTATGCCAGAGCTAAACGCTATGCTTCCGATGAATATGTTGAAAACAAGAATTTTGAATTGTATAAGGCTGTTTTAGGGATCTATTAGTTGTTTATGATGGTAATTTAATTTATAACATTTTGATATCAAATATATTATACATTCACATCTAAATATCAGGATATGAGAACGAAAACAGAAAAAGCAATCAATTTATTCGAGTCCGGGTGCCTGAAAGAAGCGTTATCCATCTTCCGCACCTTCCGCATCGGATTCACCAAAGAAGAACGCAGAACACTGCAAATTGCAAGTGAAAGTCTTGCCGGAAATGAGAACTTCTACCAACAGATAGGAATCGACACAGATTCCATGATAAGCAAATCGGTTGAAATAATCACAGAAAAGTATTTGAGCAATGAAAAAGTTCAGTGTAAAATAGGGCGTAAAGCTTGTTACATTATAACTAATTAGTTATATTTGCATCATGGAATCAATAGAAACTAAAACCACTGATATAAGAACCATATACAAGACAGAGGAATTTGAAGAGTTCTACAATGATCTAAATGCAAGGGTAAAGGATAAGTTCGAGTATACATTTGAACTTGTACAAACGGTGTATGCCTTGCCTGTAAAGTATATAAAGCATTTGGATGGAACAGACTTATATGAAATGCGTGTGTCAGTCGGCTCTAATGAGTACAGAACTGTGTTATTTGCAATTGACAACAGCAATGTCATTTTAGCAACAAAAATAATCCTGCTTAACGGATTTTTAAAGAAATCTACAAAGGATTACAATAAGCAAATAGCCAAAGCAATACGAATTTTAAAAGATTTAGCATTATGATACAGTTAGATGAAAAGAAATTGGCAAGACTCAGAACAACCAACCAGCAACTTAATGAGAAATATGGGGAACATGGTACAGATACTCGTGAGAAGTTCAATGAGAAGTCGATGGCATGGTATTATGGTGATATACTTCGTGAACGCCGCAAGGAGCTAAAATTGACCCAGAAGCAGTTGGCACAGAAAATTGGTAAGGAGCAAAGTTATATCGCCCGTGTGGAAAAAGGGGAAGTAGATATCCAGTTATCAAGTTTTTTCCGCATTGCGCGTGCGTTGGGTATCGAGTTTACGCCTACATTTGTTTGAAGTTAATTTTATATTCATAGAACATTTGCTTGCATTAAGGCAGAATGGAGAAGTCCGTTCTGCCTTTTTCGTTTCTGCAAGTAAAAGTTAAATCTTTGTCTTTCAGTATTTTATGATGAAAATAAAAGATATAAACCATTGTAAATCAATTATTTATTTGTATCTTTACAATATCAAAATAACACCTATTAATAACAAGTAAAAGTAAAGAGCAATGAAAACAGAAGAACTTATCAGATACTACAAAGCAAACATTGAAGCTATTGAAAAAGGATTGAACAACGACTCTCTTTCAGCAGATAAAAAATTCAGATTGGGATATACACAACAAGCGTTGGACGGATATAAGTCTGCTTTACAAGAACTTCTTGGAAATAATAACGACTAATAATAGAAGAGAGCAAATGAGCAAAGTAACAGAACTAACAAAAGAGCTTCAAAGAGTAATGTATTCCACAACATATTCATTTGAGATTGATACCGAAGATTGTGTTTTCGGATTCAAAAACACAATAAAGAAGCGTACAAAAAGTTTAGCCAAGGCAAGCAAGCTAAAAGTGAAGTTAACCAATGATTGTGGTCGGTTCTTGTCAGAAACGGTGAGAGTTGTTGCTGTACGCTTCTACAAGAATGGAGAGCTTACCAAAAAATTGAAAGCAGAAGAGATATCTGCAAAGTATAACGGATAAATCATAGAGCTATGAATACTTATCATAAATTCTGTCCAAATGTATTTTTGGCAAAGTGCGATGAAAAGCACGAAAAAGGAGAAGTTATTGAGGTTACAACCAAGTATGGCAAAGAGAATGAAAGCATAGTTTTTAATCTGATTTTCGAGAAAGATGGTTTCTATTATTACTCTATCGTTCGGGCTGACGGATTTAATGTACAGGAATGGGCGAAGCAAAGAGCGAAACGCAGGCATGATTGGGCATCATTGGCTGCACAAAAAAGTAATGAGTATTTCAATCGCTCGAACAAAGATAGAGATTTCCTTTCCTTAGGCGAACCAATCAAAGTCGGACATCATAGTGAAAAGCGGCACAGGAAGATGATAGAAGATTCCTGGAACAATATGGGCAAAAGTGCTGAGCTCAGCGACAAGGCTGCCGAACATGAAAGAGTAGCCAAGTATTGGGAAAAACGTGCTGAAACGATCAATCTTTCAATGCCTGAAAGTATCGATTTCTACGAACATAAGCTGGAACAAGCTAAAGAATTCCATGAAGGTGTGAAGTCCGGCAAATACCCACGAGAACACGCCTACACTCTTACTTATGCCAAGAAAGCCGTAAATGAGGCACAGAAGAATTATGAACTTGCACTAAAGTTGTGGGGAGATGAAGAATAAAGTATACGTTTTGTTTCAAACTGATATTTGGAAAACAAAATCAAGTAGAGTGTGTTTCGGTGTATTTCTTTATGAAAATGCTGCTATTGATGCTGCCAAAGAAAATGGTTTATATACCAATGAAAGTGAAGTTGATATTATAGAATGTGAACTTGGAAAATTTGAGGAATTATGAAAACGATAGTAAAAGTCTATCTGAAAGACGAGCATGGCAATAAAGACTGGTTCGTTACCCCCATTAACCTCCCGGAACAAGAAGCGCACGAAAACTATATAGGTAAACGCTTCAATATAGGAATAGATACAGACCATATGATGAAATGTTGGAAGGTTGAGACCTTGAGAGTAGAAAAAATAGTATTTTTGTTCAGTTTTATTTGAAAGACAAATAAAATGTTGTATTTTTGAGGCAGAAATAAGAGAAAAACAGCTAAATTGAAGGAATGACAGAAATGGGATTGTTAAGTAGCCGCCTGTCAGCGGTGAAAAAGGATGGACGTAAACAGTCTGACAGCGTGGAATATCATCCGATTGCAAGTTCAAGTCTTGCTTCCTTCAATTAGCTAACAAGGGAATTTAGCAAAGTTGGTCTATGCGTCGGACTGAAAATCCGAAGAACAAGGTTCGAATCCTTGAGTTCCCGCAACCCTTAGTAGTAGTCAAGCGAAAACAAGGACAAAAAGGCTTATGTAATTTACGGGGTGATGGAAATTGCCATCTGACACGACTGAAAGAAGCCGAAAAATTGCATGAGTGCTCTTGCGAGTAGCTTGAAAAATGATTGAGTTTGTGTTTAAGCCTGTCGGGAATATGCCCGGCAGGCATTTACGCAGAAAATGTATGAAGTTGTACATAACCTGGAAAATATGGAAGTAACAATAAGGCCTCAAAGAATATCCGACGCAGAACATAGCTGGAGGATGCGTAAGGATAAGGATATATGGAAGTACGCTATTTGCGAAAGCCCCTACTCTCCCCTATCCCTTGAATCAGAAAACAACTTTTATAGAGAACAGTCAGAAAGTGATGAGTGTATACGCTTTGCTGTTCTGGCAGACGGCATATATGTCGGCAATGTTTTCATAGATAGAATAGATGAATCAGCATACGGATTTGGAGAACTTCACACTCATATCCTTAACAAAGCCTTTTGGGGTAAAGGCATAGGCTATGAATGTAACCGGCTTATCCTTGAATATGCTTTCCGCATCGCTAAAATGAATGGGGTTTACCAATATATCAATCCCTGTAATACCGCTGCATGGAAGAATGCCCTGAAACTCGGATTTAATGATATCGGTACTTCCTCTGTCAGGTCTAACGTACATATATTCATTATAAAAAAAGAGCAATGGATAAAAGAATAGAAATTATAGAACTGCCTGTGTCCGAACTTAAGACAGAGTTTGGGAATCCCCGTAAACCATTAAAGAAGAAGGCCAAGGAGAAGCTGAAGGAGTCACTTGACAACCTTGGCGATTTCGGCGTTATCGTCATTGACGAACACAACAATATCATATCCGGACACCAACGTGTTTCCATTCTTATGGAGAATCCTGACACTCAAGTTTTGTGCAAACGCCTTATTGGTTACAGTGAATCAGAATTAAAGGCTATTAATATCAAAGCGAACACCCATGCCGGCGAATGGGATATGGACAAGCTGGCTGAATGGACCGCAGACTTGAAAATCGATTTAAGCCTTGACCTTGAAAATCTGAATGTCAAAGAAACAAAGATCAAGGATATGGAACTGATACGCTATGAAAAATACGATTATGTGATGATTGTATGTCGTAACGAGATAGACCATCTGAATCTGACCCGTGCTCTTGGAATTGACGACAAGAAAGTTCTTGTATCCAGAAACGCCACCAGAGAGCGTAAGATTAAAGCACGTGCCGTATGGTACGATGATATAAAAGCCCAGATTATGCCTAAAAAAGAAAAAGAACAATGAAAAATTTCAATGTACTGCTTACGTGCTGCTCCATCCACGTAAAAGAAATGATAGATTGTTTGAAAAACAATGAAGACGGAGTTGATATAAAAGTATATGTCGCAAATTCCGTTGCGGCCAACCTCCCGCCTGCTGAACTGTCAGACGGTAATTTTGTGGTTCCGCCCATTTCTGCTCCAAATTATGTTGAAACACTCATATCCTTATGCAAGGAATATGATGTTTCAATCATCATGCCTACAGCGACATTGGAGTTGGAAATAATGGCTCGCGCTAAAGATAAGTTTGAGCAAAACGGTATTCTTGTATCTGTTTCTTCTATTGACAGTCTTCTGGTTGCCAACAATAAGATTGCTCTTTATAGTTGTTATGCCGGCTTAATGCCCAAACAGATCATTCCTGAGAGTGTTTCCGATGTGGATGCTTTCGCCTCTATGTTCAAGTACAAAAACAGCTCTATCTGTTGTAAAGTGGACAATCTGTGCGGCGGTAAAGGCTTCGCCGTTGTGGATGACAAGAAGTGCAATGATACCTCTCTATTCAACAAGTTCGGAGAAAACAGATACATATCCTTGCTTGATTTGAAATCCATCGTTGACAATGGTAAAAATAAGGTTATCCTTCAGCAGAGAATCGAAGGACTGGATTACACCGTTAGTGCGCTTGCAGACAAAGGAGTAGTTACTCATATCTGCGGTTATGTCCGCTACATGATGGCTTTCGGCTCCATTATGTATGGAGAAATCCAGTCCAACGACATGGCGTATGATATTGTCAGCAAGATTGTGAGAGAACTTGAACTTGATGGTAATGTGGCTTTTGACTTCATTCTGAAGAAGAGCGGCAAGGTGGTACTGCTTGAAATAAACCCGCGTATCAATGCCTCTCTCCCGTTTGTACGTCATGCAGGTTGCAATATGGTTTATTTGCGATGCAAACAATTACTTGGTTATGAAATTCCATCCACATATGAACTAAATTATGGATTAAAGATGAAAAAGTTCTATGACACCCGGTATTACGTTTAACATATACGTCATGTCATATCAGCGACCTCATAAAATAATGACTAAGAATTGCCTTGAATACTGTACTTATGTCGTTAGGGAAGAAGAAGCTGATGCTTATAGAAATGCCGGCATAGATGATATGCTTGTCATTCCTAAGGATGCCACGCTTGAATGTGGCGGCAAGGTACATAGTTTCATGTCAACGCTATATTGGATAATTGAAAACACACCGGAGGATGTGATATTTGTTGCCGATGATGATATAAAGCGTTTCTGTTATCGACTTGACAATTATACTGCCATCACAGCAGAAAACTACCCTGACTGGAAAGAACGCACATGTGATGAAATACTCCGTATCGGCCAGCTACTTTACGATTTAAATCTTGGGCTTGCTTTTGATAATCCACAAATGGCTTTGTATGTGTATGACAAGGAATTTTGTTTTAAGGGAATGCCCGGTCATGTAAGATGGATAAACAAGAAAGCACTCAAGGCCAGATATGATCTGAAAGACCCGGCGATATCCGATGTTGATATGATGTTACAGGAACTGCTTATGAACAGAGTTGTACTCCTGCCTAAATATTTTCACAGCTACGGTATCCAAGCTTCCAATGAAGGAGGAACCACCATTGATTCCAGAAAGAACTACGAATATAGATGTGCAATGAAAAATAAATGGGGAAAGTATTATGAATTTGACTTTAGAAAAAATACAGCAAAGATTAATGTCAAGCGATGATTTGAAAACACCTCTATACATTGCAGACAAAAATGACTTCAAACGGAATATCACCGATTTTGTAGCCGCTTTCAGAAAATACTACCCAAACTATAATATCGGGTACAGTTTCAAGACGAATTACTGCAAAGAATTCATCAATGTGGTAAAAGAAATTGGTGGATATGCAGAAGTTGTTTCTCCCAAAGAGTATCAGCTTGCACGGAACTATGGATTTGATGACAGCCGGATTATATACAATGGAGTTATCCCTGATTTGGGCAATAAGATACGATGTGCTAATCATGGTGGAATAGTGAACGTTGATAATGTAGGTGAGCTTGGTTCACTTATCGGAATATACACCTCACCGCTTGCAATTGGAGTGCGTCTAAATTTTGATATTGGGAATGGCATAGTTTCAAGATTTGGAATTGATGTTGATAGCAAAAGTTATCAAGAAATCATAGAACTACAACGAAGAGGATTGATAAAAGTCAAATGTGTTCATTGTCATATTTCTTATGCTCGTGGACTGTCGTATTTCAAGAAGCGTGCCGAAATGATGGCTCGATATGCAAAAGAACTTAGAGCCAATATAGTTGATATTGGCGGCAACATGTTCGGTCGCATGGATGACAGTTTAAAAGCTCAATATGGAGAATATATACCATTGTATGAGGAGTATGCCAAAACTATTGGTGAAGTCTTTGCAAGAGAGTTCCCTGATGGAGAAGTGCAGCTTATCACCGAGAATGGCACACCGATAGTTTCCACTTCCATGTCTCTACTTGCAACCATTATCGGCAAGAAAGTTATCAGAGGAAAAACAATGCTCGTTGTGGATTGCAAGCGTGATGATGTCGGTTTTGTCTGCCATACGAAAAATCCACCTTGCAATGTGCTTTCAAACGATAGCGATTACGTCGAACACGCTACCATTTACGGATGTACCTGTATTGAGAATGATATTATCCATCGTGATTATTCCGGTCCAACTAATATTGGTGATAAGATTCTTATTTCTAATGTTGGAGCTTATGGTTGTAATGTTGCCAATGACTTTATAACACATAAACCAAAATGTATTTGCATTGATGATATATAAGCCGTTAATCATTGTTTAACTCATTGTTAATCAGATATTTAAATTTTAATATCTCACTATAAATCAGTATCTTAGCATTATAAAAGAAAAGCAAAGTAATAATTTAAAATAAGAGATAGACAATGAAAGCAACAAAGTACATTAATTCAAAAGGTTTGCCAAAAGGTGCATTTATTTACAAAATAAAGAAAGATGGAACGAAATCTGCTCGCCCTACATTTCATCAGTTTTGTGGAACTGAAAAAACGGCAGAGGAAATGATAGCAAGATTGATTAAATTGAATCCAAATTCAAAATTTGAAATCGCATAATAGATTGAGATATGGCAAATGCACTATACACAAAAAACGGTCACAATATGTTTGAGGTTTCATCCCTCATTCAGAAGGCAATACGCAGGAGCAACAAAGACTATGCCTGCTATGCTGCTAACGAGTTGGCACCACGATTTAGAAAATATCTGTGGAAGCGATTACTCTGTGTTTCAGCAGAGGATTGTTATGACCTTGTTACGAATAAGATTGTAGCACTCAAACAGGCTGATGACGCACAAAGCTGGCAGGACAAATCACCTCTATTCATTGAAAAGGCTCTCGGCATTCTTCTTGCCACAAGAAAGAATCGTGATGCTGATTATTTCGCCTGTAACCTGCTTAATTCAAGAGACAGGATAGAATTGCCAAAGGATGAATATGTCGGAAGTAATGCCGGATGTTACACCAAAAATGGGCATGACATGTTTTTAGTTGCCGGATTATTGAACGTGCCATAATCGGCAAAGACGATATCAGAGCCGGTTATCTGGCCAATGAGTTAATGGTAAGGTATCGGGAGTTCCTTTGGAAACGGCTTATTATGATAGCAGGTAATCTCAACTATCAGGCTATTACCACTGAAATTGTCGCATTGAAGAAAGCAGACGATATGCAACCCGGTAGTTCACCTAAATCATCCATTTTCGTAGCAAAGGCTGTTACCGTACTTCTGAAAGTTGTAAAATACGGATATTGCGGTTTCTATGCAAATGATTTCCTTATCCTGTCACATGTTTGAAAGACTATGACAACAGATACATGTCAATACCTGATTATGTATTTGACTGCCATACCCATAAAAGGGAAGCAAAGAGGAAAGACCAAAAAGAATTTATCATTGCCGAACAATCCGCATTAACCCCTTACAAAGAAGGTGAATACGACCAATGTGGTTGGGACAGATTTTTCTATCTGAGAAGAAACGGATTCTATGACAAGGATCATATAACTCCGAGGCCGGATGAGAAAAAATGAAAGAGATTGAGGACGGATGCGTACAGCAGTCCTTGTTTGATTGAATGTTTTAATTGATAACTAGTGTATATCCGATGCGTCTTTGGTGAAAAAGCCGAAGACGTATCGGCATGTAAAGTTATAAAAATTATGGGAAAGAAGGAAAGACAAAATTGTTTTTGAAACATTTCCGTGAAAGTCATGGAATTGTTTCGTATGCCTGCCAGAAAGTAGGTATAACGAGAGCCTGTTATTACAAATGGCGGGACAGTGACCTTAAGTTCAAGGAACGTGCTGAGGAAGTAGAAGAAGAAACCATTGATGTAGTCGAATCTAAATTGCTTTCCGCAATCAATAATGATGATTTAACTGCGATAATCTTTTATCTGAAAACAAAGGGTAAGAAACGTGGTTATGTTGAGCGTGTCGAGCAGGATGTCAATGTCAATCCATTCGAAAGTTTGATAAAAGAATTGCCGGACAAAATAGAAGAATAATGGATCTGAGCGATAAGGCAGCCTTGTATATACAGGCGTGGAGAGACGATTGGTGCAAGTTCTGTTCCGATGTGCTGAAAGCGCGTTTGGATAAAGAACAGCAGGATATTATTCACTCGGTTCAATACAACCGAATGACCGCTGTAGCCTCCGGAACTGCCCGTGGCAAAAGGATTTCTGTGCCGCTTGTGCCGCTATGTGCTTTATGTATCTTACTCCACGCTGGGTTAACGGAAGATTGGTAAAGAATACCAAAATTGCAATGACAGCTCCGTCCGGTCGCCAAGTCAAGAGATATTATGATACCGGAAGTTTCCAGGCTATTTCGGAATGCAGGATTCCTACCCGGACGTTTATTGTCTTCCGGAATCAGAACCGATTATGAAGAATGGTTTCTAACGGGGTTCAAGAGTTCTGATGACAATATGGAAGCATGACACATGTCTGGATTCCATGCCGTAAACACATTGTTTGTTGTTACGGAAGCCTCCGGTATATCAGAAGTTATCTACAATGCCATCGAAGGTAATTTGCAGGAAATTCCGTTTGCTAATAGTGTTCAACCCTAACGTGACCACAGGATATGCTGCACGTGCCATGAAGTCTGACCGTTTTGCCAAATTCGGGTTAAGGATTCCCCAATGCTGAGAATGTTGTAAGCAAGAAAATAGTTATTCCTGGTCAAGTTGATTATGAATGGGTGAAAGACAAAGTGGAAAAACTGGTGCTCACCTATCCAGCAAGCTGACTTCAACGAAGGTGAAGGGACTTCAAATGGGAAGACGGTCTATAATCGGTGAATGACTTGTTCCGTGTGAAAGTGCTCGGTATGTTCCTAAAGTGGCGGAAGATGTGCTTATCCCCCTACGAATGGATTGAAATCGCCAACGAGAATTGGAGGAAACTGCAAGAAGATGATTTTGTTCCAAAGAAAAGCTGCAAGATTGGTGTCGATGTTGCCGGCATGGGACGTGATGACAGTGTGCTGTGTCTAGATATGGCAAAACTATGTCCAGTGAGTTTGAAGCGCACCAGTCTGCTGGAACAGCAGACCACATGCACAGCCGGAATGATAACAGATATCTTGACAAGAAGGGTGCGAAAAGCATTTATTGATACTATCGGCGAAGGAGGAGGGAGTGTTATCTCGGTTGCAGGAACTTGGGTACCAAAATGTATTCTTATGCAAAGTTCTCCGAGAGCACCCAAATGGGCTGCATGATATAACAGGCGAATACACCTTCGCCAACATGAGGGCTTATCTGTTTTGGGCGGTACGTGACTGGCTTAATCCCAAAAATGGGTTTGGTGCCGCTCTCCCACCCTGTGATAAACTTATGGAAAACAGCAAACACATTGAGGTTTATGAGTAATGGCAGTATCATCATAGAAAAGAAAGAGGAGATTAAAAAACGTATCAAACGTTCTCCTGACTGGTTCGATTCCCTCATAGCCAATACATTTGCTTTCCGTCAGATTACTGGCTGTCAGTGATGAAGATATTCTACGAAATATGTTATGAATTGCGCAAATTGAAATACAGGAATTATGAAACAGCAAGATTTAAACCGTATGGCAATATTCTTAGGGCATAAATTGCCCATTCCGCAGGAAGAACATATTGCCGATACTATCAATAAGATAGAAACGATATTGCAGAAAAAGAAAATAAACAAAGTTTGTTAAATGCTTCTGCCAAAGGAAGGATATACTAAAGCATTGGAGATTCTTAAAATAACGATGTCACTTTTAATAGATATGATGAACTAAAAACCATTCAGTCAAAATCTATTGCTGCCATCACCGTAGATTATTTGAGAGGAGAATGTGCACAAAATCCTTTGCAATATTCCTCTAAATATAATCATTTTATTTGTTTTCAAATAAAATGATTATATTATTGCTGACATAACATTGGTGCTAACGTGCTCCTTACCGGTAGTGCGTATTGTATTATCGGTTTCTTTTTGGAGGCTCTGTATTATGTGTAACTAACCCACCGTATGAAGGAGTACGGAACTACATTATGAACACAATTAAAATTTTGAGAATGAGCAATTCGGAAGGTAAAAATTGCAATGAGTGAGAATAACGAACCTTTCTTTTTGCTTTTTTGGATTTGATTCCCAGTAAGGTAGCGCAAAGATTAGATAAGGATGTACTTTCAAAGTATCCCCTTAAACAGCCGGTGGAATCCAACAGGCAAATTTTGTTGATGAGGATGGTTTTGTATGATACAATATTGGATAGTCGTAAGCCTGAAGCTAAAGTTCCGCAAATGGGTAACAAGCGAAGTGTTGCCCGTATCCGTAAGACAGGTACTACATCGCTACCAAAATGGACGACACTCCAGAAGAAATCATCAGCGCATGTGCGCTTATTGTGGCACAAGAAACACTGAAACAAAAAGAACAGCGTCTTATAGAGGCTGAGCGGAAGATCAAAAGATGCTCCTAAAGTCCTTTTTTTGCTGATGCTGTCTCAACTTCACATCGCTCTTGTTTAATTGCTGAAGCCTTGGCTAAAATATTACAACAAAATGGGGTGAATATCGGTCAGAACCGTTTGTTTTTAGCTGGATGCGCGAGAATGGTTATCTTTGCCAAAAGGGTGACTACTACATGCGTAAATCTAGAGTACGGAACTTTGGGCTGAAGCAAACCACCATCAAGCCGGATGAAAGGCTGCATGCTTGTCGACACGACCAAAGTAACAAGGACAAGTACATTTCGTGAAGATAAATTCCTATCAAACTAAAAAACAAATAAGATTTGAAGCTACACCACACAACAGTGTTACTAACAATGGACAGAAATTACAATCCTTGACAGGCGCAAGACCTGTTTTCTGACATTATCAGTGATTTGAAAAATCAGTGGATGTGCCGGAATGGAACAAGTCGCTGAAAGGTGATCCTTTAGGAACACTAAGAGTATGGCTGATAAATTTTCTCGTAAAGACAAAGCCAAAATCTAGTGGAAGTCGAGGCCGGCTTCGCGTATTCATCTTGGCCTGGAGAAACTACTTGTATTGAAACATATTGCGGAATTCGCTTTCGCTATTCCCCGTCAGACGTGTCTAC
>VOFI01003323.1_pt1 | contig 38192 bp, 31 predicted proteins | sample 5384131 | NCBI WGS metagenome assembly VOFI01 (sample SAMN12384728, study PRJNA508395) | human gut metagenome | isolation source: healthy gut H | host: Homo sapiens | reverse complement strand
GCAAGTCTATATAAGGCGAACCGCTCATCGGAGCATCCGTGCTGCAACAAGGCACTTCCAACGGTGTCATTACGGACATTGACGGAAAGTATTCCATCCAAGTGCCGCCCGAAGCCACTTTGGAGTTTTCCTACGTAGGCATGGTAAAGCAAGCCGTCAAAGTAGGCAACCGGAGTGTTATCGACGTGCAGATGAACGACGATTCACAGATGCTTGCCGAAACGGTCGTCATCGGTTACGGCAGCGCCAAGAAGCGCGACCTCACCGGGTCTATCACCAACATCAAAGGCGATGAGATTGCCAACAAGCCCGTAGTCAACCCGGTAGCCGCCCTGCAGGGAAAGATAGCCGGCGTACAGGTTATCAATTCCGGCAAGGCAGGAGCAGATCCTGAAATACGCGTGCGCGGTACAAACTCCATTAACGGCTACAAACCGCTGTATGTAGTAGACGGCCTGTTCAATGACAATATCAACTTCCTCAATCCGCAGGACATCGAGTCCATGGAAATACTGAAAGACCCGTCGTCCCTCGCCATCTTCGGCGTGCGCGGCGCCAACGGTGTCATCATCATCACCACCAAGAAAGCCAAAGAAGGACAGACGCGCGTCAATATCAACGGCTCGTTCGGCTTCAAACGTGTAACGGACAAGATTGCAATGGTCGACGCCGCCGGGTTCAAGGAACTCTACAACGAACAGTTGAGAAATGAAGGCAATCCCGAATTTGATTTCACCCCGTGGACGGGCAATACCGACTGGCAGGATGAAATCTTCCAGACCGGATTTATCACCAACAACAATGTCAGTATTACGGGCGCTTCCGCCAGGCACAGCTTCTACCTCGGCGCCGGTTATGCCTACGAACAAGGCAATATCAAGCACGAGAAGTATAGCAAGGTCACACTGAACATAAGCAACGACTATAAAGTTACGGATAACTTCAAAGTAGGCTTCCAGTTCAACGGCGCACGCATACTGCCCGCCGATACAAAAAGTGTGGCAACAGCTCTCCGCGCAGCCCCGGTAGCCCCCGTATACAATGCCGAATACGGCTTGTACACCACCCTGCCCGGCTTCCAGAAAGCGCAGATGAACAACCCTATGGTGGATGTGGACTTGAAAGCCAATACCACCCGTGCGGAAAACTACCGCGCATCGGGCAATGTATACGGCCAATGGGACTTCCTGAAAAACTTCCAGTTCAAAGTAATGTATTCCATGGACTATGCTTCCAACAGCAGCCGCACCTACACGCCTGTTATCAACGTATTCGACAGCAGCGTGGAAGGCAACGTCGTGACCCTCGGCAACGGTAAGACCGGCGTGAAACAGTCCAAGGAAACCGAAGCCAAAGTACAAAGCGACTACCTGCTGACCTACACCAATACCTGGGGCGACCACAGCCTGACCGCCACCGCCGGCTTCACCACCTATTACAACAAGCTGGAGATGCTGGGCGGAGAACGTACGCAGGGCGTAGGTCTGGTTATCCCCGATAATCCCGACAAGTGGTACATCAGCATCGGCGATGCGGCAACAGCCACCAACGAGAGCAAGCAATGGGAGCGCAGTACCGTATCCATGCTGGGACGTGTGCTCTATAACTACAAAGGCAGATACCTGTTCAACGGTTCGTTCCGCCGCGACGGTTCCTCCGCATTCTCCTACACCGGAAATCAGTGGCAGAATTTCTACTCCGTCGGCGCAGGCTGGCTGATGTCCGAAGAGGAGTTCATGAAAGACATCACCTGGTTGGATATGTTGAAGCTGAAAGGCTCGTGGGGTACGCTCGGCAATCAGAATCTGGACAAGGCCTATCCTGCCGAACCGTTGCTCACCAATGCCTATTCCGCCGTATTCGGCAAGCCGTCCGCCATCTATCCGGGCTACCAGTTGTCCTACCTGCCCAATCCCCGTCTCCGCTGGGAAAAGGTGGAAGCCTGGGAAGCGGGTGCAGAAGCCAACTTCTTCCGCAACCGCCTGCACTTCGAGGGTGTATATTACAAGAAAACCACCAAAGACCTGCTGGCGGAAGTTCCGGGCATCTCCGGCACGGTGCCGGGCATCGGTAACCTCGGTTCCATAGAGAACAAAGGCGTGGAACTCGCCATCGACTGGCGCGACCGGATTGGCGACTGGGGCTATAGCGCAGGCTTCAACCTCACTACCATCAAGAACAAGGTATTGAGCCTTGTACAGGAGGGTTACTCGATTATCGCAGGCGACAAGAGCCAGAGTTACACAATGGCCGGCTATCCCATCGGTTACTTCTACGGTTACAAGGTAGAGGGCGTGTACCAGACGGACGAAGAAATAGCCCGGTCGCCCAAGAATACCCTGGCCACCGTGACTCCGGGCGACCTGAAATTCAAGGACGTGAACGGTGACGGTGAAATCACCACTGCCGACCGTACCCTGATAGGCGACCCTACCCCGAATGTCACTTACGGCATCGCCCTCGGCGTAAGCTATAAGAACTGGGAGCTCGGCATCGACATGATGGGACAAGGCGGTAACCAGATATTCCGTACCTGGGACAACTACAACTGGAGCCAGTTCAACTTCATGGAACAACGCATGGACCGCTGGCACGGACCGGGCACAAGCAATACCCAACCCTTGCTCAACACGAAGCATACCATCAACAATATGAATTCCGAGTACTACATCGAAGACGGCAGCTTCTTCCGCATCCGCAACGTACAGTTGGCATATAACTTCGACAAGACCCTGATATCCAGAATCGGCATGCAGGCCCTGAAGCTCTACGTCAACATCCAGAACCTGAAAACCTGGAAACACAATACCGGTTACACTCCCGAACTGGGCGGTACGGCCATTGCTTTCGGCGTAGACGACGGCAGCTATCCGATGCCTGCCATTTATACATTCGGCTTTAATCTGACATTCTAAAAACAATTCACCGCAGAGCACACAACCCGGTGTCTGCTGCGATGAACCAAAAAATAATAATCATGAAACTGAAACATAAGATTCTAACTCTGATAGCAGGTACACTCACCACCTTTGCCCTGACATCCTGCAACGACTTCCTCGACCGCGACCCGCTGGGGCAGTTCACCGAAGACGATGCTCCCAACGCCCTTATCGGCGGAAAGATGTACAACGTATATTACCTGATGCGCAGCTATAACATCACTGCCGGAATACCCGCCTTCATGATACACATGGTACGCAGCGAGGACTCCGAAAAAGGCAGCGATGCCGGCGACGGCGCCGACCAGGCAGCCATGTGGGACGATTTCCAGTATACAGCCTCCAACGGTACGCTCAGTGCCTATTGGGGACAGAACTATAAAATCATCTACCAGTGCAACGAAATCCTCGACGACCTGCAAAACAGCGGAAACAAGGATGATTTGGAGAATGTACGTACCAAAGGCGAAGCCCTGTTCTTCCGCGCCTACTGCTACTTCAACCTTGTACGTGCCTGGGGAGAGGTGCCGCTGGTAACATTCAAAGTGAAAGAAGCATCCGACGCCAACGGCCCAAAAGCTGTGAACGAGATATACGAACAGATAGACAAGGACCTGACCGAAGCCGAGAAATGCCTGCCGCTGACATGGACTTCCGAGTATACCGGACGCATCACCTGGGGAGCTGCCCGCTCACTGCATGCCCGTACCTACATGATGCGCAACGACTGGGACAATATGTACGACGCTTCCACCGAAGTCATCAAGTCCGGCCTCTACAACCTGAACACGCCCGTAGATAAAGTCTTCACCGTTGAGGGCGAGAACTGCGGCGAAAGCGTGTTCGAACTGCAATGCGAATCGACCGATGCCCTGAAAAACAGTGATGTCATCGGAAGTCAGTTCTGCCAGGTACAAGGCGTGCGCGGCGCAGGCGATTGGGACCTCGGTTGGGGCTGGCATATGGGTACTGCGCTGTTAGGCGGGGCATTCGAGCCCGGTGACCCCCGCAAAGATGCCACCCTGCTTTATTTCCGCCGGAGCATCAGCGACCCTGTCACTCCGGAAAATACCAACAAGCCTTACGGTGAATCCCCCGTATCCACCGCTATGGGGGCTTACTTCAACAAAAAGGCGTATACCGAACCCGAACTGCGTAAGAAATATACCAAAGACGGTTTTTGGGTAAACATCCGCATTATCCGCTACCCGGACGTATTGCTGATGGCTGCCGAAGCCGCCAACGAGAAAGGTATTCCGGGAGAGGCTATCGATTATCTGGAGCAGGTCCGCGCCCATGCACGCGGTGCGGACAGCAGCATACTGTCCAAAGTCACGTCTACTGACCAAAGCACACTGCGCGATGCCATTCGCCACGAACGCCGCGTTGAGTTGGCATTGGAACCCGACCGTTTCTACGACCTCGTGCGCTGGGGCATTGCCAAAGAGGTGCTTCAAGCCGCCGGAAAGAACTATCAGGACAAGAATGCCTTGCTGCCATTGCCGCAAGAAGAAATTGACAAATCGAACGGGGTGCTGAAACAGAATCCTGATTATTAACGATAATTAGTGATTAGTGGTTAGTGATTAATACCATACGACATGATAATGCACCTAAGGCTGAAAGCTTTTTATCTACAAGGTTAGGACAAATGATTTATACACAATAATTTTTCCTTTATAGGGTGTATGTTAATCATCTGTAATATGAAAGTGTGTCAAAACTAAGATTCGCTTACTATTGGTTTCTTTTTAGGTACAGATTACACAGAAAACACAGATTTTCTTTATTCTTTTTCCGTGAAATCCGTGTAATCCGTGCCTAAAAGAAATCGTCAAGTGTATTTTGACACATCTCTCTCGAAGATAAAAGCCTTTCAGGCTTTCACTTAGAAAGACCTATATGCATTATCCATGCTTAAAAGTATCTATAAAAGCATATGCAAAAACGTGTAAAGAACCGTATTAGAAAATACAGATTAAAAGAAACATATTATGAAGAAAATTTTTCAAAAGAAGCGGGCTGCTACTTGCAGCCGCCTTTATAGGGCGCCGCTGCCATACAAGCGCAAAAATCTCCTCAAGACATGGACCGCTTCATCGATGCCCTGATGAAGCGAATGACCGTAGAGGAGAAAATAGGGCAATTGAACCTGCCCGTGACCGGAGAAATCACTACCGGTCAGGCCAAGAGCAGCGACGTGGCCAAGAAGATTGAGCAGGGCTCGTGGGAGGGCTTTTCAATCTGAAAGGAGTGGACAAGATACGCGACGTACAGAAACTGGCCGTAGAGAACTCCCGCCTGGGCATCCCCCTGCTGTTCGGCATGGATGTGATACATGGCTATGAGACCATCTTCCCCATCCCCCTCGGCCTCTCCTGCACGTGGAATATGGCAGCCATTCGGGAATCCGCACGTATTGCCGCCATCGAAGCCAGTGCCGACGGCATCTCCTGGACATTCAGTCCGATGGTGGACATCAGCCGCGACCCGCGTTGGGGACGTGTCAGCGAAGGCAGTGGCGAAGACCCTTTCCTTGGCGGAGCAATTGCCAAAGCGATGGTATACGGTTATCAGGGAAAAACCTCTCCGACCAGCTCAAGCGCAACGACGAAATCATGGCATGCGTCAAGCACTTCGCACTGTACGGTGCCGGAGAAGCCGGACGCGACTATAACACCGTAGACATGAGCCGCAACCGCATGTTCAACGAATATATGTACCCCTATGAGGCCGCCGTAGAGGCAGGTGTGGGCAGTGTGATGGCGTCCTTCAACGAAGTGGACGGCGTGCCCGCCACCGCCAACCACATGGCTGATGACAAACGATGCTACGCAAACAATGGGGCTTCAACGGTTTTGTAGTGACCGACTTTACCGGCATATCCGAGATGACAGAACATGGCATCGGCGACCTGCAAGCAGTTTCCGCCCGTGCCCTCAATGCCGGGGTAGATATGGATATGGTGAGCGAAGGATTTGTGGGCACACTCAAAAAGTCCGTCATGTCGGGCAAGGTAAGCATGAAGACCCTCGACACGGCCTGCCGCCGCATCCTCGAAGCCAAGTACAAGCTGGGGCTCTTTGACAATCCCTACAAATACTGCGACCCGGAACCGTCCCGCACGCGACATCTTCACCAAAAAGCACCGCGCCGCCGCACGCCGCATTGCCGCCGAGAGCTTCGTATTGCTGAAGAACGACAGCATCGGGCTACATCCCGGCTCTCTGCCCCAGCCGCTGCTCCCGCTGAAAAAAGAAGGAACCGTAGCCGTTATCGGTCCCTTGGGCAACACACGCAGCAATATGCCCGGCACATGGAGCGTAGCCGCCCGCCTCAACGACTATCCTTCCTTGTATGAGGGACTGAAAGAGATGATGTCCGGCAAAGTGAACGTCACATACGCCAAAGGCAGCAACCTCATCAGCGACGCCGCCTACGAAGAGCGCGCCACCATGTTCGGCCGCTCCCTGAACCGGGACAACCGTACGGACAAGGAACTGCTGGACGAAGCCCTGAAAACAGCCGCCGGTGCAGACGTTATCATAGCCGCACTCGGCGAATCTTCCGAAATGAGCGGCGAAAGCTCCAGTCGTACCAACCTCGACCTGCCCGACGTGCAGCGCTCGCTGTTGGAAGCCCTGCTGAAGACGGGCAAGCCCGTAGTGCTCACCCTCTTCACCGGACGTCCGCTGACGCTGACCTGGGAGCAGGCGAACGTACCCGCCATACTGAACGTATGGTTTGGCGGAAGCGAAGCCGCCTATGCCATTGGCGACGTATTGTTCGGAGATGTCAACCCCAGCGGAAAGCTGACGATGACTTTCCCGAAGAATGTAGGGCAAATACCTCTGTTCTACAACCACAAGAATACCGGACGCCCGCTACAGGCAGGCAAATGGTTCGAGAAGTTCCGCAGCAACTACCTGGATGTGGACAACGAGCCGCTTTATCCCTTTGGATACGGCTTATCCTACACCACTTTCCGGTACAGTGACATTGCTCTGAGTACCCCGTCGATGGGACAGGACGGTTCCATAACCGCCGCAGTCACCGTTACCAACACCGGCAAACGGGACGGAGCCGAAGTCGTACAGCTATACATCCGCGACCTTGTAGGAAGTATCACCCGTCCCGTGCGCGAATTGAAGGGCTTCGAAAAAGTCTTCCTGCGCGCCGGCGAAAGCAAAACCGTTTCCTTCAAGATTACTCCGGAGCTGCTACGCTTCTATGATTACGACCTGAACCACGTAGCCGAACCTGGAGATTTCGACCTCTTCATCGGTGGAAGCAGTCAGGCTGCCAGGACGGCTCGTATTACCTTGAAGTAAACCCGCGGTTTCTCCTGAGGATACTGACAGTTTCGCCAAAGGAAACGCGCAGTTCCCTCAGGGGAAACCGAAATTTCCCACTAAGGAAACGGGAGTTTCTCCCTAAGGGAACGGGTGTTTCCTTACGGGGAAACAGAATTCTCCCAACAGTATATAAATCATTGCACGTAAAACAGAATGAAATCAGTAAACCTATATATCCCGCTTCTCCTGCTGTTGTTCCTTGCAGGAGCCTGCGGTACAAAGAAATCCGACGGTGCATCCGGAGCATTGAGCGACGATGCCCTGATGGACACCGTACAGCACCGTACCTTCAACTACTTCTGGGAAGGTGCCGAGCCCAACAGCGGACTGGCACGCGAACGCATCCACATGGACGGCGTATATCCCGAAAACGACCAAAACGTAGTGACATCCGGCGGCAGCGGTTTCGGCATCATGGCAGTGCTTGCCGGTATCCACCGGGGCTACGTCACCCGTGAAGAAGGCCTGGCACGTATGGAACGCATCGTTTCTTTCCTCGAAACCGCCGACCGCTTTCACGGCGCCTACCCCCACTGGTGGTATGGTGATACGGGGCGGGTAAAGCCTTTCGGACAAAAAGACAATGGCGGCGACCTCGTAGAAACCGCTTTCATCATGCAGGCTCTCCTTGCCGTACACCAATACTATGCAGGCGGCAATCCGCAAGAGAAAGCCCTCGCCGCCCGCATCGACAAGCTATGGCGGGAAGTAGACTGGAACTTCTACCGCCAGGGCGACCAAAACGTGCTCTATTGGCACTGGAGCCCGGAATACGGTTGGGAAATGAACTTTCCCGTACACGGTTACAACGAATGCCTCATCATGTATATCCTTGCCGCCGCCTCGCCTACCCACGGCGTGCCTGCAGCAGTCTACCATGAAGGTTGGGCGCAGAACGGCGCCATCGTCAGTCCGCATAAGGTAGAGGGTATCGAACTGCATCTGCGGTATCAAGGCACAGAAGCCGGACCGCTGTTCTGGGCACAATACTCGTTTCTCGGCCTCGACCCCATCGGGCTGAAGGATGAATACTGCGCCAACTACTTCGACGAGATGCGCAACCTGACACTGGTGAACCGTGCTTACTGCATCCGCAACCCTAAGCACTACAAAGGCTTTCGGGCCCGACTGCTGGGGACTGACTGCCAGCTACTCCGTCAGACGGATATGCCGCCCACGCTCCCAACGAACGCGACGACCAGGGAGTCATCTCTCCCACTGCCGCCCTTTCGTCCATCGTATATACACCGGAGTATTCGCTGCAAGTGATGCGCCACCTTTACGACATGGGCGACAAGGTGTTCGGCCCTTACGGATTCTACGATGCTTTCAGCGAAACGGACAACTGGTATCCGCAACGTTATCTTGCCATCGACCAGGGGCCGATAGCCGTCATGATTGAGAATTACCGCAGCGGACTGCTCTGGAAACTCTTTATGAGCCATCCGGACGTACAGCAGGGATTGCGGAAGTTAGGATTCCAATTGAGTTCTGACACCCCCATTTCCGCTTCATAACCGGGATTGCGATCCTACTGAACGCTATTGCCGCCTCCACCGCCCTTACATCATCATTGCTGATGGAACGGGCGGCTTTCTTGACGCTGGCTTTCAGCTCGCCGATACGGTAACTGACACTGATGCCGAAGCGCTGGCGGCTGTACTTGCTCCAGCTCTCCTGCGTAAAACCAACACCTTCGAGCGTATTGGTATTGTCCATGTACTTTAAAGAAGTTGCTGGCAAAAGCAGAGAGGGTCAGACGCTTGTCGAAGAAAGACTTGTTTACGCTCAAGCCGTAATCGAAGTAACTGCTCCCTTTACCCTGTAACATTACCCAGGGAGTCTGGCCGAACACGTTCAGACTGATGCGCCAGTCATGGGGCAGGGTTTGTTGCGCACCCCCGTAGGCAAAAAAAGATTCCAACCGTCGTTTTTAAGACCGTTGGCTCCTTCCATATATGAATAGTTACCGTAGATATTGGCATAGATACGGGTATTGGATGTAGCATTCCAGTTGATATAACCGCTAAGACTCGCATTCTTGGTTTTTCCTATGTTCTGATAAGTGGAGTAAAAAGCACCTCTTTGCCGGTAGTCTCTTTCAAACCCTCAATCTCGGTATCGGGAACCATTTCGGAGATTTGCTCGATGCTGTTGTTGGTAAACGAATAGCGGAGCGATAGGTTGACGTTGAACTTCTGCGTAAAATTGCTGTAACTCAGATTGAAGGCATGGCTTTTCTCACTATCCAGATTGGGGTTGCCTTGCGTGATATTGGTAGGATTACTGTCATTCAGGTAGGGATTCAGATACCAGATGCCCGGACGGTAGATACGCATGTTATAACCCAAACGCAAGTTGGACATATCCGTCAGCTTCCAGCCGATGCTGGCGGAAGGAACTACATCGTCGAAATCCTTCTTGAAGTTATCGCCTTTGCCTAAAAGATACTTCACATTCTGTATGGTATGCTCGTAGCGTACACCCAGCCTGCCGGAGAGTTCTTCACTTTCAAGGAATAACCAGCATAGACAGCCAGAATATCATTCAGGTGTTTGTAGTGGGAACTATGGTCTTCATCGAATTCATAATCGGTCTGCTGCCCTGCGGCGCGCTGGAAGCGGTCGTCCTCGGCAGTATTGTTGCGAAGGATGTATTTAACCCGGTTTCTACTGTGTGCATCTTGCCGATGGGAGTCGTATAATCTGCCTGTAAGGTGTGCTCCGTAGTGCTTTGCGAACCGTCATTATGCTGGTCAAGCATGCGCTTCATAAAGTCCTGCCAGTCCGGGGCCACATTGTCCATATCATACTCGTAGCCGGAATAGGAATCCGAGGTCTGCGGGCGGGTATTAATCTTATACGAGAACGTGAGCATACGCTCCTTTACGGGAAACAGACGCTGGTAGTCGATACCTCCGTCAATGGAATACCAGGAACTTTTACTGTGACTATTGGAGACATAGTTGTACAGTTCGTTGGCAGTACCGGGGAAGGTGGCCAGCGTATTGGTCTCCCCGTCGCTCTTGTTCTTACCGCCCCAAAGCCCGAAGGACATGGTTACCAGCCGCAATGTGTCGATTTCATAGCTGGCTTCCATACTGCCTGACTGGAAAGAACCGTCTCCCTTGCTTGTCCCGCTGTAATCCAGGTCGGACGCACTGCTGTCCGTTTCGCCGACGGTACGCCGATTGCCGCCGGAGTAGCTGCGGGGCTGGTTGTTATAGTTGTAATTATAACGGGCGCTGAAAGTCAGTTTGCCGCTTTTTATCGTACCGAATACACCCCACCGCATGCCACGGTTACTGACATTGCCGCTGAACGTAGCCGTATACCCTTCCAGTCCGCCGCCTACGGTAACAATGTTCAGGATACCCCCGACACCTTCCGCATCGTACTTTGCACTGGGATTGGTAATTACCTCTATGTGCTTGATGGAGTTGGCGGGCATATTTTCAGGACTTCCGTAGGATTATTACTCATCATGTTGTTGGGCTTTCCGTTGACATATACCTTAAAGCTGCTACTCCCGTTCACCTTTGATGTTGTCTTCGCCGTCCACCGTTACAAGGGGTACTTTGCGCAGCATCTCAAGAACAGAGTTCGACTTGGAATCGGGGTCGTCCTGCACATTGTACTCTATCTTGTCGATATCTGCCTTTACCAACGGCTTTGGGCTACAATCTCCACCTGTCCCAACTCATTGGAAGCATCTGTAATATACATGGTACCGAAGTCCACCGACTTTTCTCCCGGTTTTACGGAGAAGTTCTTCACAATACTGTTCCGTCCCACCGAAGAAATTGTCATAATGAAGTTGCCTTTATTACCGGGTACTTTCTCCTGGAAGTGTCCCTTTCATATCCGTCACCAGCATTTTCAACGCATGTTCCGGCGCTTCTTTCTTAACTATTTTGATTGTAGCGTACGGCTCGCCTTCTTTAGTAAGAGAATCGAGTAAGATACCCTTAATCTGAAAGGAAGAGTTTGCCGCATTCTGTGCAGTTGCCCAAACGGGTATTAACAATACCGCCAGCAACATGGCCCATCTGTTTTTCATGGTGTTTCCCTGTTTAAATCTATACCTTGTCTGTTTTTTCGTAGCAGATAGTGTCTACTGTCACAACGAATTAGGCAAAAATAGGGCATTCTTCGGCATTTATCGGAACACCGGAGTTAAAAAAAGCGAAAAGCACATTGATTTACAGAAAGTAGAAAAACAGCAGCAGGAGCACATTGGCGGCAATGTTGCTTACTATCGCCTGCATGCTGCAAGCTGTTATGCATCACTCTGTATAGGGTACAATACTTATTCCTGAAATTCGGTCTCAACAGACTAAAAGACGAATATTTCCCCTGTTACTTCGGCAAAATACACAATCTGATACTTGTAAACCGCGTCTACTGCATCCGTTCTCAAAAGCACTACAAAGATTTCAGCTCTTTATGGGTTCCGTACCATTTTCAGCAAAACGGACAACTAATATCTACAATGTTATCTCGTCATAAACCAAAGCCCGATAACCATAATAATTGAGCATTATTGTAGAGGGGCTGTTATGAAAGCTCATTATGAACCATCCAAACACGGCAGGAGTTACGGAAATCAGAATTCACACCTATCAAACAAAAATACGTAACCCAAACTAAATAAAAACACTCTCCCTAACTTTCCATACCAAGATATAATTTTACTTAGAACTGAATGACTTTTAACATAAACAGCACTTAACGTCCATTCTCATCACTGACTTCGATACTCTTTAGGTGACCCTCCATATTGTTTGAAAAACTCTCGATAAAAATAAGATTTATTGGAGAAACCACATTTAAACATAATCTCTGATACAGTTAGCCTTGTAGTCCTCAATAATTTAGCTGCATGTTCCAATCTAATACTACGGATGAACTCACTCGGAGTCTTATCCATTATCTCTTTAAACTTACGATAGAGAGTAGCCTTACTCACACCTACAAAATCGGCAATGGTAGAAGGACTGAGTGATTCATCGTCAATGTTACTCTGAATAAAGTCTGTCACAGTATGTATCAACTCTTCATCCTCAGGATGGAGTACAATGCCGTTCCTCACTTTGATGGACGATAAACTGGAATTAAAATAATCTTTCAACAATGTCTGCCTAGACAGTAGATTCTCAATAGTAGATATTATCTGTTTAGGGTGAAAAGGTTTAGTAATATAAGCATCAGCACCATGCTTGAAAGCATTTATTTGGTCTTCTACAGAAGCCTTTGCCGAGACTCCAATGATTGGGATATAACTTGTCTTGAGTTCTGACTTAAGTTTATTTATCAGTGTCAGTCCATCCATATTAGGCATCATTATATCGCTAATGATAATATCAGGATGATTATGCTCTATTTCACTTAAGGCTTCAATACCATCTCGGGTCACGCGCACAGTGTACTCAAAGAGAATATCACATAACAGTTCACAAATATTCTTCTCATCTTCAACAACCAATACTACAATTTCCTTATGAATCTTTGAAAGCTCTGCTTTCACCTCTTCTTGAGGTACAGTATCATCCTCATCCAGCGCAGAGACCTGTAAACTATCAGATGACAATGAAGGAATCATTACGGAGAATTCCACATACTTCCCCAATTCGCTATTTACGCTTATCTCACCTCCAAGTAGTTCAACGAGTTGTTTAGTGAGGTTCAAACCTATACCATTACTAACTGAATTACCAAACTTTGCAACATCAAATATCTTGTACTTGTCAAATACTTCCGCCATTTGCTGCTCCGTCAATCCTTTACCTGAATTACGAATCAATAGATGTAATGTACTGTCTGGATCATCCCGAAAGCATGACCTTGATGTAGCCATTACGCGGTGTATATTTAAAGCATTGGACAGTAAGTTGAATATAATCTTCTCCAAAGCATTAGAATCCGAATATATTTTTGCCACGTTTTGCATCACTATCTTAAAATCAATCTTATTATCCCGAAGAATATCAATATAATTATCTGAAGCATATTCCACGAGTGTCTTTACATCTATATACTTCGGATGCAAACTCATATTCCCTGAAGCTTTGCGAAATTCCATGAGTTCACTAATTAACTTCTGCATCCGTTCCGCATTATTCTTGATTATCTGTAAATATTTCCTTGTATTCTCATCGAATCCATACTGTTCCAACAAATGTTGAGCTGGAGTGTAAATCAAGGTTAAGGGAGTAAAGAATTCATGAGCAACATTAGTAAAGAAATTAAGCTTTGATTCATAGTTTTTCTGTTCATGTTCCCTTTCTACGCGAGCAATAAGAACCTGACGACTAAGGCGAATGCGATTCTTCACTACCGATTTTACAATACAAAAGATGATGACAATCAATACTCCATAGATAGTTAAAGCCGGCACGCTAAGCCACCATGGATAACCAACTTTAATCGTCAGGCGATAGATATGATTCCCCCAAACTCTGTCACCATTAGTACATTTTACTTCCAAATGATAATTACCGGAGGGTAGATGAGTAAAAATGAGACTAGGATTATTTCCCATCTCCACCCAATCATCAGAATGGTTCTTCAAACGATAAGCGTATTCACAATTCTCGTTATTTATAAAATCTTTAGCTATGAAATTAAACGATACAAAACGCTCTTCATAACCTAATTTTAGGATACCTTTCTCTATACGTTTGTTAATATCTTGCAGTGTATTATATATCTTTAGAGTATTCAAAAGTAAGAAGTGGATTAAAATCCCTTTTATGTATATTTTGGGGATTGAAATAATTAAGACCACTCACTCCACCAAAGTACAGATAATTACGCCTATCTTTTAAAAAAGCTCCATCAGAAAATTCATCATTCTGCAAGCCATCGTTCAGAGTGTAATTATCGATCTTACCATTAGTGATATTCAAGCAAGAGAGACCTTGATTAGTGCTTATCCAAATATTATTCTTTGAATCTTTTAATATCCCATGAACAGTTTTGTTAGTCAAAGTCCCATCAACGTACTTAGTCAAAGTGAAGTCGTTGTTACAACCTTGTAACTTATTAAGTCCATAGCTGGTTCCTATCCAAGTGTCCGAATGATCTTGAAACAAACAAAAGTATATCACTATTAGTAAGTAGAATACGACTATCAATATCTTCCAAAGTCTTGATAGCATTGTTTTTTAAGTTAATCCAATGCAATCCCCCACCACGAGTTCCAAACCATAATGCCTGGTTTTCAGGATCGGACGCAATAGCATAAACTACATCGTTACTCAGTGAAATACTTTTATCTGATGAATTGTACTGACGGAAGCCTTTTACCCTATATCTACCCTGCTCCTTAGAAATCTCCATCTTTATCAGCCCATAACCTGAGGTGCCTATCCACATTAATGAATCGTTGTTAGTAAAAAAGATGTTGTATACCGCTTTAAATATTGGATATTTATCTGGTATGTCCAGCCTATTAAGTCGTCCGGTAACCGCATCCAAAATATTAATACCTACACCTTCCGTTCCAATAAAAATATCATTGGCTCTATTCTTCCTCAAGGCATAAACAGAATTAGATATTAGCCCTTGAGATTCATCTAAATAATCACGTATTGTCTTAGTATCAGGATTTAACAGTTTTATTCCATTTCCTTTTGTTCCAACAAAAGGATATTACCGATAGTATCTTCACAAAAACATCTTACAGGATGAGTAGTATGAATTGTCTGAAACAATGAGTCATAATGATAAAATTGTATCAATCCTTGCCCATCCGTACCTATCCATAAGATATTTTGGCTACCAAGATAAAGAGTAAATACAGATAACTGATTAGGCAATTCATCCAGATAAGTATGAGTATCAGATTTTAGATCGTAAAGAATACACCCACCTTCTATAAAACTGATGTACATCACATCACCAGATAAAAGGACTTGAGATACAGGCTTACTTATGCTAAGCCGAATAGAATGAGAAACTGTAAAGTCATGATTCAGTATGAAAAGTCTGTTCTTCCCGTTCAAAACAAATCGACCGCCACTCTGAAACAAGCTATTCACTGGACCATCCATGCCAATAGACAGCAATTTATCCTTCTTTCCCTCCTTAATAAATTGCCTATAAGAAATATGAGCAATAGTACCGTCTTCCAAAAGAAAAAGCAAATTATCCAATTTATCTATGGAGAAATCTTTCACCTCAGTTACAAAATCAGTTTTGACAAAATTGAATTCATCAATAGAATCATCATATATAAAGAAGCCCACTCCCTTTACAAAACAAACAATTTCACTTCCAGCACTCTGTGCAAGAATAAATGATTTTTCCTGGTAGGGAATCTTGTTATCTTTCCTCAAATAATACCTTGTAATCTGATAGGTTTGCTTGTCCAAACGATTAATACCATTATCTGTAGCTATCCATAAACTGTTTTTTCGTTCAATTATCTGACGAATAATATTATTGCTTATAGAGTTCGGATCACTTTTACTATACCTAAACGTTGTGATTTCTCTCCCATTGTACGCATTCAGTCCATCCCATGTTCCTATCCACATTGTATTCTCGGAGTCTTCCAAAATACAGTTTACCGAATTATTCGTCAGCCCATTTATATTAGAGATATATCTCACCACATTAGAAGCATATAGATTCTCAGAGGTAAAAAATAAAATAAGTAGAAAATGAATTATTTGTGTAAATAAAGATGTTTTCATGTATAATATTCCTGTTTAAGCATTTAGGATAAAATGCAAATATATACATTTCTCCAATAACAACGAGTATTATGATCCTACAAAGGCTAAATGAAGATATTTATTCCTTCTAGTACTGTACCCTTAAAAAGATTATCTATCCTTGACAACGAATAACCCCTAGAAGGAATAAGATTACACAGATTCGTCCTATATGTAATCTGCATCTAAATGACAACTAATCCACTTCTGTTCTTTTTAGCAAACAAGAATCAACAGACTGTATTAATTATTCGTTAATGCTGCTTCAAGACATACTTAAAATATCCCGGGTCTTGTAATGGTGAGCGCATACCGGCAACTTCCAATGCTCTGAGAACAAAAACATTCCAAGAAAAAACCCTTGTGCTAGGCCACCAACAGCCGGATACGCTTAAATCATAAGGCAAAAACTCATGGCTAAAAGGCTCATCCGGATGAAGCGTGATCTCTACGGCAAGTCGGTCTTTGATTCGTTTTTTAGCATCCTTCCATCCATGTTTCAATCCAGCTACATATCCGCAAACCTCTTCACGCATCCAACTGCCAGCATTATAATAGATACCATTATCCCAAAACATATTGGGTGAAAAAGGTTTGTTCTCCATAGTGAAAAAAAGTATCTTTTTCATGGAAAATCAACGGTGAATATCCATTCTTTACAGGAACTTTATCCAGGGTTTTGACAACCATCTCTGACGTCAGTATAGGTTTATCAAATAGCCACCACGATACAAACTCCGGCAATAGAGAATTGAATGTAATAGAATAAGGATATTTACGATTATCGATCAGATATCCTCTCTTCTTGTCATAGAAAGCCCTATATTCCTGATTAGCTTTCTCCACATATTTTTGAGAAACAGGAAGTCCTAGTTCCTTCGCTACTTGGAGAGTAACGGCAAACATCCCCTGATTAACAGCCAAGTCGGATGTCTTATCCGGATATTCCACCACATCATTCTGTCCCAATACAAACTCTGCAGCACAAATACCGTCTCCATCAGGGTCGTACTCATTGATACAAAAATTGAAAGCTTTCTTTATCTTATCCATAGGAATGGGTGTCCCATATAACCGATGATTAACCAAAGCAAACCATAAGAATTCAAGCGTGGCATCATTACCCTTTACTTCCCTACTTCCCATGCAAGGAGTAATAATAGTACCGATAGCTCCTCGTACATCTTGTGTTGCTGCCCAAGCATCAAATATTTCCTCAGAAGCATCTTTATCATATACTCCCATAAGACTCCAGAAAGAATCTCTATTATACATGTCAGGAGCATAATTAATACTTGGAACATTCAAGGGAGTAAAATTGTTTCGACTTGTAATCCACATCAGCATCTGATAACAAGCATACAAGCACTTCTCTTCCGTAGTACCCTTAAAGCCCAGTCCATCCGCCAAATAGACTTGAGATGTTAAACGAAGATCATGTAAAGTAGGCTGAGCCGGTGTGGCAAAAATGAAGACTCTCTTAACCTCTTTCTTATTCTGTTTCAAACAGTGATAGGCATAGTTATGAGCATCTGAACGGATGACTTCCAAATCTGTTATTTCCAAATTAAAGTCACTTCCTTTCTGTAAGGAAGAAGCTGCAATCAACAGGTAAGTAAGCTCCTGCTCTGTGTTTGCTATAAAAACTGTTTCTTCTTGCTGCACCCAATCTGCTGCAGAAGAAGGCATATCCGTTTGATAATGCAGTCCTGCAACATCTATACTGCCCGTTCCTTCGCCTTTCCACAACTTCACTGTGATGGGATTTGCAGAGCGATGTTTAAAACGAATTGTATAAAAACCATCAGACAATTTATAAGGGATACGTACACCAGATATTTCACTTTGCACCGAATTTCCTTTCACAGTAAACACATTCCCGTTCCTTTCCAAACTGGCACCTGCATAAGATTTCCATTTCTGTATTTCAGGAACTGGGTAAAAGCAAGTATTCACCGGATGATTAAAATCGGATACTTCACCGAAAGTGAATTTCACGAAATAATCTCCTTTTTGACGCTGTCTTTCATCGGCAATCCTGATAAGATTAGCATCACAAATTTCGCGTATCGCTCTAAAACCGATTTCCCCCTGTTTAGACGGACGGCGGCGGATATTGCGTGTCCACAGATTTTTATCACCAGCATCAGTCAGCAGCCCTACAGCCAATGTATCGTTCAACATATATCCTGCTGCCGGATAGGTTTCATGGGCTACCCCGCCCATATTCTCATTATCATCAAAGCTCCAAAAAGTAGAAGGCTTGTCGGCAGCAGTTATGGATGTACCAACTGAATAATATAATAAAGAAAGATTATTCTGTTGTAACTCTATTCGCTTACTGACCAATTGTGAACTAACAACCTCATAAATCACATTAACCGACAAGTCTGCCTCCAACTTCTTTAAATACACATTTCCTGAAAGTACCACTTTTCGCTCCGACTGTTCCACCGAAGTCGCTTTCCACCCTTTCAAGGTCTCTCTGACAGAGTAATCTTCATTATCAAAATATAAATCCAACTCTCCGGCTTTACCTTGCTCCATTATCAATTGGGAACCATAATAGATATTCACATAATATCCTTGGTTCTTATTTCCCAACACATGTAACTTCATCTCGTCAGCGAATCCCTGCACACAAAAAATAGCCAACAAAAATACAAGGCATATAAAATGCTTACTCATAGTATATCTAAATTATAGAGGATGTGTCAAAAATAAATTAGCTATCATTGGAACATTCTTCAGAAACAGATGATACAAATCAAATATAAAAACAGATCCGGATAATCCCTGTTAATTTTTCCTTCATCGGAAACAGCAACTCACAAGTGATAAAACACTAAAAATTCAACACATCCTCAAGAATAATTAATAACCAGGATTCTGAATCAACTTGCCACCAGACTTATCTATATCTTTTTGAGGAATCGGGAACAAATAGTTACGATCCGTAAAAGCCTGGCCATTAGCGTTAAGCACTTCCTTTGCAATGCCCCAACGTTTCAGGTCTCTAAAGCGATGAGACTCCAATCCAAGTTCCACGCGACGTTCGTGTATCAACCATTCCCATGCTTGTTCTTTGGAACCAAGCCTATCTCTATCGGGTAATGTTCCAGCAGGAGCTTTCGTCTCCCCATCAACCCCCACAGTATTTCTTGCCCTTTCTCTGACCTCATTGATAATATCAATAGCATCGGATACCTTACCTGTTTCAATCAAAGCTTCGGCCTTCCATAACATCACATCTGCATAACGGATATACACTTTATTACTTGGGGCATCATCATAACCTTGGTTCTTATTGGATAAATCACCCAAAATTTTATACACCAATTGCTTTTCAACATCAACGGTCAAATTCAAACGTGGGTCATTCGGTTCAAACTCCTTAATAAAACTCTTAGAAGGTGCAAAGAAGCCCCAACCCAGCAAAGCACACAACCCGTTACCTTGCGCCGGAGTCATCTTCTCCTTATGATCGTAAGCAAAAATAACCTCATTATCGGTGAACTCATGATACTGGCTAAATGAGTCAAAATAATTACTGTTCAAACGATAAAAGCCTTTATCTTCAAGTTCTTTAATAGCACTTAGTACTCCCAGATAATCCTTTCTATATAATGCCACCTTAGCCTGCATTGCTAAAACAGCTCCCAAAGAGACCCTCCAAGGCTCACTTTCTGATGAGAACTTCGTAAGTGGCAAATTTCCTTTTGCATCTTCCAAATCATTCATAATCTGTTCCCAAACTATTTCTTTGTCCGTTCTCTCAGATACCTTATATGCATCCTCAAAATCTTTAATAGGAGCTATCAAAAAAGGAACATCACCAAAGTTCGTAACAAGATCGAAATAATAGAAGGCACGTAGAAAATAAGTTTCACCCAACAAACGCTTTCTTAATGAAGCATCCATCCCAACAGCCTCTATAATTTTATCATCCATCAGATAGCTTAAAGCTAAATTTGCTCTAGAAACACCCTCATATTGATAACTCCAGAAACCGTTGAATGCAGTGTTAGAAGCTATATATGAGTAGTTCTGAATTTCATCCATCCAAGGCTGGTCGCCATCTGGATTCCATTTCTTCAAAGCGTCATCCGAAGCTAAATCATAAACAACAAAATCATTACGAGTCACAGTACCGTCATCCCATGCCCAATCTCCCAGCAAATTCAAAGTACTCGCAAGCATCTGATAAGTAGAGTTTACTGAATATTGAACACTTGTAAGCGTAGGATTTGTATTTACATTATCCGGTGTTAATAATCCTATCGGATCTTTATGTAAATAATCATCACAACTTGTCACAAACAAAAGACTTATCACACTAAACAAAGTTATATGTATCTTTTTCATTAGTCTAATCTTTAACAGTTTAAAATTTAACATTTAACATTTACACCAAACAAGAATGATCTTGCTTGGGGATAAGTTCCATAATCTATTAGGTCCGTAGATTCAGGATCCAGACCTGAGTATGAAGTTACGGTAAACAAATTCTCTGCCGACACATATATTTTCAAATCGGATATAGGTGAATTGATTTTTCTTCAGCAATTTTGCAAAAGAATAGCCTAGCTCAACATTTTTTAATCTAAAGAAAGAAGCATCCTCTACAAATATGCTTGATATTCTGCTTCCCCCATTGTCCGTAAAACTTGGACGAGGAATCGAATTACTTGTCCCTTCTCCATGCCAGTAACCCAACATCTCTGTTGTATGATTGAATGGGCGCGTATCATAATTCAAAATTTTCTTCAAATCATTAAAATGTTGCACATCTTGCACTCCATGAAACAACATAGAAAAATTAAACCCTTTATACTCTCCATTCAGAGTAAATCCGTAAGTAAACCTAGGAATCGGGCTACCTAGAAAATCGCGGTCATTGTCATCTATCTTTCCATTATTATCTAAATCTTTGAAACGAATATCTCCAGGCTGCACCGTAGGATTGTCTGTTGCATAAAGTTGTTCATTAATTTCTGCCTCATTTTGATAAATACCTTCCATCACAAAACCATAATAAGCATTCAATGGCTGACCTACTGTTGTACGGGTAACCTTGCCATCAATATTAGGCAAATTAGGATGTAATTTTAGTACCTTATTGTCTAAAGTAGCAATGTTGCCATTAATACTATAATTAAAATCACCCACTTTATCCCTATATGTCAATGATAGTTCAAAACCTTTATTACGCACAGTACCAGCATTCACTATTGTAGGAGATACACTACCTACATAAGAAGGCAATGAAATTGGTAACAATATATCTGATGTTGTTTTCATAAAGTAGTCGGCAGACAAATATAACTTGTTTCTCAATATTCCTAAATCAACACCAACATTCCACTGTTCTGATGTTTCCCATTTCAAATCGGGATTGCCATAACGGGAAATAACATATTTATCACCATCTTTCTTTAATAAAGTCATAAAGGTATAGTTATCAATCTCTTGATTCCCCAACTGTCCCCAACTACCTCTCAACTTCAAATCTGATAACCACGATATATTTTTCAGAAACTTTTCTTCAGACATTTTCCATCCAGCCGACACTGAAGGAAAAAATCCCCAAGCATGATTACTTGCAAACCGGGAAGAAGCATCTGCACGAAAATTTCCAGTTATCATATAGCGGTTATCATATACATAAGTAGCAGAGGCGAAAACAGACATCAATGCCCACTCTGAGCCTGAGCCACTATTCCATATATCAGACTCTGTTCCACCAAAATCAAGATATCTGAAAGTATCATTAGTATAATCATAACGTTGCCGAGAAGCTCCTATAGATGATTCATAATTGGAAATAAATTCAGTACCCGCTACAGCATTAATATTATGCCTTTCAAATTGTTTTGCATAACTTAGTGTATTATTCCAAGTCAATGTGAAACTTTCACCACGTGATTCATCAAGGTTACTCGGTCTGTTTTGTCTACCCAAACCTTTATCCACATCCGAACCGCTGCCATCATCGTCACCAAAATTCTGATTGAAAGCCTTATTGTGATAAAGATTCAAATCAATACCCAAATTAGTCTTGAACTTTAAAGAATGATCTTGCAAAAACTCGTATTCTGCAAAAACATTACCAAATGTTGTGTACTGCGAACGTTTATCATCTGTATAATAAGCTAAAGCAATAGGATTAGACGTCCATTCATATTTGCTACTTTCCCAACCGCCGTTTCGATCGTTATTCTTATAAAAAGGCAAGTCCGTAAAAGGATCATTAGCTTTATAAGTAGGATCATTCACATCTTTATAAACACTTAACACTGACGGACGCAACATAGCATGTCTGATAATACCCGGCGCATCACCTTTTGAGTTTAATTTATCCTGAATTGAATAAGTCAATTGTACATTAGCTCCTATATTGAGTCTGTCATAATACTTTGCATTTATATTTGAGCGCAAACTAAAGCGACGATATCTATCATTATCATATACCACAATACCATCTTGAGAAATATATCCAGCAGAAAGCAAATAGTTTACACCTTTCGAACCTCCACTCATAGTTGCTTGAATATTATGAGTCTGTCCTAAAGTAAATAGTTCATCTAACCAATCAGTATCGGCAAGATCTGTCCTTTTTTTATCAATAGTATAAGGATTTGAGCCTTCATAACCGGCATTATTCCATGCTATTTCCTGCACATCCATATATTGTTGAGTATTCAGCATCCTGGGTAGATTCGCAACCTTCTGTATTCCATAATAATAATTCAGTTCTAAATGTCCTTTTCCCCACTTCACCTTCTTTAGTCGTAATCACAACTACACCGCCAGAAGCACGTGAACCATAAACAGCAGCCGCAGAAGCATCCTTTAGTACTGTAATTGAGCTAATATCAGACGGATTCAAAAAAGTCATGGTTCTTGATGGTACTCCGTCAATGATGTACAGAGGGCTATTATTACCGATAGTGCCCTCTCCACGAATCAACATGGAGATGTCATCACCCGGTGCACCTGTACTTTGGGTTATCTGCACACCGGCAACCTGACCTTGGAGAGCTTGAGACACTGTGGCAACCCGACGCTTCTCCATATCATCCATATTCACTGGTGCAATAGCTCCTGTAAGAGAAGACTTTTTTTGTGCAGAATACCCCACAACAACCACTTCCTCTAGATTTTGCGTATCTTCTTTCAACACAACTCTGATATTTTCCTCTTGTTTAACTACATAGTCCACAGAGGCATAGCCTATATAAGAGAATTGAATTAAATCATTTTGCTTACCCGAAAGGCTAAAGCTGCCATCTATGGCAGTAATAGTTCCCTCTCCTGTAGTTTTATTCAAGACGCTTACTCCAATCAAAGTCTCTCCAAGTTCATCTACAACGGTTCCAACCAACATTTTATTTTGGGCAATGACTCCCTGGAATAAAAACAAGCAAAGCATAGTCAGGCAAAATTGCCGTACCCTAGATTTACTCGAAAACAAATTAAATTTCATAATACTTCAATTATTAGTTTTACAATAGGTTTTATTTATATGCAATTATATTCTCTTTATTGGCAATAATCTTACCATCTTGTAGCTCCAATACCGTACCTTGAGGAAGTTCTACGATAACTCTTGCATCATTAGCCGGAATCTCAATCAAGCCACTTTCATTCACATTTCTAGCAACATACTTTTTTGCAACAATATCAAACAGGTCACATTCTTGTGATGCCCGATAAGTAATAGTTTTAGCCTCTTTTATAGGGATTATAATAAAGGTAAACCGGATAAGGCTTATCCACATAAAAAAATCAGTAGCATTACAATCCAACTGAAGAATACCTTCTACATCGGTTTTTGTTATAATTGCTCCCAAAATACCAACCGGAGAAGAGCTATATACGCTAAACATACTTTCAGCAGGGTTACCTTCTATCCATTTAGGACCATCGCCAATCGCAACCGGACTAACCCCTTTCAAAGATTCCTTACCATAATCATCCGCCTTTCTCAGGCCTTCATACGACACATGGTTATTTGTAATATTTTTTCAGTTCCGGAGCCCATTGATGCTTTTCATCAATATCACCCGGATAAAACAGACGGCATGCACTTGAGTTGTTTAGCATCCACTTACCGATAGCTTTTGCATATTCGGGTTGGTACTTAACTAATGGAATGAAAGGCCATGCCGGTTTGATACTATTCATAAGAAACGCATATCCACCACCATCTGTTATACTCCCTTGTAATCCACTTACATCATAATCTCCCCCACTTTCCTACTATAATTCCCAGCCAGTACGTCCAGAAGAACTTTGACAGCCATTAAACACCCAATCAAAGAGTTTAGATACATTATAATTTGTCCCTTCTGTAGCATTTAAATAAGCTGCAACATATACACCTAAAGGCAAAAGAGCTTCATAAAAACGGCTTTCTTTCTGAGAAATTAGTGCTTCCAAGGCACTCTTACAATGTTCCAAATAGCGTGGATCACCAAATTTATGATAAGCACATAAAAGCACATAGGCATGTCCACCTGCTGCATCCTGCTGCATGGGAATATGATTAACATAGCCTTTTAAATTTTTATAATCAAAGTATGAATAGTCATAATTTCCATTTAATACAGAATCTGCTTTTACAAACTGTTCAGCAATGCTTCTTTGTATCCTCTCAGCTCCATCTACATTTGGAAATACATCACATACAGCATACTACAAAGCGTTAGGAAGTACATCATACCACCAGTCACGTCCATAGCCACCACCCAAGTTAGCGACTGCCGGATTCGTGTTGTTCATCATTATATTCCATCCATTATCCGAATTGAAGTAGTTTTGAACCATCTTTACATAATTGTATCCATCCTGATTGGTTTTATCAATGCCTACCAAACCGGCACCTAAAATAGCAGCCAATGAATTCAAACTTTCATGAAACTCTCCATTATTTGCATCTTTCCCCTGTCGGATATCTTTAATAGCTGTATATAAACCAAAAGTAGTCTGATCAATATTCCGACGGGCATCATCCAACCAAATCAATGGACCGACTTCACTCTTATTGTTCCAATCGAAAATGAAGCGGTCATAATCTTTTGCTTTCTGTCGCCAATTTAACATCTTATAAGTTTCCGGAATATCAGGCATAGAGTCTACTCTATTAATAGAAACCTGCACAATCTTCTCTCCGAAGTTATCTTTTCCACTAGAGCAAGAGACCAATAGGCCAACAATAATAAAGGTATAAAAACTTTTACTTATCATTTTCATGTTCGATAATATTAGTTTGGTTAATAATATTTTTAGCTAAAGGGTATGCTATTAACTGCAATCCTGCAACAATAATCAATGCATACTTCAGAGCAAAATCCTGTGAAATGCTATATGAAAGAAATATAAATAACAGTAATCCAAACGCCCTTCCCAAAAACAGTCCGAATTCATGGCTCAAGATATATGCATATTCATTTCTATGCTCAATCTTTGCAACAACATCAATGGTTCTCATCATAATAGGGAAATAAGCTAAATCAAACAAAGGCTGAAAAACCACCTTACAAAGAACAAAAATAATAACTCCTACAACCGAAAAAAGAATGCCATTCCACAGGGTGCCAATAAAAAAGAGTATTAACCCACCTACAAATATCTTCAAACGGTCTTTCGGATGAGCTATGCGTCCTAATATATAAACCAAAATTGCTGTCAGCGCCCCACTGATACCTTGTATCAAACCTAAAGCCCCTTCATCACCTACTAACTTAAGGACCAATATAGCCGGGAGCCGTTACCAAGAACCCCTGAACCATACCTTTCAAAGCAGCCAACCAAAGCATCTTTTTCCAAAGGATATTAAATCGGAAATAAAGAAAGTTGGTTTCTTTCGGATTATTAAAATTCCCTCGCCATAGCACTAAACAAGCAATAATAGTAATAACCACTACTCCCATCGTTACCATACGGTAGGAATCACTGATATTAAACATAAAACCCAAAATTTCTTTTCCACCTATCTGACTAATAAATGCACCGATAGCCAAAGGTACGCCAATAGAGGTAATAGAGAAAAGAAAGACTCCAATCCAAAAAAATAGTTACGATTATCATCATTAGTATTATAAAGAGCCAATAAATAACGGTTCGTCCAAAAAAAGCCTGAAGCCGCCCCCATTAAAAAGCCCGCCAAACCAAGTTCGATAAATCCAAGCGACTTAATAGTCATCATTCCGAACATTGCAATACCACTTACCAATATTCCTGCCGAATAGAGAATTTTTACATTGTATTTCTTCAGTAAAAAACCATTCACAAAAGAAGTAGCAACAATACCCGCATACATAGCTAACTGATAAAAGGCAACCATCACCGGATCGCTAGTATTCCTCATGATATAGGCTCCCACAAAGATTTCTACTATCGGTAGTACCAATGCATAAAGCATATTGGTTAACAGCAATATTTTCATGTTAGGTTCTTGTTGCTTAAAGAATAAATATTCTTTCCTCAATTTATCCATCATCTATATCATTCTATTTTAGCGTATTCAAGATTTCTTTAATAGAGAACTCCGCCTTACAAATAACTTCGTCACTTGCTCCGTAATACATTGTTATTCTATCACCATCTACATAATGTCCATTTGTAAAAACAACATTTCCAAAAAAACCAGTCTGTTCATAAGGAGCAATAGGTTCCATGATAGGATCTTCACTTCTTGCAATTACTTTTGAAGGATCTTCTAAATCAAGGAGCAAAGCTCCTAAACAATAACGGTGATTGAAATCGGCTCCATGATAAATTTCCAACCAACCTCTATCAGTCTTGATAGGAGCCGCACCAGCACCTATACGAGCACAATCCCACATTCCTTCACGAGTTACTGCCACACATTTGTGGTTTCCCCAATGCAGACGATCAGGAGATTCTGCCAACCAAATATAATTACCACCAAGCTCTGGACTGCTTGGGCGATGAAAAGCAAAGTATCGACCACCTATTTTTTGTTCAAACAGAGCACAATCCTTATTATGTGGCGGAAATATCATTCCATATCTCACATAGTTCTTCCAATCTTTTAGTATGAATTAATCCCACCCCTACTGCCACAGGTGATACCTCCGTAAAAGTAAGGTAAAAACCATCTTCTGTTGTAGCAACACGACAATCTTCAATACCAAATGTCTCTAATTCACCTTTTCCAAAAATTGGTGGAAACTCTGGTTCATCCTTGAAGTGAATGCCATCAGTGCTCGAAACCAATCTTAGATATGACATTGTTGTTAAATAATCCTTACCCTTATAACTGATTACCCGAGGATCTGACGCATTCAAATCAGGACTATCCTTTGAAAAAGAAACAACCTCTATTTTTCCTTTTTCATTATATATAGGAAAACTGATAATTCCTTCTTTCTTGTATAGGTCTTTCTGCGACGCGCAAAAGTAACCATATTTTGTCTTGATACCTGAAAACTCCAGGGTTTAACAAACATGTTATTTCCATTCCATCTATGCCTGCTTTCAAATTTTTGGGCGCAAGCAAAGGGTTCTGCTCACATCTTTTTGCTATATCCATAGTATTTCTGATTAATTATTAATTTGTGAGCAAAAGTATACGACAGACAAGTAGAAAGCGTTTACTATATTCTCAAATAAGTGTACACATGCTCTAAAACATGTTTTAAAGAAGTGTATTTAGTAGAAAAAAAGTCTCCCAAAGAAAAGAACACATACCTCCTTACATGTTTTATTTAATATTATGATAATCAATAATATACAAAACAAAAAAGGTATATTATATTCTCATAAAACTATAGTATAGTTTCTTTTTGGAAAAACAAACGGATAACTTACAACAAAGCATTTAGAAAAATGTAAGCGTACATTCTTTCACTTTTGCAGAAGCACATTGATTTACAGAAAGTAGAAAAACAGCAGCAGGAGCACATTGGCGGCAATGACACAACCGAAGCCTCTCAACACCCACGAACGCAACGGACTCTTCTTGCCGGAGAAGAACAATGCATAACACATATTTACGGCAATGTTGCTTACTATCGCCTGCATGCTGCAAGCCGTTATCAATGAAACAGGCACATTGCCCGTACCCTGCAGAAGATTCAAGATGAACGGAGTGATGTCGCTGAAGCCGGAAACAAAGGAGAGCAGAGTCAACCCGCCCTCGCCAGCGTATATCAACGTATAGTGAGTGGCTATTGTAAATACCACAAAAAGCACGGCAAAAATAAGCGCTACCTTGAACTCCAGCGGATTGCTGCCGTCCTCGTCTTCATCGACCGTTTCCGACATAGCAGGACGCTTCCACCGGGAATGCAGGAACCACGCCGTCCCGGCAGCAACGGCAGACATTATCAGCAAATACGGATAAATGGCTGTCAAAGCCCCTACACTGAATATTCCTATCAGGATAAGGAACCGCAAGAACATCATGCTGACCGCCAACAGCATCGCCGCCACATATTCGGGTGCTTCCTGGGCGGATACTTTCCGACTTTTGCGCGCCAGTACGGATATGGTGGCAGTGCTGCTGTACAACCCACCTACAATGCCGGATACCAAAATACCGGACTCGCGGAATACGTATCTTTTCAGCAGATAAGAAAGATAGGAGATGCCCGAAACCACCACCGTAGCCAGCCATATACTGTAAGGCGTGAGGTTGATGCCCGGTATCAGATTGTCGTCGGGCAGCATCGGGAGAATAATACCGCTGATGGCAAGGAACTTGGCAAGCGTAATCATTTCGTCGTTCTTCATCCGCTGTGCCAGTTCGGTAAACGTATGTTTCAGCTCGGTAAAGAGCAATACGGTCACAATTACCATTACATAGAACCAGGAGGGCTGCGTAGCAACGATAGGTGCAATGCAATACGTAATGAGCGCAATGATAATGGTAGTGACCCCGAACACATGAAACTGAGCCTGCTTGACGTAATAATTCAAGGCAAGCAGCAATCCTAGGACAGCCCCGCCACCCATAAACAGGCGATAATCCGTCGGGTCAAGAATATAGAGGAGATAGCCCAGAATGCCGATAAAGGTGAAAGTACGGTCCGTACCGAACAAGGTCGTCTCTCCTTCGCGCTTCAAACTGATACGCCTCAGGGAAAGACCTATAAGCAAAGAAAACACCGTCACCAGGATAAAAGTGACGAGTTCTTCCGGCAGGTATTGGTACAGTTTCTCCATATACGAATCAACAATTACGGGGCGTAATTAGTTTACTTCCATTCCTTGAACGGATGCTTCATCAGTTGCGAATTGTAATAACGGATATCTCCCGTCACTTCCTGCCCGATAAAGTCCGGCTTCTCAAAAGGCTCGTTCTCCGAGGCAAGCTCCACTTCGGCAACTACCAGTCCCTCATTCTCACCGTAAAACTCATCTACCTCAAAAACATGGTTTCCGCTGCATATCAGGTAACGGGTTTTATCAATAACGCCCGGCTCGCACAGTTTCATCAGCTCCTCGGCTTCATTCAGAGGAATTTCTTTTTCCCATTCGTAACGGCTGATACCGGATGCATCGGATGCTCCCTTAATGGTGAGATACCCCTGCCCGCCACGTATGCGTACCCGCACCGTCCGTCCGCGCGCACTGCTGATATATCCCTGAATGATACGGTCCTGCGAGTATGCTTGCGACTTGTATTCTCCTTTTACGAGAAATTTCCGTTCTATCTCTTGCGGCATATTTATCTTCTGAATCAGCCTAAGAAGGAATAGCCCACCAGCATGGCAACCACCAATACCAAAGCGGCAACTCCGATAATCAGCAATACTTTCCTGGCTTGTTGTTCTTCTTTCCGGCTGTGCATTACTTTCTTTTTACTCTTTCCCATGGTGTTTCTATAGTTTAAAGTTCAACGATAAACAAAGTAAAAGGAAATTCGGGAAGTTTGCAAGCATTTATAAAAGAAAAAAGAAAGGAATGTGTCAAAACAAAAAAACGCTTGTTATTTGTTTCTTTATCAGACACGGGATTACACGGAGTTCACCGAAAAAGAATAAAGCAAATCTGCGAAATCCGTGTAATCCCGTGCCTATAGAAAGGAAAACAGAAAGGACTAAATGTTATCTCCGCCTGCAAATTCCATCAGGTAGGCCTTGACGAAACCGTCTATCTTACCGTCCATTACCCCGTTTACATCCGAAGTCTGGAAATTGGTACGGTGGTCTTTCACGCGGCGGTCGTCGAACACGTAACTGCGGATTTGCGACCCCCACTCAATCTTCTTCTTGCCGGCTTCCACCTTTGCCTGTTCCGCCATACGATGCTGGAGTTCCTTGTCGTACAGAATGGAACGCAACTGACGCATTGCATTCTCCCGGTTCTTGGGCTGGTCGCGCGTTTCGGTATTCTCAATCAGAATTTCCTCTTCCTCGCCAGTGTAAGGGTCTTTGAACTGATAGCGCAAACGCACGCCGGACTCCACCTTATTTACGTTCTGTCCGCCTGCACCGCTGGAACGGAAAGTATCCCACGAGATGCGCGCCTGTTCGATGTTCACCTCAATCGTATCGTCCACCAGCGGAGTGACGAAAACGGATGCGAAAGAAGTCATACGCTTGCCCTGAGCATTATAGGGAGATACGCGCACCAAACGGTGGACACCGTTCTCACCTTTCAGATAGCCGTAGGCATAATCGCCCGATATTTCAATGGTACAGGTTTTGATTCCGGCCTCATCACCTTCCTGCAAGTTGGAAATAGTTGCCTTATATCCGTGTGTTTCGGCATATCGCAGATACATACGCATCAGCATGCTCGCCCAGTCCTGGCTCTCCGTGCCGCCGGCTCCCGAATTTATTTTCAGTACACAATCCATCTGGTCGGCTTCCTCACGAAGCATATTCTTGAGCTCAAGGGCCTCTACGGCAACGGATGCCTTTGCATAGGCCTCATCCACTTCCTCTTCCGTTACCAGTTCATCCTTGTAGAAATCGAATGCAAGCTGCAACTCATCCGCCAGAACCTTGACTTCATTGTAGCCGGAAATCCATTGCTGCAAGCCTTTCACTTTCTTCATCTGAGCTTCGGCGGCTTTCTGGTCATCCCAGAAACCCGGAGCCTGCGTGCGCAATTGCTCCTCTTCCACTTGTATTTTTTTTCCTTCGATGTCCAGATAGCGGTTCAACGCTTCGGTACGTTCCTTGATATCTTTCAGTTGTTCAATGGTAATCATATACTTTCTTCAAATTCTATCTTTTCGAACCGCAAAGATAGTGCAAAAGTCTGAAAAAATCGCATAAATCCGCTGCAATCAACGGAATAAGAAAGAGGGCGGGCTATTCCGCCACTACATCCCAACCCGAAAGTACATCACCGTAGAAGTAGAAAGTAACCTTAAAGACCGTCCTACTGTTCTCATCCGCCACCCGATAGCAACGGGTGGCATCGTAAGATTCCGTTTGCCTATACTCACCCAAAGCCAACGGGGGTAACTCCTCTTTACCGGATGCTTCGGCCACAATCCGTCGCATACGTTTTTCCACCAATGCCATGATGCCTTTATGAGTAAAAGGATTGGTATCCGCCACGTAAGGATGCACCGCTTCAATGATACCGCCATTAGCCGCGCGCACCGCCCGTACGCTGTCCGTATAAGTTTTGAACCGGTTCTTTACCTCGGACGAGCGCAAGCCTGCCACCGTAAATACGGCAATGCCCTGAGCACCGCTATTCAGCGCGGCATCCATACATTCGAACATTTCCGGACCATCGGTAGCGGTCATGCCGCAATACAATACGGTTTTATCATTCTTGTCGCGCACATTCTCAACGGTACAATCGGAAATAAAACTGACATCTTCCGTATAGAAAGTATGGTAAACCATCGGAAAAACGATATCCAGGTTCCATTTACCCCAGTCCTGCCGCACCATGCGTGAAGCCATTTTCGGCGTAGGAAACGGAGATGCCGCCATTGTCTTGCCATACGAATGCACCACTCCGGCAATCATATTCGCAACTTCCGTTATCTGGTCGCAACGGAACTGCCGCCACTTTATGTCTGCCGAAGGGTCCTGCTGCTCACGCGGATCATAGCCATACCTGCTCTTGAACTTTTCGAGCATGGCGGGATGATAACCGTAATCCCATGCGGCATATTCCCGGTCTTGCACAATACCGTAATGCGGCCATAACGTGGTAGGAAGCACTACATCCACCAAACGGTTGTAGTCGATGGCAATCCCGTTCAATCCCTCGACTTCGCAATACGACTTAATTTTCTCCCTGATGAATTCGCGCACCTCAGGCAGTGCGGGACAGAGGAATTTATAATAATCCACATATGCCGTAGTATCTGCGAGGCTCTTTCCGTTGCGGTTTACGCTGAACCAGTCGGGATGTTCTGCCAAAATCTTATCGCGGTCGTGCTCCAGATTCATGGTCCACAACCATGCGTATACTTCAATGCCGTGTTTACGGGCTATGGGAATGGCAATGCGATAGTCGTCGGGGGTGGGTGCATTCAGCATTATTCCATCCATGCCGATGTCGTTCATCACCTGGCATACCGAATCGAAATTCATGCCGGGACGATAATCCAGCCATGTCCAGAACATGGGATACTGCTTAACGGTTACATTATTTTCCTGCCGGCATGAAAAAACGCTCCATATTGAAAACGACAATATCAGCGCCGATAAAAGCTTTCTCATAGCATACTAAGTTTTAAGATTAAAAATATCTTTCCATAGAATATAAACAGACCACACCGGCACAACCCTAAGAAGAAATACACATTTTTTATCCCGACTTCCAACTTTTTCCCCTTTTCTCCCTCCCCGCTCACAAAGACTTCTGAACAGGGGAACAATGAGTCCCTGAGTGAAAGGCATTCAGTCAGGAAGTCAAAGGCATTCAGTCCCTGACTCGATAGAGTTCATTCAACGGAGCGGAAAAGAAGAAAGAATCATACCGTTCCATTTGTAAACATATAAGCCTAAACCGTTGACGGCATATCCGACAATAAAAAAGGAGGCATACCGCCTCCTTTTTTCCTATTTTAAGCAAACTGTAAAGTCATCCGGACTTTTATTCTTCGTACATCTTATCAATCAGCTCCTTATAATTCTTTGCCACCACAGAACGTTTCAGCTTCAATGTATTTGTCAGCTCGCCCCGTTCCATGCTGAACGGTTCGGACAATAAAGTGAAACGTTTCACCTGCTCATAATGCGCAAACTGCTGTTGCAACGTATCAATGCGGGCACGGAACAAAGCCTGCACTTTAGGATGCTGCAATAAATCGGCCATATCCTTGTACTCAAGGCCTTTCTCCTTGGCATAGTTCTTCACCAAGCCATAAACCGGAACAATCAAGGCAGACACAAACTTACGCTGGTCGGCAATGACAGCAATCTGGTCAATGTAACGGTCTATCGACAGTTTGGTTTCCAGAGCCTGCGGAGAGATATACTTTCCGTTCGAGGTCTTGAACAAATCCTTGATACGTTCGGTCAGATACAAATGATTTCCTTTCAGATAGCCGGCATCACCCGTATGGAACCATCCGTCTTTGTCGATAGCCGCAGCGGTGGCTTCCGGTTTCTTATAATAGCCGGTAGTAATAGTTTTACCGCGAAGCAGGATTTCATTGTTTTCTCCAATCTTCACTTCAAGGTCGGGCATGACAGTACCTACCGAACCTATCTCATACCCCTTGTCGAGGAAGCAGGACACGGTAGCCGTAGATTCCGTCAATCCATAACCCACCACCATATTGATGCCCACTGAGTGCACGAATTCGCAGATTTCATCGGATACGGCAGCACCGGCAGTCGGGAAGAAATTACCGTTCTCAATACCTATCGTCTTCTTCAGCAGAGCATAAATGGTCTTTTCGTAGAATTTATACTTCAGATGAAGCATCAGGGGCGGCGTTTTGCCTGCACGCAGGTAATCAATGTTGTGCATCTTCCCTACTTTAAGAGCATCCAGCATCATTGCCTTCCGTAGGCCGCTCTCCTGGGAAATCTTCTCCTGCACACCGGCATATACCTTCTCCCAAAAGCGGGGAACGCTGCACATCAATGTAGGACGTATCTCCTTGATAGTGGTCTGAATATCTGCCGGACGAAGATTGACACAAACCTGCACACCTCTGTGAAGACAGAAATAAGTCCATGCTTTTTCAAACACATGCGTCAACGGAAGGAAGTTCATGGACACATCCTTATCCGTCATGGCAGTCAGGCGGATATCATGGATGCGGATAGCCTCTCTGTAGTTGAAGTGGTGCAGCATCACTCCTTTCGGCTCGCCGGTGGTGCCGGATGTATAAAGAATATTGGCAAGGTCGCTGTCCGATGCACGGGCGGTACGCTCTTCCACAACGGCATTGTGGGGTAGCCCCTCGCCCAATGCCAGAAACTCGTCGTAGTAGATAGAGGTCTTGTCGCGGGGATCGCGCACGACGCTGCGGTCGAAAATAATCAGTTTCTCCAGAGAGTGGCAAAAGCCGAATGCGCTGAAAGCGGCATCATACTGGAATTGCTCGCCCACAAAGAGGAAACGTATCTGAGCATCGTTGATAATATACTGGGCCTGAGCCGAAGAGCTGGTAGCATACAGCGGTATGGTAACCAGACGGTTGGCAAAGGCAGCAAAATCGGTAAATAAACATTCCGGCTTGTTTTGTGAGAAGATACCGATGTTCCTCTGTTCCTCTGCACCTAAAGCCACCAACGCATTGGCTGCCTGACGTACTGTACGAGAGAATTTATTCCAAGTGATAGGTATCCATTGTGATGTTTCATAGTCCCTGTATTTAAGGGCTACTTTGTCTCCATACTTCTCTGCCTGACGATGTATCAGAACAGACAAATGATGATAAGTCATATTTTTAATGAATTGGTAAATATGGGTACAAAGGTATTAGTTTTATTTGAAACTATCTCCCTTTTTCGGGATTTATCCGTAAGTTTGCAAAGTAATAACGAATATATAACAGAACCCAACGATGACAACGGATATAGAAACACTGGTTTCCGAGGCAATCGGACTGCTTAAATCATTGATAGCCATACCATCATTGAGCCGCGAAGAGGAGCAGGCCGCGGACTTTCTTCAGAATTACATCGAAATGCAGGGAATGGCAACCGGACGGAAAGGCAACAATATATGGTGTCTCAGCCCGATGTTCGACCTGAACAAGCCTACGCTGCTGCTGAACTCGCACATCGACACGGTGAAGCCCGTAAACGGATGGCAGAAAGCCCCGTTCACCCCTACGGAAGAGAACGGCAAGATTTACGGTTTGGGAAGCAATGATGCCGGAGCAAGCGTAGTCAGCCTGCTGCAGGTATTCCTGCAATTGTGCCGGACTACACAGGCTTACAACCTGATTTACCTGGCTTCCTGCGAGGAAGAGGTGTCGGGCAAGGAAGGAGTAGAGTCCGTACTGCCGGAACTACCGCCCATACAATTCGCCATTGTGGGCGAACCCACGGAGATGCAACCCGCCATTGCCGAAAAAAAGGGCTGATGGTACTGGATGTCACCGCCTACGGCAGGTCGGGGCATGCTGCCCGGAACGAAGGCGACAACGCCATATACAAGGCGCTGAACGACATTGCCTGGTTCCTGCGATTACCGTTTCCCGAAAGAATCGGCTTTATTGGGGCCGGTAAAAATGAGTGTAACCATGGTGAATGCAGGGACACAGCACAATGTAATACCCGACCGCTGCACATTCGTAGTCGACATCCGCAGCAACGAATGTTACACCAACCAGGAACTTTTCGACGAGATACGGAAACACATTGCCTGTGAAGCCAAAGCGCGTTCTTTCCGCTTGGGTTCTTCGCATGTTTCTCCCGAACACCCGCTGGTAAAAAAGGCCGTTGCGATGGGTCGGACTCCTTTCGGTTCGCCTACCCTTTCAGACCAGGCGCTGATGTCTTCCCCGTCCATGAAAATAGGACCGGGCAAGAGCAGCCGCTCCCATACTGCGGATGAATTTATCTTCGTCAAAGAGATTGAAGAGGCCATTGCTTTTTATCTCGACCTGCTGGACGGGACAATGATAAGATTTATCCTGCTCAGCCAGGGTTCGGGATTCAACTTCTCCTTTCACGGCGTAGCTGGAAGTGAAGTACCGTAATGTCCGCCGTCCGCCCCATCCGAGAACACCTGGCCGATAGCTTTGTTTGGTAGTGACCGTGTCACCTTGTTTCACCGAAGCGGAAGCCAGGTTGCAATATACGGAATATAGGCCCATGACGGATAAGGATATTAAACAGCCCGTTCAGTTTGAATACGGCCGCCACCTTGCCGTTGAAGATGGCACGCGCCTGCGCCCCTGGTTTTCCCTGAATGTCGATACCTTTATTGTCTAACTTGACATTGCGCAATCCCTCCACGGCATATTGCCTGTAATGGCTGGTTATGATATAGGTACCCGCTGATAGATATAGGCAGCTTGCCGCGGTTATTGGGCAAAGTCACCGGACAGCTCGCGGTCGGCCTTTACTCATGGTATAAGTTTCCGAGGAGCAACCTTTTTTTCCGGAAGCGGACGTTCCCGACTTATCCGCTTTAGCCGCTTTTTCTTTGGGCAGCCGCTTCACGGCGTGCTTCCTCTGCGGCACGTTTGCGGGCTTTCTATTTCTTCGGCAATCAAGCGGTCGATACGCGCATTAAGCTGGCTGGCCCGCGCCGCTTCTGGCAATCTTCGTTCTGTAATCCGCGTTGCTTCTTCCGTAAATCGGCCACAAGGATACGTTTTTTCTCCTGCGCTTCCAGTTTTACTTTCTCGGCCTCGCGCTCTTTCAGCAGATTGGCTTTAGCAGCCCGCACCTGCCTGAGTTCCGCTTTCTTCTTATTGACCTGTTCCTGCTTTTTCAGCACTTCCTCGCCCCCCTGCAGGCGTTGGTAGGTGGCATACCACGCACATAACGCAAACGACGATAGGTCTGCGCCAGACTCCGTGCAGAGAAAATAAACATCAGCTTCTCCTCAATGGAACGGTTCTTATAAAGGTACTGGACAGACGACTCGTATTTCTTCTTCTTGTCCTTTAAGTCGCGTTGCAATTTTCCTAACTGGCGTTCCAATGACGATAGCTCACGGTCTATCGACTCTACATCGTTATTTATGGTAAGGATATAGCGTTTGCGTTCCTCTATCTGCCCCGTCAAAGCGGCAAAGTCCGTTCAACTGGTTGCTTACGGTTTTCTTTGTAGTTTTCAGAAGTGTTTCCGATTCGGTAATCTGTTTTTGCAAAACACCGCGCTTTGCTTTCCAATTCCTTTATCAGTTTGTTGACTGGGCAAGAAGCGGAAAAGCCAGACAGAAACAACCTATAAAAAATACAAAGCAAACGTCTCATAAGCTCATCAGCATTTCTAATATTTCATTCAACTCAACTTGTGTGTACTTTGAAGACAGCTCGGTAGGTCAGCGAAAACGAATTATTGAAAAGCCGGACAACTCGATTCTGCCTTTTCTCCAGCGAAGGAATGCCCAATTCCTTTCCCCTGACAACTCTTTCTTTCCGTTGGGTTTGGAAGCATTGAATAGAATCTTTTCCAATGGGCAAAGTCGGCTTTCTTCGGCAACACATCTTTCACTTTACGGTAGCACGAACGTAACGCTTACGCAGTGGTCTACCAGCAATATTTCTTCGGGTGTCACTTCCATGCGCGCCACCTCTGTACGTATGATAGGCATGAGGAAGCCGTTCGCCGCTTATCAGCTTCATCGTACCGTTTACGGTGAAAACGGCGTCTTTGGTAGGAACGGGTCAGCCGCACCTTGGAAGACAGGTAGCGGGTACTTTCGGGAAATTGGACGTCTCCGCCTTCCGGGTGGTTTTACAGCCTGCCAAACAGCAGAGGATAAAGAGCATAAAGACGAGTCCTGCCATTGAATTTTGTTTGTTCCATTACCTTGTTACTTTTATTATGTATCACTTCACCGTTTGACCGACTTACTTATCACTGATATACTTCTTCTTCCGAATCTTCTCCTGTAGGGTCTTGGACTTACTGCCTATCTTCAATGCCTGGTTGGCGCATGCTCCAGAGCCTTGTCCACATCACCCGTCACTTATAGTGAGATGTGCGCCGTGCTCTACGATGACGTCGCTTTTGCCTCCGTCACTTTTCGCTGGCATCACGATCTATATGCCACGAAACGGGCACTCGGCATAATTGCCCTTTCTCA
>VOFI01003148.1_pt1 | contig 38257 bp, 38 predicted proteins | sample 5384131 | NCBI WGS metagenome assembly VOFI01 (sample SAMN12384728, study PRJNA508395) | human gut metagenome | isolation source: healthy gut H | host: Homo sapiens | reverse complement strand
CCTACGTTTGTACTCCTGCTTGGTATGTGTCCTACATTGGGTACGACTTCATCTGCTATCAACGGTATGGGTATGGGACTGGCAACGATGTTCGTGCTTATCTGTTCCAATGTGGTGATTTCCGCTATCAAGAACCTTATTCCGGATATGGTGCGCATTCCTTCTTTCATTGTTGTAATCGCATCGTTCGTAACACTGCTGCAAATGGTGATGCAGGCTTACGTTCCCGCACTTTATGCGACACTGGGCTTGTTTATTCCGCTGATTGTAGTAAACTGTATCGTACTGGGCCGCGCCGAGGCTTTTGCTGCCAAAAATAATCCGGTGGCATCCTTCTTCGACGGTTTGGGTATGGGATTAGGTTTTACTATCGCATTGACTTTATTGGGTGCTGTCCGCGAATTCCTGGGCACAGGCAAGATATTCAACCTCACGATTCTTCCCGAAGAATACGGTATGCTGGTATTTGTTCTTGCACCGGGTGCGTTTATTGCTTTGGGATACCTCATTGCGTTGGTTAACAGCTTCAAGAAAGCATAATTTGTAATTCATAATTAGAATTGATATTATGGAATATATATTGATATTTATCTCGGCAATCTTTGTCAATAACATTGTGTTGTCGCAATTCCTGGGTATCTGTCCGTTTCTGGGCGTATCCAAGAAAGTGGAGACGGCGTTGGGTATGTCGGCAGCAGTGGCATTCGTGCTTACTATTGCTACAATCGTAACGTTCCTCATTCAGAAGTTTGTGCTCGATGCTTTCGGTCTGGGCTATCTTCAAACCATCACCTTTATCCTTGTGATTGCCGCATTGGTGCAGATGGTGGAGATTATCCTGAAAAAAGTATCTCCTTCTTTATACCAGGCTTTAGGTGTGTTCTTGCCTCTGATTACAACGAACTGCTGTATTCTCGGTGTGGCTATCCTCGTTATCCAGAAAGATTATGATTTGTTGACCGGTGTGGTTTATGCATTCTCTACGGCTATCGGCTTCGGTCTGGCGCTGACACTCTTTGCAGGTCTGCGCGAACAGATGAGTCTGGTGAACGTGCCGAAGGGTATGCAGGGAACTCCGATAGCTTTGATTACTGCCGGTTTGCTGGCTATGGCATTCATGGGCTTCTCCGGCGTAGTTAAGCTCTAAGATATACTCTGATTTTTAGATAAAGCGAAGAACCGGTTCTCTTTGTAAAAGAAGAGGGCGGTTTCTTCGCTTTGTCTTTTATGGGCAAAGTTATCGTACACGGTCAAGGGTGAATATTCTTTGATTAATTTTTACCGGTCATGTACGTGCTTTATGAATTTATTTCCTTACATTTGTAGCCTAATGATAACCTAAAAGCTAAATTATCTATATTAATATGAAAGAGAAAATCTTGGTTACAGGCGGAACCGGCTATATTGGTTCTCATACTGTGGTAGAACTTCAGAACGCAGGTTATGAAGTCGTTATTATCGATAATCTGTCAAACTCCAGCGCAGATGTTGTAGACAACATTGAAAAGGTATCGGGCATCCGTCCAGCATTCGAGAAATTGGATTGTCTGGATTACGCCGGTCTCGACTCTGTGTTTGCTAAATATAAAGGTATCAAGGCTATTATCCATTTTGCGGCAAGCAAGGCGGTGGGAGAGTCTGTGGAAAAACCGTTGCTTTATTACCGCAACAACTTGGTTTCCCTGATAAACCTGCTCGAACTGATGCCTAAGCATGGAGTGGAGGGCATTGTATTCTCTTCTTCCTGTACCGTATATGGCCAGCCCGACCATCTTCCCGTAACGGAAGAGGCTCCTATCAAGAAGGCAGAATCCCCGTACGGAAACACGAAGCAAATCAACGAAGAGATTGTCCGTGATACGGTTGCTTCCGGTGCTCCCATCAATGCGATTCTGCTGCGTTACTTCAATCCGATTGGCGCCCATCCTTCGGCACTGCTCGGTGAATTGCCTAACGGTGTACCGCAGAATCTGATACCGTACCTCACCCAGACGGCTATCGGTATCCGTGAGAAATTGAGTGTATTCGGTGACGATTACGATACTCCTGACGGTTCTTGTATCCGCGATTTCATCAATGTGGTGGATTTGGCAAAGGCTCATGTTGTAGCTATCCGCCGTATTCTGGAGAAGAAACAGAAGGAAAAGTGGAAGTGTTCAATATCGGTACCGGACGCGGTCTTTCCGTATTGGAATTGATCAATGCGTTTGAAAAGGCAACCGGTGTGAAGTTGAACTACCAGATTGTAGGTCGCCGTGCCGGAGACATAGTAAAGGTGTGGGCCGACCCGAAACTGGCAAACGAAGAGCTGGGCTGGAAAGCGGAAGTAGGTATTGAAGATACTTTACGCTCCGCATGGAACTGGCAGTTGAAGCTTCGTGAGAGAGGCATTCAATAAGAATAAAGATTTTGAACTTTTTAACATACAGAAAATAAACAAATGCTTCCCCGCATTTGTTTATTACATGCAAATCGGCCTGATGCTGCTTATGTATATGTGAATATCCGTAATTAGTACATATGCCTCCCCGGCATAGACAGGTAAGATTGCATAGTAGTTTTGTCGTGTTTTATTTTGTGTTTGTGTTGTGAATAAGCCTTGTCGCGAGACAGGGCTTATTTTTTAGGAGAATACGGATGGCTTTTTATGATTAGGTGCATTACCGATTGTTAACCAACGTTATTATGTGTGGAACAAATTGTTCCCATTGTAGTATTAATCGTTCAAAATAGTGTAATTTATAGAAAAAATGCTTTTGAGGAGAACAATTAGACGTGATTTGTTTATACATTTGCGAAGTTGTTTATGTAACTATTTTGAATGAACAAACAGTCTGGCGCGAATGTTAGTAGAGCAAGTGAATTTGGACGATGAAAGACGCGACATGACTGATGGAAGATTCCATGCAGCGACTTACAATTTTACTGGAAATAATTAGGAAAATAGAATATAAAAAGATTGCTTATGTCACAAATTGTTGGACATATCTCTCAGGTCATCGGACCGGTAGTAGACGTCTATTTTGAAGGAACAGAGGCAGAGCTGATGCTGCCAAGCATTCACGACGCACTGGAAATAAGAAAGAATCACGGTAAAAGGCTGATTGTGGAAGTACAGCAGCACATTGGTGAAAATACCGTAAGAACCGTAGCTATGGATAGTACGGATGGTCTGCAGAGAGGCATGAAAGTTTACCCGTTGGGCGGACCGATCACTATGCCGATAGGAGAGCAAATCAAAGGCCGTCTGATGAATGTCGTAGGAGACTCTATCGACGGAATGAAAGAACTGGACCGTACTGGTGCCTATCCTATCCACCGCGAACCCCCTAAATTTGAAGATTTGACTACCGTACAAGAAGTACTCTATACGGGTATCAAGGTTATCGACCTGCTGGAGCCATACAGTAAGGGCGGTAAGATTGGTCTGTTTGGTGGTGCGGGTGTAGGCAAGACTGTACTCATCCAGGAGTTAATCAATAATATCGCCAAGAAGCAGAACGGTTTTTCCGTATTTGCCGGAGTGGGAGAGCGTACCCGTGAAGGTAACGACCTGCTGAGGGAGATGATTGAATCCGGTGTAATCCGCTATGGCGAAGAGTTTAAGAAAGTATGGAAGAAGGCCATTGGGACCTTTCCAAGGTGGACTATGACGAAGTGGCCAAATCGCAGGTATCCCTGATATTCGGTCAGATGAACGAGCCACCGGGTGCGCGCCAGTCGGTTGCGTTGTCCGGTTTGACGGTAGCCGAATCTTTCCGTGACATGGGGTCTGAAACGAACGGTCCGCGCGATATATTGTTCTTCATTGATAACATATTCCGTTTCACCCAGGCCGGTTCCGAAGTGTCGGCCCTATTGGGACGTATGCCTTCGGCCGTAGGTTATCAGCCTACACTTGCAACGGAAATGGGTGCTATGCAGGAACGCATTACTTCTACACGCAACGGTTCCATCACCTCCGTACAGGCAGTATATGTTCCTGCCGATGATCTGACCGACCCTGCACCCGCCACTACTTTCACGCACCTGGATGCAACAACGGTATTGAGCCGTAAGATTACCGAACTTGGCATCTATCCGGCTGTCGACCCGTTGGAGTCCACCTCTCGTATTCTCGACCCGCATATCGTAGGTCAGGAGCATTACGAAGTAGCTCAGCGCGTAAAGCAGATTCTCCAACGCAACAAGGAGTTGCAGGATATTATCTCTATCCTCGGTATGGAAGAACTTTCGGATGCCGACCGCACATTGGTAAATCGTGCCCGCCGTGTACAACGTTTCTTGTCACAGCCTTTTGCTGTGGCCGAACAGTTTACCGGAGTTCCCGGAACAATGGTCTCTATAGAAGATACCATTAAAGGGTTTAAAATGATTCTGGACGGTGAAGTCGATTATCTGCCCGAACCGGCTTTCCTGAATGTCGGTACTATCGAGGAAGCAATAGAGAAGGGAAAGAAATTGCTGGAACAGGCAAAGAAATAAAAATTCAGTAGACTATAAAGATGAAAGGACTGCATTTGGATATTGTATCGCCGGAAAAAGAAATCTTCACAGGCGAAGTCGATAGTGTAACGTTGCCGGGTACGCTTGGCTCGTTTACTATTCTGGTGCAACATGCACCCATTGTATCGTCGTTGAAAGCAGGTACGCTGGCTTATGTAACGAAAGACGGCGAAGAACGTGCACTGGATATTCATGGCGGTTTTGTAGAGATGAACAGCAACAGAGTTTCGGTTTGTATAGACTGACTCTTTTGATTACCAACCTTAAATCGAATTGATGTGAGCATAACAAAACGGAACTATTTGTGGCAAGTGGCGCTTCTAACGGTACTGGTGGGCGGCATAGGCGGATGGGTTTATTATTCGGTATTCCCGCACCATTATTTCGGCGGTTATCCGCTGATACCTGTATTCTTCCTTGTTTTCGGCATGTTTATGATAAACATGATTGAAAGCTGCCGTTACCGGATGCCGGGGCGGATGTTGCAGATATACCTGCTGATGCGTGTTATGCGGATGCTTGCCTCCATTATTGTGATGCTGGTTTATTGCGTTGCAGTACGTGAGGAAGCCAGGGCGTTTTTGTTGACGTTTATAGCCAACTATCTGATATATTTGATTTATGATTCCTGGTTCTTCTTCACTTTTGAAGCGAACCGGAAACTGAAAAAGAAAAAGAGACAAGAAAATGAAACAATTGCGTAACATACTAACCGGAGTATTGCTGGCATGTGGGTTGTTGTTACCTGCCGCTTCTGTGCAGGCCGACAGTATTTCCGCAGCGCAAAACGGCCTTGTGGCCGAACTCGACAGCATGGCCCAACGTGACGATGTGACTCCTGCCGAGCAAGAGGAGAATACGGTAGACGTAAAGGAAATCGTGTTCGGGCATATCGGCGATTCGTACGAATGGCACATCACCGATTTCGGAGAAACGAAGGTTATCATTCCGTTGCCCGTCATTGTATATAGCGGCACAACGGGGTGGCACGTGTTCCTTTCTTCCCGTCTGGAGGAGAACGGAGGCAGTTACGAGGGACTTTCCATTGCTCCGGAAGGCAGCAAGTACGAAGGAAAACTGGTGGAGCACGATGCAGCAGGCAATGAGGTGCGTCCGTGGGATATATCCATTACGAAGGTTACGCTGGCATTGCTCATCAACAGTGTATTATTGATAGTCATCGTACTGAGCGTTGCCCGCTGGTATCGCAGGCATCCTCAGGACAGTGCGGCTCCGGGCGGTTTCGTCGGGTTTATGGAGATGTTCATTATGATGGTGAATGACGACGTCATAAAGAGCTGTGTAGGACCGAAGTACCGTAAGTTTGCCCCTTACTTGCTTACTGCATTCTTCTTTATCTTCATAAACAACCTTATGGGATTGATTCCGGTATTTCCGGGCGGGGCAAATGTCACCGGTAACATTGCAATTACAATGGTGCTGGCCGTGTGCACATTCCTTGCCGTTAATATTCGGAACCAAGGCATATTGGAAAGATATTTTCTGGCCGGATGTGCCCTGGTGGCTGAAGGTACCTGTCCCCATGATGCCGTTTATCGAGTTCTTCGGAATTTTTACCAAACCGTTTGCCTTGATGATACGTCTTTTTGCCAATATGCTGGCAGGACACATGGCAATGCTGGTGCTTACATGCCTGATATTCATATCGGCGAGTATGGGACCTGCCTTGAACGGTTCGCTGACGGTAGCTTCGGTGCTGTTCAATATCTTTATGAACGGATTGGAATTGCTGGTGGCTTTATCCAGGCGTATGTGTTTACCATGCTGTCGGCGGTGTTTATCGGTCTGGCGCAGGAAGAGCACACGGAGAAAGCCGGTGAGAAGAAGGCGATAAAATGAGAAACTGATGAGATTATCTGGAATATAAACATTAATAAAATAACAATTTAAAATTTGAAAGTTATGTTACTATCTGTATTATTGCAAGCTGCTGCGGCAGGTGTTGGAGTTAGTAAATTGGGCGCTGCCCTGGGTGCTGGTTTGGCTGTTATCGGTGCAGGTATGGGTATTGGCAAGATTGGTAGTTCTGCCATGGAAGCCATTGCACGCCAGCCGGAAGCATCGGGAGATATTCGTATGAACATGATTATTGCCGCCGCCTTGATTGAAGGTGTTGCATTGTTGGCGGTTGTTGTGTGTCTGTTGGTATTCTTCTTATAAAAAATATAAATTATGTCATTGTTATTACCTGATAGTGGTCTGCTGTTCTGGATGCTCCTTTCATTCGGCGTGGTTTTTGTGGTACTGGCCAAATACGGCTTTCCCGTCATTACGAAAATGGTGGAAGAGCGTAGGGCCTACATAGACCAGTCGCTGGAAGTGGCACGTCAGGCAAACGCCCAGCTCGCCAAACTGAAAGAGGAGAGTGATGCGTTGATTGCTGCTGCAAACAAGGAGCAGGGGCGCATCATGCGGGAAGCAATGCACGAGCGTGACAAGATTATTGTCGAGGCGCGTAAACATGCCGAAGCCCTTGCACAGAAAGAGCTGGATGATGTGAAACAGCAGATTCAGCAAGAGAAGGAAGAAGCTATCCGTGATATCCGCCGTCAGGTTGCTGTACTATCGGTAGATATTGCGGAGAAGATAATCCGTCATAATCTGGACAAAGAGCAAGACCAGATGGAAATGATTGACCGTATGCTGGACGAAATGCTGACGGCCAATCGCTAATCATTAATCTTTGGAAAAATGGATATAGGAATTGTTTCGATGCGGTATGCAAAGGCTCTCATGGAGTATGCCAAGAGCACGGGTACGGAAGACAGGCTGTATACGGAAATGCGCACGTTGAGCAGGAGTTTCGGAAGCATCCTGATTTGCGTGCGGCATTGGAGAACCCTGTACTGCCGGTACAGGAGAAATTCTCGCTTATCTGTACCGCAGCAGTGGGGGATGCTCCTGCCGGGCAGGAATTGTCCCGTTTCGTTACGCTGATATTAAAAAACAGGCGTGAGGCATTTCTGCAATATATCTGTTTGAGCTATCTGGACTTATACAGAAAGAGCAGACATATCGGTGTAGCGAAACTGACGACTGCCGTACCCGTAAGTCGTGAGATTTGGGAACGCATCCGAAATAGCGCTTCCCATTTGCTACATGCCAAAATGGAGTTACAGACCGATGTTGACCCTTCAATCGAAGGCGGATTCATATTCGACATCAACGATTTCCGTCTGGATGCCAGTATTGCTACCCAGCTAAAGAGAGTGAAACAGCAGTTCATTGATAAGAACAGAAGAATTGTATAACAGTGGTTAGTGATATAACCGAATACCGATCATTAATCACTAAACATTAATTGCTAAATAAAATGTTGTCTGAAAATATAAAAGTAAGCGAAGTCTCCGATATTCTGCGCAAACAGTTGGAAGGCATCGACACCCGCGTGCAACTGGACGAAATCGGTACGGTGCTGCAAGTCAGCGATGGCGTGGCGCGTATCTACGGGTTGCGTAATGCCGAAGCGAACGAGTTGCTGGAGTTTGACAACGGTATCAAAGCCATCGTGATGAACCTTGAAGAAGATAACGTAGGTGCTGTGTTGTTAGGCCCTACGGATAAAATCAAGGAAGGCTTCGTGGTGAAACGTACCAAGCGTATTGCTTCCATTATGGTAGGCGAGGGTATGTTGGGACGTGTTATCGACCCGTTGGGCGAACCGTTGGACGGCAAGGGCTGATAGGCGGCGAGCTTTGCGAAATGCCGTTGGAGCGTAAAGCTCCGGGCGTTATTTACCGTCAGCCGGTAAACCAGCCGTTGCAGACCGGTCTGAAGGCTGTCGATGCCATGATTCCTATCGGCCGCGGGCAGCGTGAGCTGATTATCGGCGACCGCCAGACGGGTAAGACCGCGATTGCCATCGATACCATCATTAACCAGCGTGCCAACTACGACGCAGGCGACCCCGTATACTGTATCTACGTAGCTATCGGCCAGAAAGGTTCTACGGTAGCATCTATCGTAAATACACTGCGTGAGAACGGTGCGATGGATTACACCATCGTTGTGGCAGCTACGGCGGGCGACCCGGCTGCGTTGCAGTATTACGCCCCGTTTGCCGGCGCTGCAATCGGCGAGTATTTCCGCGATACCGGCCGTCATGCGCTGGTTGTCTATGACGACCTGTCCAAGCAGGCTGTGGCGTATCGTGAGGTATCCTTGATTTTGCGCCGTCCGTCCGGACGTGAGGCCTATCCGGGCGACATCTTCTACCTGCACTCCCGTCTGCTGGAGCGTGCGGCGAAGATTATCAACCAGGAAGAAGTGGCACGCGAGATGAACGACCTGCCCGAAAGCCTGAAAGGCAGAGTGAAGGGCGGCGGCTCATTGACGGCGCTTCCCATTATCGAAACGCAGGCAGGCGACGTGTCGGCTTACATCCCTACAAACGTAATCTCCATTACCGACGGACAGATATTCCTCGACACTAACCTTTTCAATCAGGGCAACCGTCCGGCTATCGACGTAGGTATCTCCGTGAGCCGTGTAGGCGGTAACGCCCAGATTAAGGCAATGAAGAAGGTGGCGGGTACGTTGAAGATAGACCAGGCACAGTATCGCGAACTGGAAGCATTCACCAAGTTCAGCGGCGATATGGATCCGGTTACTGCGCTCACCATCGACAAGGGCCAGAAGAATACCCGTTTGCTGGTGCAGCCCCAGTACAGTCCGATGCCTGTAGAGAAGCAGATTGCCATTCTTTATTGCGGCACGCACGGTTTGCTGAAGGATGTGCCTTTGGACAAGGTGAATGAGTTTGAACGCAGTTTCCTCGAATTCCTTGAAAGAGATTATCAGATGGAGGTGCTCGATGTGTTGAAGTCGGGTGTCATCGATGACAATGTCTGCAAGAAGATAGAAGAGACGGCGGCAAAGGCAGCCAAGCAATTTATGTAGATGGCAGTTAGGCAACCCCTAACCGCTAATCACTAACCCCTAATCACTATATGAAATGGCTTCACTGAAAGAGGTAAAAAATAGAATAAGCTCCGTCAAGAGTACGCGTCAGATAACTTCGGCGATGAAGATGGTGGCGTCCGCCAAGCTGCATAAGGCACAGGGGCGGATTGAGAATATGCTGCCCTATCAACGGAAGCTGAACGAGATTCTGACAAACTTCCTGAGTACGGATGTTACGGTAGAGTCTCCCTATACCGAGGAGCGTCCGGTAGGGAAAGTGGCAATTGTGGCATTCTCGTCCAATTCATCTTTATGCGGCGCTTTCAACTCCAATGTGGCAAAGATGCTGGAGCGTACATTGGAAGACTACCGGTCGCTGGGCAAGGAGAATATCCTGGTGTATCCCGTAGGCAAGAAAGTGGAAGAAGCTGTAAAGAAATTGGGATATGAGCCGCAAGGCAGTTATCAGGAAATGGCCGACAAGCCTTCGTATGTGCAGGCTTACGAGCTTGCCGGGCTTCTGATGAAAGAGTTCCTTGAAGGGCGCGTCGACAAGGTGGAGCTGATTTATCATCATTTCAAGTCTATGGGCTCGCAAGTGCTGACGAGAGACAACTATCTGCCCATCGACTTGGGCAAGGTAGCCGAAGAAGCAACCGGGACTGTCGGAAAAAGCAGTTTCAACAATGATTACATTGTAGAACCCTCTGCTTCCCAACTGGTGGCCGAGCTTCTTCCTAAAGTGTTGAGCCAGAAGATTTATACGGTCTTGTTGGATTCGAACACTTCCGAGCACGCGGCACGTATGCTTGCCATGCAGGCTGCCACGGACAATGCCAATGAGCTGATTCAGGACTTGACGAAGCAATACAACAAGAGCCGCCAGCAGGCGATTACGAATGAGCTGCTGGACATCATTGGCGGAAGTATGAAATAATTTTTCCGGTAGGAAACAAGGATAAGAGGTTATGTCTCAAAAGAATATGACCTTTTTTTTACGGATGCCGTCCGTGCGGCAAAAAACATTAGCCGGTTTTCCTTTTCCTTTGTTTATTTGTACTACCTTTACCGTTCTAAAATAAACCGAAAGAACAATGGAGCAGAACCCCGAATCAGCGCTTGCGTGGCAATTCATCGAAAGCACAGGCACTCATCTTTTTCTGACAGGCAAAGCCGGAACCGGTAAAACTACTTTTTTGCGTAAGCTTAAGCAGGAAAGTCCCAAACGTATGGTAGTCGTTGCGCCCACCGGCATAGCGGCCATCAATGCCGGCGGTGTTACCATCCATTCGTTCTTTCAGATTCCGTTTGCACCTTATGTGCCCGAAAGCTCGTTCAGTACGAATGGAAAGGCAAGCTACCGCTTCCGTTTCGGTAAGGAGAAAATCAATATCATACGCAGCATGGATCTGCTGGTGATTGATGAAATCAGTATGGTACGCGCCGACCTGCTGGATGCGGTAGATGAAATGCTCCGCCGCTACCGCGACCCCTACAAACCGTTTGGCGGTGTGCAGTTGCTGATGATTGGCGACCTGCAGCAGTTGGCTCCCGTGGTGAAAGACGAGGAATGGCAGATGCTCAGCAAGTACTACGACACTCCCTATTTCTTCTCCAGCCGCGCGCTGAAGCAGACGGAATATTGCACCATCGAGCTTAAAACCGTATACCGGCAGAATGACGGAGACTTTCTGGAACTGCTGAACCGCATCCGTGAGAACCATTGCGACCCGCAGGTGCTGGAAACGCTGAACCGCCGCTATCTCCCCGGCTTCCAGCCTCGGAAAGAGGAAGGATATATCCGTCTGGTCACCCATAACTATCAGGCGCAACGCATCAACAGCTACGAACTGGAACAGCTTCCGGGACGTACCTATGCGTTTCGCTCTACTGTCGAGGGGAAGTTTCCCGAATATTCATACCCCACGGACGAAGTTCTCGAACTGAAAGAAGGCGCTCAGGTGATGTTCGTGAAGAACGACTCCTCCGGCGAGCACCGCTACTACAACGGTATGATTGGTGAGGTAACCTCCGTCTCCTCCGGCAGTATCGAGGTATGCGCCAAAGACAGCGGGGATACTTTCCTGTTGCAGGAAGAGGAGTGGACGAATGCAAAATACGTCTTGGACGAAGACAGCAGGGAGATTGTAGAAGATATTGAAGGCACTTTCCGGCAGTTTCCCCTGAAACTGGCGTGGGCCATTACAATCCACAAGAGTCAGGGGCTTACGTTTGAGCGTGCCATTATCGACGCCAGCGCATCCTTTGCACATGGGCAGACGTATGTGGCACTGAGCCGTTGCAAGACGCTGGAAGGCCTGGTGCTCAGCGCACCGCTTTCGGCAAAGGCTGTTATCAGCGACCGTGCCGTAGACCGGTTTACGGAAGAAGCCTGCCGGAACGAACCGGACGAAAACCGCTTCCATTCACTGCAACGTGCCTATTTTCACGGGCTGCTGTCGGAACTGTTTGATTTCCTGCCGCTGGCACAAGCGTTGCAGCGCTATGTACGGCTGGTCGATGAACATCTTTATAAACTCTATCCCAAGCAGCTTGCCGCCTACAAAGAGGCGGCGGAGCGTTTCCGCGAAAAGGTGGTAAAAGTGGCGCAGAGGTTCGGCATACAGTACAACCGCCTGATTGACGTCGCACAGGATTATGCTGCGGACGAAACCCTGCAGGAGCGGATTGTTGCGGGAGCCGGTTACTTTAAAGATGAAATGGCGCTTTTGTATCCCGTATTGATAGGGCCACGCGCTCTTGCCACGGATAATAAGGTGCTGAAGAAGCAACTGAACGCAGCCAAAGAGGATTTGAATACTCTTTTCCTGTTGAAAAACAGACTGCTGGCATACATAACGGAACGCGGATTCAGCACAGCCGGGTATTTGAAGCGGAAAGCCATACTGTCTATCGGCGAGCATGCTGTCTCCGGCAAAGAGGACCTGAAGCGGAGAGGCATGCTGGATACGGTGGAGAAGAACATGCAGGACCGCAAAAGGAAAGAAACGGCAGCATCTTCCGTTCAAGTGCCTTCGGACGTACTGCATCCCAAACTATACGACCGCCTGGTGGCTTGGAGAAACACGGAAGCAGCCCGTTTGGGGCTGCCGGTCTACACGGTCATCCAGCAAAAGGCCATTTTGGGCATCAGCAACCTGTTGCCTGCCGATAAGGACATGCTTGTCCGCATCCCTTATTTCGGGAAGAAAGGGGTGGAGAAGTACGGAGACACCATTCTGGAAATAGTATATGCGTACTGCAAGGAGAAAGGATTGGAGGAGCCGGATCTTATGCTTTAGTATGGTCGAACCGCTGTATCTGATTATATCAGTCTGTGAGGTTTACGGTTAGAACGGCGTCCGGTTGCCCTGCTGTACTTCGATGCGTATGCCGAATGCACCGTTGGCGGATTTCATTTCGAATGCTCCCTTGAAGTTGTTCTTCTCCCACGGCAATGCCGAACGGTTGGGAACTTTCCAGCCGTCTTTGTCGTACTCGCCGTATGTATTGATGCGCATTCCGTTCTTCAGTTTGAAGCTGCCCATTTGAAGGTTCTCCGGCGATGACCAGAAGCCCGTCAGCCCAAACGGATTCATGCTGTAAACGGTTGCGTTGGTGAGCGAGAACACATTTGAAAGCCCCTGCGAGTAGGTCGCGTCCGGGTTGAGACGGAATATCCGGCTGTAGTCTTTGCTTGCATCCGGTATTTCCAACGTAAACCGGGGCAGGCGGGGAGCTTCCATTCTCATGAGGCTCATGTCCAGGAGAAAGCCGTCATAATTCTTCGTTTCGGGTAGGAATGTCCCTTCGGGCGGCGTACCTTCGGGCAGGCTATGGGAGCGTATGCTGTCGCCCTTCGCTTCGGTTTGGGCGTGCAGTGAAACGACACTTGCCAGCAGGGCGATGATAAAAAAACAAACTTGTTTCATGATTGGGCACGGTTATTGTTTTCTTCTCAGACAAAGATAATCCTTTCCGTCAATTTTCTGAAACTTCTTTATATTATTTCTTATTCTTTATACTATCAGTTTATAGCCTATCCCCCGCACGTTTACGATGCGTATGCGGTCGTCTTGCGCCAGCTTGTGGCGCAGCTTCGTTATGAATACATGCAGGCTGCGGGAGTTGAAGAAGCTGTCGTCTCCCCAAAGGTCGAGCAGTACATTCTGGGTATTGACCACCTGATTGCGGTTCTCGCAGAGGCGCTTCAGTATTTCCGATTCGCGGTGTGAGAGTTCCATTTCCGTATCGGCGTGCGGAGCAGCATCGGTTCCTGTATACGACAGCCGTTGTGTGACGGGGTTGAACCGGTAATTGCCTATTTCAAAGTCGGTGACCTCTTTGGGAGCAGGTTCCGTAAAGTTGAAAGCCTTGCCCGCCAGCGCTTTGATGCGGATAATCAGTTCCTGCATGCCGAAAGGTTTCTTCAGATAATCGTTGGCGCCGAGTTCAAAGCCCTCTACAACATCATTGATGGCAGAGCGTGCAGTGAGGAAAAGCACCGGCGTGTGCTTGTCGGTCTGGCGGATGCGGCGTACCATTTCGAAGCCGTCCATACGGGGCATCATGACGTCTGCCACCAGCACATCGGGGCGCAGGTCGAAGAACAGGCGCAACCCCTCCTCGCCGTCGGCAGCGGTGTGGATAATGAAGCTTTGCCCTTCCAGCGTGTCCTTTATAATCATGGCGAGGGTCTCTTCATCCTCAACCAGCAATACTTTTATTTTATCCATGACATCCTTGTCTTTCTTGTTATTCTTGTTTATGTAATATCTGTATGTACTCCGGGGATATATTCCTGTTTCTCCTAAGTAAACTTCCGTTTCCGCCGGGAGAAACTTCCGTTCCCATTAGGGGAAACGACAGTTCCCTTTAAAGGAAACGCGCGTTCCCCTTAAGGGAAACCGGAGTTTCTTCCGGAGGGAAACGGGCGGGTACTCCTTTTATCCGTTCGGAAATCTCAGAGTGAACGTGCTTCCTTTGCCCGGTTCGCTCTTTACCGTTACGCTTCCGCCGTGCTTTTCGGTCATGGTCTTGACATAGAACAGACCGAGGCCGTAGCCCTTCACGTTGTGCAGATTGCCGGTGGGAACGCGGTAGAACTTATCGAATATGTGGCTCTGCTTTTCGGGAGCGATACCTGTTCCACGGTCACTGATGGCGATTTCAACAAACTCTCCTTGTCCGGCAGAGGCGGTTTGCCGGCAACGGATGTTTACTTCCGCTGCTTCGGGCGAGTATTTTATGGCATTGTCAATCAGGTTGCTGATGATGTTGCTGAAGTGCGTACGGTCTGCCGTGAGGGTAAGTCCGGCAGGCTCGATGTCCGTAGAGATATGCACGGGCTTCTCCGCTTTCAGTTTATGCTGCTCGATAAGCGGTTCGAGAATGCTTTCCATGGACAGCGGTTCCGGATGCAGGCGGAAGGTCTTGCGGCGTTCCATGCTCATGGAGAGTATCTGTTCGACAAGTCCGCTGAGCCGTTGCAACTGTTCCTGGCAGATGCGCAGATACTTGTCGCGCTTGGCCTTTTCGTCCGCCTGGTTAAAGTTCAGCAGGGCATCATTGGCGGCATAGGCCACGGCGATAGGGGTTTTCAGTTCGTGGGTGATGTTGTTGGTAAAGTCGCTTTTCATCTCCTCCAGCGTCTTTTGCTGCAAGATGGTGCGGATAAGTATCCAGAATGCGAAGCCGAGGATAATGAGGATAACGAACGAGGTAGCCAGAATGCCCGACATCTGTTTCAGCACCAACGGGGTAACGGGTTCCATCAAAGGCGGTAGCTCTGATGGGTACTGATGTCGAAAGCGTACTCGTATAGCTTGGCTTCGGGGCTTGGAACGTATCCGGGCGTACCCGCCACGGCAAGCGTGTCTGTAAACGTATGGGGAGAGGCCTTGTCGTTCGTATAGATATGCTCCAGGCGGTGGGGCAGCGTGATGCCCCGGTCTTTGAGCTGAAAGGTGAGCAGACTGTCGTATACAAGGGCATCGGGGTCGGAAATGACATCCAGGCCGGAGTGCAGGCCGCGCTGGAAATATGTGGCGAGTTCCAGCATGCTGTTCTGGTCGCGCAGAATAACATCCAGCCCGCTGTTTGCCCTCAGTGCGGCCTGGGGCGGAACATCGGTGTCTTTTATGGCGGCTTCCAGCTTCTTTTGGGCTGAATCGGCATTCAGCCATTGAGCCTTGTTCCGGTCTTTGTTCCGTTCTATGAAAAGTACATCGTCGGAGTCCGGGACGGCGATGCCATCACGGGTGATAATAGCCTGTACGGAGGAATTGTCCGAGATACTCATCAAAAGGGTGTCGCTCTTTTGATGAATGACCTGCTGGTCGGAGGTTTCTTCTTTCCGGCCGTTGCGGTCTATGCTGGTGGTGCTGTGTACATAGGTTTTGTTTTGCGTTCCGTCTTTCTCGAATCCGGCGGATACGCTCACTGTCCCATGGTCGGCACTGTCCTTGCGCATCCTTTCCACACGCAGCATCATTTCGTTATAGTCGCTCATGCGCATGGCTTCTATGATGTTGCGCTCCAGGTCGTTGCGCATGGTGCGGTACAGCCCGCCGAGCCAGTAGGCCTGGTAGGAGAAGATACCCGCCAAAGACAGGATAACGAGTATGGCAATGTATTTCAAAGGCAGTTTCATGGTGGTTCCTTGATATTTGTGCAGGCAAAGATAAGGAGTTATGGTGTGCGGTGTATCGTGCGATAAGACTAAATAACACTTCCGGTAACAGTAGATAACACTTGGTAAGCAGGCGATAACACAAAGTCGGGCGGGTAATGCCGTACTTTGCGGTGTGAAAACGAACTAAAACATCAAATACAATAAATTAAAGCATCGAATACGTATGAAACGATTTTATCTGTTATCAGTAATCAGCCTTTTTAGTGCCGGCATCTCCGCCCAGGAAATCACCGGCGGAGAACGTACCCTCAGCGCCGACAGCATCATTACCTCGGATGCCCGCCTGGACAGTATCTACCAAAGCCTGCCCGAAGTGATGATTATCGGCGAACGCCCCGTAGTCAAAGCCTCGCAAGGCAAACTGGTGTATGACTTGCCGCAGCTTATCCGCGACCTGCCTGTGGACAATGCCTACGATGCCGTAAAGGAGCTTCCCGGTGTAACCGAGATGAACGGCGGCTTGCAACTGGCAGGGCAGGGTGTCACCGTCATTCTGAACGGAAAAGTGACCACCCTCAGCGTCGAACAGCTTTACACACTGTTGCGGAGTATCCCCGCAAGCCGGATAGAAAAAGCCGAAGTGATGTACAACGCACCCGCCCGCTACCAGGTGCGCGGCGCACTTATCAACGTGCAACTGAAGCAAACCGCGGACGGTCCCTCTTCCTGGCAGGGCGAACTCTACGGCAAATACAATCAGAAGCATTACGAAGGTTTTGAAGAGCGTGCCAGCCTTTTATATAACGGAAATAAATTCTCAACGGATTTTCTTTACTCGCACAAACACGGCCGTACTTACACTACGACGGACAAAGATGCTATGCACGCTTTGGCGGATGGCTCGGTGTACCCGATGGCAACCGATGAGGTACGCCGCGGCCGTTCGCATACGCATAGTTTCCGGGTGGGAGCCGATTATACTATCGCTAAAGACCATCAGTTGAGCTTTGTTTATAACGGTAACTATACAACGTCTCACAACCGGATGAATATCAACGGTTCGCAGCAGTCCGCCACGGTGAGCAACAGTACCGACTGGCTTCACAACGGCCGGCTGGATTATTCTACGCCTTTCGGTATGAAAGCCGGTGTGGAGTTCACTTACTACCGTTCTCCGTCCGACCAGTTGCTGAACAGCCGCCTGCTGGAAAACGACGAGCTTGACTTCTTTACACAGGACTGTCAGCGCATCAACCGCTGGAAAATGTTTCTGGCGCAGGAACACAGCCTGGACAAGGGTTGGGGACTGAATTACGGTATTGTCTATACCACCGGCATCGACAACAGTTACCAATATTACTACGACCCGGAGACCGGCGGACAGTTGGGAGATGAAAATGCAACTTCGTTGGCAGCCGGTGATAATTCCGCCGGTAACTTCACTAATATGAAATCCCGCAAACGGGAAGAAACGCTGAACATCTATGCAGGTTTCAGCAAGAGTTTCGGCGATAAGCTCTCGCTGGATGCCTCGCTGGCTGTGGAGCGTTATAAAACGCCCGTTTGGAACCAGTGGGATTGGTATCCCACCGTCAACCTGAACTATATGCCTGCCCCCGGACATATCCTGCAACTTGCGCTGAGCAGCGATAAGCACTATCCCGACTATTGGGCCGTGCAGGATGCCGTTTCTTATATCGGCGGCGGATATTCCGAGATTCACGGCAACCCTCTGCTGAAACCTGCGCAAAGCTATGAGTTTCAAATGAACTATATCTTAAAGGGCAAGTACATCTTCAGCACCTGGTTCAGCCACACCAAGGACTACTCGGTACAGACGCTTTACCAGTCCTCGCAACGGCTGGTTGAAATCTATAAATACCTGAACTTTGACTACCGTCAACAGTTTGGCATACAGGCATCAGTGCCCTTTAAGGTAAAGAACTGGTTGAATTCCCGCCTGACCTTTATCGGTATATGGCATCGCGAGAAAGACAGCGACTTTTGGGATATCCCCTTCGACCGCAAGCAGTGTTACGGCATTGCCCAAATGAACAATACCTTTACCCTTTCCACCAAGCCCGACCTGAAGCTGACCGTCACCGGGTTTGTGCACAGCAAAGCGATTCAGGGAATTTACGACCTGCCTGTTTCCGGCAATGTAAATGCCGCCTTGCGCTATGGCTTTGCCAAGGGAAAGGCTGTCCTGAATCTGTATTGCAACGATATATTCGAGACCGGGCAGATCTCTCCGCGCATCCGCTTCCAGACGCAGAATGTAACCAACCATTACTCTTGTTTCCGCGAGTTGGGCGTATCGTTCACATACAAGTTCGGCGGTTATAAGGAAAAGAAGAGGGAAGGAGTGGATACGTCGCGGTTCAAATGATTGTTTGATAACCAATCCTGTTCGGGTAGTTAAGCTGATACTAAATTCTTTTTCATATACCTGCATTTTCCCTTCTTTTTTGTACTTTTGCAGCTTTCAAAAAAACTAAAGTTGTTATTTAAAGAAAAGACCCTGTATGAAATCGGATATCGAAATAGCACGCAGCATTGAACTGAAGAAAATAAAGCAGGTTGCCGAAAGTGTCGGCATTCCCCGTGAAGAAGTAGAGAACTACGGCCGCTACATTGCCAAGATTCCCGAACACCTGATTGACGAGGAGAAGGTAAAACAGAGCAACCTGATTCTGGTAACCGCCATTACGGCCACAAAGGCAGGCATTGGCAAAACCACGGTCTCTATCGGCCTGGCATTGGGACTGAACAAGATAGGCAAGAAAGCCATCGTAGCCTTGCGCGAACCCTCGCTGGGCCCGTGCTTCGGCATGAAGGGCGGAGCGGCAGGCGGCGGCTACGCGCAGGTACTTCCTATGGAGAAGATAAACTTACATTTCACAGGAGATTTCCATGCCATCACTTCCGCTCACAATATGATTTCCGCTTTGCTGGATAACTATATCTACCAGCATCAGGCGGATGGATTCGGCCTGAAAGAAATCATCTGGCGACGTGTGCTCGATGTGAACGACCGCTCCCTGCGCAGCATTGTCACCGGACTTGGACCACGTACCAACGGGGTTACCCTGGAGTCCGGTTTCGACATTACACCTGCATCGGAGATTATGGCAATTCTCTGTCTGGCAAAGGATACGGAAGACCTCCGCAGACGCATCGAAAATATCATACTCGGTTTCGACTATGAAGGCAAGCCGTTTACGGTGAAAGATTTAGGTGTGGCGGGCGCCGTCACCGTACTGCTGAAAGACGCCATCCATCCCAACCTGGTACAGACCACCGAAGGAACAGCCGCTTTTGTGCATGGCGGTCCGTTCGCAAATATAGCGCATGGCTGCAACTCCATTCTCGCTACCAAAATGGCCATGACCTTCGGAGATTACGTAGTGACGGAAGCCGGCTTCGGTGCGGACTTGGGAGCGGAGAAGTTCTATAATATCAAATGCCGCAAAAGCGGTCTGCAACCCAAGCTGACCGTTATCGTCGCCACTGCACAGGGATTGAAGATGCACGGCGGTGTCAGCCTCGACCGCATTAAGGAGCCGAACATGGAAGGACTGAAGGAAGGCTTCGGCAATCTTGACAAACACATCCGTAACCTGCGCTATTTCGGGCAGACCGTTGTGGTTGCCTTCAACCGTTTTGCCAGCGATACGGACGAAGAGGTAGAAGCTATCCGCCGTCATTGCGAAGAGGATTTGAAAGTGGGCTTCGCCATTAACAATGCCTTTGCCGAGGGTGGGGAAGGTGCGGTGGATTTGGCTAACCTCGTTGTGGAAACAATCGAAAAGAAACCATCCGCCCCGTTGCAATACACTTACGGGGAGAACGATACTGTACAGCAGAAGATAGAGAAAGTGGCATGCAACCTTTATGGCGCAAGCGTAGTGACCTACAGCAGCGCTTCACGCAAGATGATGAAGCTTATCGAAGAAATGGGTATTGCACATTATCCCGTCTGCATAGCCAAGACGCAATACTCCTTCTCTGCCGACCCCAAAATATACGGCGCTGTCAATAACTTCGAGTTCCACATTAAGGACATCGTTATCAACAACGGTGCGGAAATGCTCGTTGCCATTGCCGGTGAGATACTCCGTATGCCGGGGCTGCCCAAAGTGCCGCAAGCGGAGCACATCGACATAGTGGACGGCAATATAGAGGGGCTTTCCTGAACCTTCTTAATTGAGAATTGAAAATTGAGAATAAAAAAATAAGCTGCGCAAGGTTCGTTTGAACTGCGCAGCTTATCTTTTTTACTTTTTATTGTAGAAACTATTATTTCTCAATTTCATAATCAGTAAGCGAACAGCGGATATTCCTTCATCTTGGCATTTACGCGTGCGCGGACGTCGGCAATGACCTGTTCGTTTTCTACGTTGGAGAGAACGGTCTCAATCATTTCGGCGATTTCCAGCATCAGGTCTTCTTTGGCGCCGCGGGTTGTAATGGCGGGAGTACCCAGACGGATACCGGAGGTCTGGAATGCGGAGCGGGTATCGAACGGAACCATGTTCTTGTTCACGGTGATGTCGGCAGATACCAGTGCCTTTTCGGCTACCTTACCTGTCAGGTCGGGATATTTGCTGCGCAGGTCTACCAGCATGGAGTGGTTGTCCGTACCGCCGGAAACGATGGTAAAGCCACGGTCTATCAGGGCTTGTGCCAGCGTAGCGGCATTCTTCTTCACCTGTTTGGCATATTCTTTCCATTCCGGTTGCAGAATTTCGCCGAAGGCAACGGCTTTCGCAGCGATGACATGTTCCAGCGGGCCGCCCTGAATGCCGGGGAATACGGCAGAGTCGAGCAATTGGGACATCATCTTGATTTCGCCCTTCGGTGTTTTCTTGCCCCAGGGGTTGGGGAAGTCCTTGCCCATCATGATGACACCGCCACGAGGACCGCGGAGTGTCTTATGGGTGGTAGAGGTCACGATATGGGCATATTTCACGGGGTTGTCCAGTTCGCCGGCGGCAATCAGTCCGGCAGGGTGTGCCATGTCTACCATCAGGATAGCACCTATCTTGTCGGCTATTTCGCGCATGCGTTTGTAGTCCCATTCGCGTGAATAGGCAGAACCGCCGCCGATAATCATTTTCGGTTTCTCGCGCAGGGCCACTTCTTCCATCTGGTCGTAGTCCACGCGTCCTGTTTCCTTATTGAGGTTGTACTCGCAGGGAGTGTAGATAATGCCGGAAGTATTCACTGACGAACCGTGAGAGAGGTGACCGCCGTGTGCAAGGTTGAGGCCCATGAATTTGTCGCCCGGGTTCAGCACTGCGAGGAATACGGCAGCGTTGGCCTGTGCACCTGAGTGCGGCTGTACGTTTGCCCATTCTGCGCCGAAAATCTGTTTCAGGCGGTCGATGGCAATCTGTTCGCTTTGGTCTACGACTTCGCAACCGCCGTAGTAGCGTTGCCGGGATAACCTTCTGCATACTTGTTGGTGAGGCAGGAACCCATTGCCTGCATAACCTGATCACTTACGAAGTTCTCTGATGCAATCAGTTCAATACCTTTGAGCTGACGTTGATGCTCTTTTTCGATGATATCGAAAATTAAATCGTCTCTTTTCATTCTTGCTTATTAGATAGGTTTGATAATACTGTATTCTCTTATTAAGCGTACAACGTACAAATTTAGAAGAAATAAATGAATAAACTGTAAGAAAAGTAAGAAATTTCCTGTCAAAAGAATACGCCAAGCGAAAAACTCAGAACATTCTCCCGCCTGTGAAACGTATCTGGTTGGCAAGAGGCACTTCCTCGCCGGCATTTTCGTCATAGACCGGCTTGTAGCTGATGCGCTTTGAAATGTTGTGCAGTCCGATGTCGTAGCGGAAATCGAAGAAGATACGGGAAATCGTTACGGCAACGCCGGCGGTGAGGCTGACGTTCAGCGGATAGAGTTCCTCCTCGATGTCCCGCTGGTCGAAATTCTCGAAAGTGACCTTGCTCTGCCTGTCCCAGATGTAGCGTATTTTCGGTCCGCCGAATACGGCAAGGCTGTAAGGCCCTTCCTTAATGATGTTGTATCCATAGATTACGGGAATCTCGAAGCTGTGGATGGACGAGGTGATAGAGGCCATTTCGGGTATGCTGCTTTCGGGTGCGTCTTCGGGCAGCGGCTTCTCGAAGGTGATGTTGCAGCGGTTTATCGTGTACGACAGTTCCGGTTGCAGGAAGTGGCGATTGAAGTTTATCCGCATGAAGAACGAGCCGAAATAACCTATCTTATAGTTATTCTGCACCTCGTCGATGACAGTACCATTCAGCACTAAATCCGATACGAGGAAGAGCGAAGAGGTAAACCCGCCCTTGATACCGAAGTTCACCCGCCGGTCGTGGCGGTGGGTGTGCTGGGGGTGTTCCGGTTTATCCGTTCCGGGCACAACCGGCAGTTGTCCCCACATAGCTGTGGAGAAGGCCAGTAAACAAACCCCGAAAAGCAACCATCTTCTTCCCATAATCAATTTTTATTTGTTACTTTTTCTTCTCTACCGACCAGCCGAATTTCCCGATTTTCTCTCCCAGTCCGTAATAGCCGCCATGCACGTAGACCAGCAGGTTGGATTCTGCTAGCTCCAGTTTTCCGGTTTCCGTATTCAGGTGGGAGGTGTCGGCGCGTACATTCACCACATCGGCAATGAACATGTCGTGCGAGCCGAGGGCGACGATTTCCTTTACCCTGCACTCGATGCACAAGGGAGACTCCTCGATGAGCGGGGCGCTGACAACGGTACTTTTGCCGGGTGTCAGCTTCATCTCCTCGAATTTGTTGTAGTTCTTGCCCGAACGTACGCCGCACCAGTCGGTGGCGCGCGCCATATCCTTGGTTGTCAGGTTGATGACAAACTCCATGTTGCGCTTGATGATGTCGTAGGAGTGACGCTCCGGCCGCACGGAAATGTAGCACATGGGCGGGTTTGTACAAATGGTTCCCGTCCATGCAACGGTCAGTATGTTATATTCTTCCGGGGTGCTTCCGCAGCTCACCAGTACGGCGGGCAGCGGATAAATCATGGTTCCCGGTTTCCAGTCTTCTTTCATCAGATTATCTCTATGTCCTCTCTTGTCTGTTCTTTCTCGCAATAGTGGCATTTGATTACGCAGTTCTCCTTGTCCACCACATGAAACAGGGTAGGCATCGGTTCGTTGTTGGTGATGCACTTGGGATTGGCGCATTTTACGATGCCGCGCAGTTCGTCGGGCAGTTTCACTTCACGTTTCTCCACCACTTCGTAGTCGCGGATGATGTTCAGCTTTACGTTGGGGGCAACTACGGCAATGCGGTTTATCTCATCGTCGCAGAAGAACTTATCCGCTATTTTGATGATACCCTTTGTTCCCAGCTTCTTGCTTTTGAGGTTGAAGCCGATAGTAATGTTGTTGTTCATCTGCTCCAGTCCCAGCAATGATACTACTGTAAACAGCTTCTCAGAGGGTATATGGTCGATGACAGTGCCGTTTTCCAATGCGGCCACCTGCAATTCTTGTTTTTTCATGTCTCCTAAATAAAACCAGTAATATACTTCCTTATACTTTACTTAACGTCGTCCAGCGTAATGCCAAGCACATCGCACAGAATGGCTTCGCGTGCATAAAGTCCGTTTTGCGCCTGCTGGAAATAGTATGCCTTCGGGTTGTCGTCCACATCGAGGGCTATCTCGTTGACACGGGGCAGCGGATGCAGGATGCGCAGGTTGGGGCGGGTATGTTCCAGCATTTTGTTGCGCAGGATATAGATATTCTTCACGCGTTCGTACTCCATGAGGTCGGTGAAGCGTTCGCGTTGCACACGGGTCATGTAAAGGATGTCCGCATCGGCTATTATCTCTTCTGTAAAGTCGGTGTGCTCCACGAATCTGATGTCATGTTCGCGGCAGTAAATCTTGTACTCTTCCGGCATTTTCAGCTCTTCGGGAGCGATGAAATGAAAGGTGGGGTTGAAGTGCCGCATGGCCATCAGCAGGGAGTGTACGGTGCGGCCGTATTTCAAATCGCCTACCAGGTAGATGTTCAGGTTCTCCAGCGTACCTTGCGTCTTGTAGATGGAGTAGAGGTCGAGCATCGTTTGCGAGGGATGCTGGTTGGCTCCGTCTCCGGCATTGACAATGGGCACTGTGGTCACCTCGCTGGCATAGCGTGCGGCTCCTTCCAGGTAGTGGCGCATTACGATGATGTCGGCATAGTTGCTTACCATCTTGATGGTATCTTTCAGTGTCTCGCCTTTGGACGAGCTGGTAGCTTTGGGGTCGCTAAAGCCGATGACACGTGCGCCGAGCCGGTTGGCGGCGGTTTCAAAGCTTAAGCGGGTGCGGGTGGACGGCTCGAAAAATAGGGTGGCGACAACTTTACCGTCGAGCAGATGCCTGTTGGGTTTTGCCTCGAACTCTTTCGCCATATTGAGCATATAGAGGATTTTCTCTTTGCTGTGTTCGGCGATAGTGACTAAACTTCTGTTTTCCATATCGTTGATATTCGTTTTACTTTTCGAGAGTGTAAAGTTGCAAAAAAAATATGGGTTATGAAAATCTCCGGGAACTTTTATTCTTTTTCCATTACTTTCGCCGTTGGCAAGGCCTGTACGGATTTTGCGCTGTACGGACTTGGCGGTTTGTGTTTAATTCTCGTTAAAATGAAAAGTCATGTTTAAAATCTGTATTGTATTCAAGATAAGTATCCGGCGCGACGGCGGCTCTCCGTGCCGGAAAAGGAAAAAGGAAGAGTCTCCCGCCGCTCTCGGCAGTTTCTCTGGGTTTGTCCGCGAGGAGATTGCGCGCACCCGTCTCATGCACCGCCACAGTACGGCGGGCAATTATGCCACTGCGCTCCGTTCGCTCCTTGCGTTTCATGGCAAAAAGGACATCTCCTTTGCCGAGGTGGACAGCAGGCTGATAGACGCTTACGGGGAATGGCTCCGGAAAAGGGGGATATGCAAGGACACCTTGTCTTGCTACATGCGCTCCTTGCGTGCTGTCTACAACAAGGCGGTGGAGCAGGGGCTTACGGAGCAGAAAGAACCTTTCGGCAATGTGTTTACGGGCATTTCCCGCACCCGGAAACGTTCGATAGAGAAGGCGGACATCAACAAGCTGCGTGCCGTGCAGGTGAAGCCCGGTTCGTTTATGCAACTGGTGCGCGATGTGTTCCTGTTCTGCTTCTATGCCTGCGGCATGCCTTTTGTAGATGTGGCTTTCCTGAAGAAATCGCAGATAAAGGGTGGCATGCTTGTGTATCACCGGCGCAAGACCGACCAGGTGGTGCAAATCAAGCTGGAGCCGTGCATGCAGGAGATAATCAACCGTTACCGGTCGGACGGCAGCGACTATGTGTTCCCTTTTCTTACTTCGCAGGACGAAGATACGGCGTACAGGGAGTACAAACGAAAGTTCTCCTATTATAACAAGACGCTGAAAACTCTGGGAAAGCTGGCGGGGGTAGACAAGCCGCTCTCTTCGTACGTGGCGCGCCACACCTGGGCTACGCTGGCTTTCATGTCTTCGGTGGACATGTCCGTCATAGCGCAGGCGCTCGGACATACCGATGTAAAGACTACCCGGATTTATGTGGAGGATATCGGGAACGGAAAGCAGAATTCTGCCAATAAGAAGCTTTTGGATGAGGTGTTGAAGAAGCATTCCTCTGTACAAGAGGTCACCTCTGTACAACAGTTCAATATATTGAGTATCAACAGTTGCCGCATGTATCCCTTTCGGAAAAGGCTTGGAACAGATATTTCTGCCTTGAAAAAAAGGCGAGTTCTTTTTGCTTATTTTATTTAATCTGCATATCTTCGCGGCTGTTATAGTGCTCTATTCCGATTTCTGTGAGTTCTCACTCTTGTACAGAGGTGGTATAAAAAGGCTATATCCTTATTGATAACCGCATTTTCCTGCCGTATATCCACAAGGCGGGGAGAAGGGGTTGTCTATCTTTTTTTAGCCTAAGTCCGATACATATTTTCTTGCATGGTTCTGCCCGCAACGGGGGCTTTCCCGGTTGCGGACGGCAGTGGCTGTGCCCCGATTTTTCCTTGATTTTCTTCTTTATTTCATGTATTGTTTACGGTTTTATTTTTCTATTCATGTCATCATAGCGTATTCGCCGGACTTGTAAGGTTCGCGTGTTCCGCGGCCTGATAACGTTGCATATCCTTTCCGTTGCAATACAGTTTTTTCGTATCGGACTTACATTTTTCCATCATGTGGATTTTAACAGATAATCAAGCCCGATATGGACGATTTTGATGATCAAATCAAGCAAACAACAAAAAATCCCTGGTATGCTGTCCGCACATTCAACTGCCAGGAGTTAAAAATCAGTGATTTTTTAAAAGAGAAAAAGAAAGTGCATTTTGTTCCGATGACCTATGTTGAAAAGGAGAAAGAAGGGAAAACATGGAAAATGCTTGTCCCGGTAGTCCACAATCTGGTCTTTTTACAGAAAAACGAGAGCCGCAAGGCAACGCTTGCGATGCTTAAGGAGTGCGATGTTCCTTTCAGCGTGCTTTGCGACAAAGAAACGAAGCATCCCTGTGAGATACCCGACAAGCAGATGACCGAGTTCCGCATATTATGCGACCCCGATTTTAAAGACACCTTATATATAACGCACGAAGAGGCCGAAGCGAAACCCGGCAAGAACGTCCGTATCATTCACGGGCCCTTTGCCGGGATAACGGGTAAGCTGCATCGTGCCCGCGGCGGCTACTATTTCATAAAGACGCTTGCCGGTGTAGGGGTGATGATGCGCATTTCCCGCTGGTATTGCGAAGTGACGGAATAACCGCCTGCCATTCGGGCCGTATAAGCCGGTTGCATGTATTTTAATCTAAAAAACAGACAATAATGAAAGAAAAACTCCTTTCCCGCATTGCGGAAAGAAAAATCACGGTAGGCGTCGTGGGATTGGGCTATGTGGGCCTGCCCCTTGCCGTAGAGAAAGCCAAGGCAGGTTTCAGGACTATCGGCTTCGACGTGCAGGAAGAAAAAGTGAACCTGGTGAATGCCGGACACAACTATATCGGCGATGTGGTCGATGCAGAGCTGGCGCAACTGGTACGGAACGGTACGCTCAGCGCCACTTCCGATTTTTCCTTTATAAAAGATGTGGATTTTGTAGCCATCTGCGTGCCTACGCCTTTGGATGTGCACCAGGAACCGGACATCAGCTATGTGGAGAGTTCGGCGAAATCGATAGCCGGGCATCTGACCGCAGGCACCATCGTGGTGCTGGAGTCCACAACCTATCCCGGCACTACCGAAGAGCTTATAAAGCCGATTCTTGAGAGCGGGTCGGGCTTGAAGTGCGGCAAGGATTTCTATCTGGGCTTTTCGCCCGAACGGGTAGATCCCGGCAACGCGGTTTACAAAACCAAGAACACGCCGAAAGTGGTGGGAGCCGTAGGCAAGGACGCCCAGGATGTGATTGCCGCCATGTACGGAGCGGTACTGGGCGATAAGGTGCACGTCGTTTCTTCGCCTGCCGTGGCGGAGATGACCAAGATTTTGGAGAATACCTACCGCAACATCAACATTGGGCTGATTAACGAGCTGGCCATCCTGTGCAACCGCATGGACATCGACCTTTGGGAAGTGATAGAGGCAGCTAAGACCAAGCCTTTCGGCTTCACCGCATTCTATCCCGGACCGGGGCTGGGCGGGCATTGCATTCCCCTGGACCCCTATTATCTCACCTGGAAGGCGCGCGAGTACGGCTTCCATACATCGATGATCGAGGCTTCCATGATGATAAACGACCACATGCCCGAATACACCGTGGAGCGTTGCGGCAAGATACTCAACCGCCACCGCAAGGCATTGAACGGCTCCAGAGTGCTGGTGCTCGGCGTGGCATACAAGCAGGATATAGACGATTACCGCGAGAGTCCCGCCCTGCGTGTCATCGAGGAGCTGGAGAAAACAGGGGCGTCGGTCACCTTCTACGACCCTTACATCCCCGAGTACCGGTATCACGGCAAATCGCATAAAGGCGAAGCCGCCCTCTCCGCCGGACTGCTGCGGAATACCGACCTTGTGGTTGTGACCACCGCACACACCAATGTCGATTACGATTTTGTACAGCGATACGCGCATGCCGTTTTCGACACGAAGAACGTGATGAAGGCGGTTGCTGTGAGAACCAACATCGAAGTGCTTTAGAGCCAGTTTAAATATTCTTCTTATTTATGGATAAAAAAATATGTGTTATCGGCGGCGGCAGGTGGGGAAAGAACCACATCCGCACATTGGCGGGGCTGGGTTGCCTTGCCGCAGTGGTAGAGGCGGATGCCGTCAGGCTGAAAGAGTATACGGAGCAGTATCCCGGAATAAAGGGATATGCGGACATGGACGAAGCCATTGCCTGCGGTTACGACGGATATACGGTTGCGCTTCCTGCGGAACTTCACTATCCGGCAGGCAGGAAACTGCTGGAAAAAGGGCTGAACGTTATGCTGGAAAAACCGATGACGCTCACCGCCGCGCAGTCTGCCGAACTGGTGGAACTGGCACAACGCACGGGAGCGCGCCTGATGGTGGGGCATGTCCTGCTGTTTCATCCGGCGTACCGTAAGATAAAAGAGGTGATAGACAGCGGCAGGCTGGGCAAGCTTTTCTACCTCTATTCCAACCGGCTGAACCTGGGTACGGTGCGCACGGAAGAAAGCGTGTTTCCCTCGTTCGCGCCCCACGACATTTCGGTGCTGGACTACCTCACGGGCGCTTCGGCATGCAGGATAGAGGCGAAAGGAGCGAAGTTTCTCCAGGACAGGGTGTACGACAGTACGCTGGTGCAACTGGAATATCCCGGCAACGTGCATGCCCACATCTACGTATCCTGGCTTCATCCCTACAAGCAGCAGTTGCTGGTGGTGGCGGGCAGTAAAGGCATGCTTTCCTTCGACGATGCCGCGGACGGGAAGGAAATCCGTTTCTACAACAAGCGGATAGATTTCGAGAACGGCGTACCCGTCAAAGTGGAAGCTCCGGACGAAATCATCCCTTACGAGAAGAAGATGCCCCTGGAAGAGGAACTGAGGTACTTCGTGGAGCATCTCGACTCTACCATCGGGATAAACGGCGGAGAGGCAGGTTATGAAGTAGTAAAAGTACTGGAAACCGTACAACAAATCATAGAAAACAATGGACAACAAGAATGACTGTTTCGTTCACCCCAGCAGCTATGTAGACGAGGGTGCAACGGTGGGAAAAGGAACTAAAATATGGCATTTCTCGCATATTCAGAAGGGAGCGGTTATCGGAGAGAACTGTTCGCTGGGGCAGAACGTGAACATAGCGAATAACGTAAAGGTGGGCAACGGCGTGCGCATCCAGAACAACGTGTCGGTTTACGAAGGCGTGGAGCTGGAGGACAACGTATTCTGCGGCCCTTCCTGCGTGTTTACCAACGTCGTTACTCCACGGGCGCATTTCCCCGTACACGGCGTATATGCCAAGACCCTGATTAAAGAGGGGGCTTCGTTGGGAGCCAACTCTACCGTGGTCTGCGGGCATACGGTGGGCAGGAGCGCGCTCATCGCTGCGGGCGCCGTAGTAACAAAAGATGTACAGGACTATGCGCTTATGGCGGGAGTCCCGGCACGCCGCATAGGCTGGGTATGTGAGTGCGGCGCACGCTTGGATGCTTCGCTTGCATGTTCGTGCGGCAGAAAGTACAAGGAGGAAAACGGCAATCTGCTTGCCGTACCGTCGGCGGATTTTTGATAGGTTTCAAGTCCCCGATTCTCATACCAGAATTATTTACGATAAAAGAGGTTTATATCATGCAATTCAGAGATTTAAGGAAACAGTACAGCGTGCTGAAGCAAGACATAGACGCCGCCATGATGGAAGTAGCGGCAGCAAGCGCCTTTATCATGGGCCGACCCGTGAAAGAGCTCGAAGCCGGGCTGGCGGAGTATGTAGGAGTGAAACACTGCATTTCGTGCGGCAACGGTACGGACGCACTCACCCTCGCCCTGAAAGTATGGAACATCGGTGCGGGAGATGCCGTATTCGTGCCCGACTTCACTTTCTTCTCTTCGGCAGAGGTCATCTCGCAGGAAGGGGCCACACCCGTTTTTGTGGATGTGGATGGCGATACGTTCAATATGGACGCCTCGGATTTGGAACGGAAGATAGCCCGTACCATAGAGGAAGGCAGGCTGACACCCAAGGTCATCATTACCGTCGATTTGTTCGGCCTTCCCGCCAACTATCCCGCTATCCGTAAGATAGCCGATGCCCACCGGCTTTTCATCCTTGAGGATGGTGCGCAGGGGTTCGGCGGCATGATAGGCAACAAGCGTGCATGCAGTTTCGGCGACATCTCCACCACTTCTTTTTCCCGCCAAGCCTTTGGGCTGTTACGGCGACGGCGGAGCGGTGTTTACCGACAACGACGAATGGGCCGCACTGGCAGATTCCTACCGGGTGCACGGCAAGGGCATGTTCAAGTACGACAATGTGCGCATCGGCATGAACTCGCGCCTGGACACTTTGCAAGCCGCCATTCTGAAAATAAAGTTCAAGGCTTTCCGCGAATACGAGTTGCGCGACATTAACAAGGCTGCCGCTCTCTACACCAGGTTGCTGGCGGGCAGGGTAAAGACTCCTGTCACGCCCGAAGGCTACTATTCGAGTTGGGCGCAGTACACCATTTGCCTCAATAGCAGGGAAGAGCGCGATGCACTTCAGGCGTGCCTCAAGGAGCAGGGCATTCCGTCCATGGTCTATTATCCCACGCCTATGCACGGGCAGACTGCCTATAAGGCATTGAATGCCCCCACAGATTGCTGTCCTACGGCAAAGCGGCTTTGCGACACGGTGCTGTCACTGCCCGTACATCCTTACATCACGGAAGAAGAGATAGAAACGGTTTGTTCCGTGATACTCGGTTTCGTAAGATAGGGCACGTTTCCCGGTTCGTAAGGTAAGTTGCGTTTTCCAACCCAATACACAAGTTTATGTCCTCTGCATTCCGCCGGAATTTTCTGATACTCTGGTCCGACCTGCTGATTGCCCTGTCTGCCTTCTGGCTGGCACGCTACTTCGGCGATATGCCCCGCTGGTACTGGCTGGTGCTTTCGGCAGTTGTCTGGGTAGTGCTGGGCGGAGTGTCGCGCAAGTTGCAGTTCGGTGCATACAAGAGGATACGTTATGCGTTTCTGGGAATCTTCGCGCTGGACGTACTTTCGGGGCTGTTCCTCTGCACCCTGTACCGGCATTGTGTGCCCGGCTACGAATACGACTATTCCATTATTCTTGCCACCGGCATCATCATTGTGCTCGAATGGGCGTTGTACTGTGCCGTCAGACGGCTGGTTTACCGGAAAATCCCTTTCTTCTACGAAGAGCCTCTGCTGGACGATGTGACGGAAGTGGGGATAAACACAGGCATCGAACACACGGAGCTATTGGAGAACCGTGACGTGACGCTGCTGCTGAGGCTCGTGCACGAAGCGGAGAACTCCTCGGAGCTGCTCCGCCGGATACAGGAAAGCCGTGAAGCGTTTTCGCCGGTAACAATGCTCATGGACTCGCCGGAACCCGAAGCCGTGCTTGCGCATAAAGTGCGTCTGCCCCGGCTCGTTATCCACCGGTGTCCGTTGAACCGTGTGCGGCATATCAACACCCTCTTCTCCTATACCAACTATTGCATGGAGAGAGGGGGACTCATTGCCTGCCACTGTACCACAGCGGGCATCCGCCGCGAGAAGATAATGCGGCAGAATCCGGTAGTCATTAACCGTGTCCTCTTCTTCCTGGATTATTGCTGGCATAGGATAATCCCCAAGCTTTCTTTCACCAGGGATTTCTATTTCGGGCTGACGAAAGGGCAGAACCGTGCGCTTACGCGTGTCGAGGTTCTGGGGAGGCTGTACCGTGCCGGGTTTGATGTGCTTCACGAGGAGATTGTACATGGAGAGTTCTACGTCATTGCCGCGAAGGTGAAAGAACCGGTACAACGACAAGCCTTCGGGCGGACTGCTCATCCGTCTGAAGCGGAAGGGCAAAGGCGGTAAAATCATCGGTGTGTACAAGTTCAGGACAATGTATGCCTATTCGGAATACCTGCAACCGTATATCTATAAACAGGCGGGACTGTGCAGCGGCGGCAAGATTGCCGGTGACTACCGTGTGAACGCTGCCGGGCGGTTTCTCCGGAAAACCTGGCTGGACGAACTGCCCATGCTGATAAACTGGATGAAGGGCGATTTGAAACTGGTAGGTGTGCGTCCGCTGAGCAGCCACTATTTCAGCCTTTACTCCGAAGAGCTCCGTGCGCTGCGCATCCGGACGAAACCGGGCCTTATCCCGCCTTTTTATGCGGATATGCCCGGTACGTTGGATGAAATACAGGAAAGCGAACGCCGCTACCTGGAGCAGTATCTCAGAAGCCCTTTCCTTACCGACTGGCGCTATTTTTGGAAAGCTTTCCGCAATATAGTGTTCCGGGGAAAGAGAAGCCGGTAAAGGAAACTTCCGGCTTTCATCAGGTCAGCTTATGCAAGACGTGATACCGAAAACACCTGCCAATGCAGTGGCTACTGTAATGATTACTTTAAGGACGATGCCCCATACCGATTTTGATTTTGTGCTCATGTTGTTTGGTTTTAATGTAAAAACAAGTGTTCAAGGCATTATCCTAACGGATTTTCCTCCTCGCCGCCGTCGCCGCCGGGTTTGTTTTCACTGCCGGGTTCGCTGCCGTCCACATTGTATTTGTAAGCCTCTTTCAGTTGGCCTTCCAAATTAATCTGGGCGTTGCTCAATTCGCCCGTGGCGCGTGCACGGAGCTTCAGGCCCTTTACATTGTCCGCCAGCGTAAAGTCGGCAGCCGAGGCGGCACCCTTTCTGCTTACGATGCCTACGGAGAAAATGGCGAGGTCGTCCAGCTTTACGTTCTTGCCGTCCAGGATGAGCTCTTTGGTGCAGGAAATCATGTCGGTCAGCACCCCTTGATCAGCCCCTCCGAATAGGGCGTGTTGTGGTTGGCCATATGCTTGGCAAGCCTTTCGGTATCGAAAGTGTCCTCAATCAGCGGACGTGCATACCACAGTCCTTTCAACGGGCTTTTTTCGCCGGTCATTTGATACTTTTTGTAACGAATCATACTCTTTTGTTTTTTAGTTTTCAAATTAAAAAATTCTATATCCTTGTTGCAACAATACGAAGATACGACATAGCCTAAGGGCATTTATCACTATTCGTCCGTTACGGTTCGTTACTGTACGTTATATACAGATATAACGGCTGTGATGTGGAGATATTTACGTATCTTTGGCTTATATAAAAACAAAGAATTCAAAAAGATATGGAAACTTTCAAGATACGTACATACGGGCGCACGGAACTTGCCCAGCTCTACAGTCCGGGACTTTGCCCGCAAGCCGCCTTCCGCAAGCTGAACCAGTGGATAGATTTCCACCCCACACTGCGGAGCAGCCTCCATGCACTGGTCGCCTCGGACAAAACGCGGACATACACGCCGGCGCAAGTACGGCTCATAGTCGAGGCATTGGGCGAACCGTAAACTACCCTCGACTTTAGCATCGTAACATAGCCCTTTAGCCGCACAGTATAGCTCTTTAGCGCCGTAGTGTAGCCCTTTAGTTTCTCGGCAGCTCCACCACGCGATACCCCCGCTTGCCGTTCGACCTCGTCAGTTCGAAGCCCGCCTGCTTCATCACAAGCCCTATCTTTACGGGGCTAAGGTAGTGCTTTACGGCAGAGTTGATGCGGCTCAGTATATCGGTGGTAGATACGAACGTACCTTCTTCGCCCGGCAGGGGGCAACGGTAATAAGCCTGTATCAGTTCGCGCTCCATGCTGGGCACTTCGAAATTACGGTTATGCAGGTTTACGAGCTTTATCTCCTCGTCCTCAAACCAATAGCGCATGCCGCCTTTCCAAAGTGCATACGCCTGTGAGTACACCCCCTCGTAATTCACGGGATGCGTATAAGGATTGTCGATGCTGCTGATTTCGAACGGCAGCCAGCGGCGGTTACCCGTGAGGTCTGTCAGGAACTGCACGTTATTGGTCGTTCCGCACAGGCTGGCAATGTGGGCGCGGTGCTCTTTATAATGCGCATAAGCCATTCGCTCGTTCACCACCTTCTGGGTGGTCATCGCCTTAATCTGGTTCAGCTCCGACGCCCCCAGTTCGTCTATTTCCTCCATGCAGATAAAGACGAATTCCGCCAGCGAAAACATATCGTCTTTGGTAATGCGGTTATTGTTGGACTTGATGTAAAAATAGCGTTGCAGCGCAGGCGGCAGCAGCTTGTTGAGCCAGGTCGTCTTGTAGCTGCCCTGAGGCCCGATCAGTACGAAAATCTCGTGGTTCACCGTTTCCCGGTCAAAGAGGGAGGCAATGGAGGCTACGAGCCATTTCTTGAAGTAACCTTCGAATACGGACTGCTCGCTCTTTACGTGCACCGTGGCGGCAAGCCGCCCGATATGGTCGGTCACACCGTCCCAGGGCTTCAGCCCTTCGAAGTAGTCGGTAAAAGGATTGAACAGAACAGTATATTCCGAGTGCAGTATTGCACGGATGTCATTGATGCGCACGGTTTTTCCCTGCTTGCTCATACGGCTCCATAGGGTGTTGACGAAGCGGTCGTCTATCTCCGTATATTCCCCTTCGGCGCCGTCTGTTCCGGCAACGGCCGTCTCGCACTTCCCGGTGGCCTCATTGTACCGGAAACGGGCTTGCGTGTCGAGGAAACGTTCGATGTCCTCCACACTGGCAAATCCGTCGTTGCCGCCGGCATTCGGCGTCCGCCCTTGCAACGGACGCCGCCCATGCTCTTCGGTGTGCTGGTAGCATGACCGGAAAACGGCGGCTACATCCCCGTCGTAGTCGGCAAAGCGTTTCACCGCCCACTGGGTAGCGCTGGCTTGCGCCACTCCGTAGGCATTGAGCAGATACCCCATGCGCATGATGTATTGGTTGCGCTGGTGTGCTTCGTAAACGATGCCCTGTTCTGCCAGTTCGCCGGCAGCGGCAGCAACCGCTTTCTCCAGCCGCCTGTTACGGATAGAGGATTTGGCGGGCTGCTCTTTCTTGTCGCCTTTCAGTTCGACGGGCATGGCGGCGGCATCGGGATTGAAGTAGACGTCGGGGTCGTGTGCCAGTCCGCTGAGTCTCGTGATATTCTTGCATTTCAGGTCGCATTCGCATCCCAGCAGGTCGGCATAATAGTGGTTGCCCTGCTCGAAGATTTTGGAATAGACTTTCCGGTTCTTCTCCGGAGTGGTCGTCAGGCAGTCCGTACGGTAGATAATGCGAAGCCCCGTACCGCTGATAGTGGTGTAAGACAGCAGCGTATGCTTGTCGGCGCGGACACGTCCGATAAGTTCCGGCAGGCGGTCGGCGTCGATATGGTCGATGTCTGCCAGCGCCAGCGAAGTCCAGCCCGTGATGTTCTCTGCCTGTTTGCCGCCTCCGAAGCACACGGCAACGGCAAAACACGGGCAGGCGGCTTTCTCCCATGCAGCGGCAGCCTTTTGCCCGTTACGACTGTAATAGCGGTGTTTCTCGGTACGGTCGCGCACCAGTGCATCGTTGCGGATAAGGTTTACGATTTCCTGTAACGTGCTGTCCTGCGGATGTGTATCCGAGTAACCTTTGAAAAGGCTGATTGAAGTTTCTTTCATTATTATCGTTATTAGGGTTTTACGGAGTGAAGTTCCGAATAAAGCGCCGGATACGGAAAACAACGGTTCCCGCATGTGGGAACCGGACAGATGATATATTAACATTATTAACTTTTAAAAGCATTTATAGATGACTCAAAATCTGAATCAGGAATTCGTTCACTTGGAGCTTGGCGACTACCTGGAACTGCTCCAAAACACGATTCTGGTAGGTGGCAAACGCCTGAACGACAAAGAGATTTGCCGTAAAATCTCAATGAGTCCCCAGACCTATGGCAAGGTAAAAAGGGCGAAAGTTTAAAGCTGAGCCAGTATTACAGTGTGTTCCGCATCTACCGGGAAGAGCTGAAAAACCGCCCTGCGGAACTGTATAGCGTATTGACAGAGTTGGGCTTACGGCTCGAGGCGGACTATCTGCGGCTGCATGTCCCCCGCCCGTAGTTGACAGGTTGCCAGCCATATTTCCAACTTTTACAGGGGGATGTGTTTTACAAATGATAAATGTAATCGTTTTCATGAAGTGGATTATGTGATGAGTGAAAAGAGGAAAGCAGACCAAAAGCCGGCTCAAAGCAGGCTGAATAAAAACTTTTGATATAAAAATTCAAACAGACTCTTGTAATTTGAAAGAAACCGTTATTGTTTTTAGATGGTGCATTGGGAGCTGTATTGTCTCTTTGCAGAAGTGCCGAAGCGCACGGGCTTCAAACAGTTGTGGTGTGTATAGAAAGAAACCGCTGCGATATATACAGACATTCAAAATATGTGTCGGCCGTTTATTATTCCGCTGTCGATGATTTGTTGCATACGTTTACTGAAATATGCACGCATTGTCAGGTAAAAGGGAAGCCGTTGCTATTGTTTACAGCAGATATATATTGCATGATTGTCAATAAGAGGCGAGCATGCTTCGACCGGATAGTGACATTATGTATGCCGTCTTCAGAAATCATAGACGGGTTCTGTTATAAGAACAAGGCGGGCGATATGGCAAAAGCGAACGGACTGACCGTTCCGCGCACAACTTGTATCAATGATATGCAGGATGTAGAAAAAGTGGCGGATACATTTCTTTCCTGTAATAATAAAACCATGACTCAATGGAACATGGGGAACAGGCCAGTTAAATACTAAAATATACTCAACAGGAACGGGTTCATGCAAAGAGGATCTGTGGACTCTTGTATCAGGCAACCTGCTCTGTCAAGGAATATATTCCGGGCACAGTGATAATTCATATTGGTTTATGTCTTTTTCCGGAGCGGACAGGGGGATGTAACGAATGTATGGGAGTGACTCATGCAATCAATGGGATAATGGCTGTTGGAACTACAAGGTATAATCCGGAACTGGCACGGTGGCGCGTGAGTTCTTGCGAAACGGATAGGCTATGTGGGAATCAGGGGCGGAATTGAATACAAACAATGCAATGGCGCACTATTTCATTGAGATAGTACCCCGGACAGAGGATTTCTCCCTATTTCGGATATGGCGGGGAGTCTCTATTGCCGATGCGGCTTTTCAATACTACCGGACAGGAGAAACGCCTTTGCAAAGAAAGCCGACAGCGGGATGGTATCAGGTATATATCCGTATTGTCGGCTGTGGCGGGAAAGTATTGAGAAGAAAAAATGTGAAAACCGTTATGCGTGCTCTTTTGCTGCTTTTGTTCAGTAGAAAAGGGTATTGGGTAGAATGCTTTTTAGAGATGGAACATATGTTCGGTATATCCGGCAAATCATTAAACAAAAAATGGGATGAATAAAATAATCAATTTTCATGCAGTAAACAATTCGGAATGGTTTGAGAATGTAATCGTTTATCTGAAACAGAAATATGACGTAGTGGGAATAAAGCAATTGTATGACCATTACTATAACGGGAAGACTTTTGCGCAATGCCTGTCTGATAACCGTGGATGACGGTCATCTGTCTTCTGCTGATAATCTATCCTATACTAAAGAAGCATAATGTACCGGCTGTTTTTCTTTGTGTCGCCCAAGATAGCGTGCAGGGATGGCATAACCAATTTTGGTTTCGAGGGAAATGGCAGCTATGACATGGATCGTCTGTGGCAGATAGGCGAGGAAATTTCTGAATCTGAAAACTCCGTCCATACGGAATGGATAAAGGAAATGAACATAGATGATATTTGGAAAATGATTGCGTACTATCAAGTTCTATCATGTGTCGCCTAAAGCGCGCCGCAAAATATGACGGCGGAACAAATCAGGCAGATAGACCGTGAGGGGTTGGTAGCTATAGGTGCGCACACTTTGACGCATCCTATCCTGGCAAATGAAACAGGCCTGCGGGCGGAAGAAGAAATCTGTTCTTCCATTACCCGGCTGGAAGCCATGCTGGGACATCCGGTCTTGACATTTGCCTATCCTAATGGAATCGGGTGTAAACTTCGGTGTGCGCGAAAAATGTTCTGAAAGGAACTTCCGTGAAACTGGCATTTTCCACACAACCGTGTAATTTCCGTACTTCCGATGATGTTTCGCC
>VOFI01001810.1_pt1 | contig 38271 bp, 65 predicted proteins | sample 5384131 | NCBI WGS metagenome assembly VOFI01 (sample SAMN12384728, study PRJNA508395) | human gut metagenome | isolation source: healthy gut H | host: Homo sapiens | reverse complement strand
TCGTCATTCTGGGCATTTTTGACGACATCTATGCGCTGTCCGCCAAGCTGAAGTTCGCTGATCCAGATCGGCGCGGCCCTCATCGCCGTGCTGATGGGCAACCGGATCGACTACCTCTCCAACCCCAACATCTTCAGCAGCGACCCCTACTGGCACCTGGGCGTGCTGTCCATCCCCATCTCTGTGCTCTGGATCGTGGCCATCACCAACGCCGTCAACCTGATCGACGGGCTGGACGGCCTGGCCTGCGGCGTGTCCACCATCAGCTCCATGACCATGCTGGTCATCGCCCTGACAGTGGCCGAGGCCCAGGTGGCCATCCTCATGGCCGCCCTGGCCGGCGCCTGCATCGGCTTTCTCCCCTATAACCTGAACCCGGCCAAGATCTTCATGGGGACACAGGCTCCACCTTCCTGGGCTTCGTGCTGGCCACCGTCTCCATCCAGGGGCTGTTCAAGTCCTACGCCATCATCTCCTTCGCCGTCCCCTTCCTGGTGCTGGGCCTGCCCATCTTCGACACCTGCTTCGCCATCCTCCGCCGGCTGGCCCGGGGGCAAAGCCCCATGGCGCCCGACCGGGGCCACATCCACCACCGGCGCTCTATCTCATCAGCGCCATCCTGGGCCTGTGCGCCGTGGTGCTCACCACCAACAACGCCATGAAGGCCATGCTCTTCCTGCTGGCCCTGTGCATGGCGGGGCGCCTTCGGGGGCAGGCTCTACCTGTCCCACAGCGACAGCGGCGGCTCCGGCGCCGCGGGGGAGGCCAGGGCCGGCAGCACCGCCCCCTCCAAGACCCAGATCGCCGGCAACGACAATTTCTTCGGTGAGGAGGACCGTTCCGACAAATGAACCGTATCCGAGTCATGACCATCTTCGGCACCCGGCCGGAGGCCATCAAGATGGCCCCCTGGCCCTGGAGCTCTCCCGCCGCCCCCAGATCGACGCCTTGTGCTGTGTCACCGCCCAGCACCGGCAGATGCTGGACTCCGTGCTGGACATCTTCCGCCTGGTGCCCGACTTCGACCTGAACATCATGGAGCCCCGGCAGACCTTGTCCACCATCACCTCCAAGTGCCTGCTGGGCATGGAGGAGGTGCTGGAGCAGGCCCGACCCGACCTGGTCCTGGTCCACGGTGACACCTCCACCACCTTCGCCGGCGCCCTGGCCGCCTTCTACCACCGGGTGCCCGTGGGCCACGTGGAGGCCGGCCTGCGCACCTATGACAAATACTCCCCCTACCCGGAGGAGATGAACCGCCGGATGGTCAGCGCCATCGCTGACCTGCACTTCTGCCCCACCCCCTCCAACCGGGACAATCTGGCCCGGGAAGGGATCGAGCAGGGCGTCTTTCTGACCGGCAACACGGTGATCGACGCGCTCCAGACCACAGTTGTAAAAAGACTTTCATTTTTCAGAAGGCGTCCTCAATGATTTGGATTATGTCAACCGAAAGGTGATCCTGGTCACCTGCCACCGGCGGGAGAACTACGGAACGCCTATGGCCCACATCATGACCGCCCTGCGCCGGGTGGCCGACGCCTTCCCCGACGTGGAGCTGGTCTATCCGGTCCACCTGTCCCCCGTGGTGCAGGAGGCCGCCCACAAGTATCTGGACGGACATCCCCGCATCCACCTCATCGCCCCGCTGGCGGTGGACGAGATGCACAACCTGATGGCCCGCTGCCATCTGGTGATGACCGACTCCGGCGGCCTTCAGGAGGAGGCCCCCGCCCTGGGCAAGCCGGTGCTGGTCCTGCGTCGGGAGACGGAGCGCCCCGAGGCGGTGGCCGCGGGGACGGTCCAGCTGGCGGGCACCGAGGAGGAGCCCATCTTCCAGATGGCCTCCCGCCTGCTCACCGATCCGGCGGCCTATGCCGCCATGGCCCACGCCGCCAACCCCTACGGCGACGGCCGGGCCTGCGGGCGCATCGCTGACGCCATCGAGTACCGCTTCGGTCTGCGGGCGCAGCCCCCGCCCCCTTCCATCCCTGACCTCTGTCTGACCCCACGAGAAAGGAGCCGGCCATGGACCAAAAAAACCGCCTGATCATCGCCATCGCCGTCACCCTTCTCATCGTGGCGGCCATGTTCACCAGCTTCGGCCGCAGCCTCTTCTCTATGCGCACCGAACATATCCAGCTCCCTGAGCCCGGCGCCTCCTCCAGCAGCCAGGAGGGGGGAGGCTCCTCTCAGTCCGCCGAGCTGTTCCAGCGGGTGGAGGTGACCCCCCAGACCGTCCAGAGCGTCATCCGCACCCTGGAGCGCTCCACCAGCTATTACTGGGAGCTGACGGTAGAGACCTTCTGGACCGGGGGCTCCAGTGCCACCTCCGTCCAGACCTGGGTGGACGGAGGCTGGTCCCATACCCGTCAGGTCCTCCCCTCCGGTCTGATCCGCCACGACCTCATCAGCGAGGACACCGTCTACTACTGGTATGAGGGGTCCTCCGACTACCTCACCGCCCCGGCGGAGGGCGGCTCCGCCGATCTGGCCCAGCACATCCCCACCTATGAGACCGTGCTGGACGCGGACCCGGAGCAGATCACCGGCACCGGCTACGACGACTCCAGGGGGGCATCCCCTGCATCTATGTGGAGGTATCCGCCCCCGGCGGGGAGCGGGTGGACCGCTACTGGATCAGCGTGGAGAGCGGGCTGCTCATCTCCTCTGAGACTCTGGAGGGGGAGGAGCTGCTCTACCGCATGACCGCCTATTCTCCCATCCAGTCCTGCCCCTCCGGCACCACCTTTCAGCTGCCGGACGGAACGGTGCTCCACAGCATTTGAGGAGGAGCTCACCCCCCTTGCTTCTCCTCCTTCCTGTCATCCGCCAGCCCCAGCAGGAGCAGCAGCCCCAGGGTGATGACCAGGTCCATGTTGTCCCCCTCCACCAGCAGGAGCAGGATGATCAGGATCAGCAGGATATCCCCGCTGTCCAGCTCCTCCAGCCGGAGGACTTTCAGGATGCCGTTGATCCCCCCCCTTGTCCCCGCCGAACAGGGCGTTCAGCGGGCTCTTCTCCCCTGAGAGCAGGTCCCCCAGGCCGCCAAAGCCCATGCGCCCCAGGGGCAGGCCGGCGGCCTCCTCCTCCGGGCGCGCCCCGGGCTGCCCCGGGTGGAGGTCCTGCGGAGCCCCGGGGCCCGTTCTCCCCCCCTCCGGCCCGGGCGGATGGGGCGCCGGACGCCGGGCCCCCTCCTCCGGGCCGTCCTGCTCCACCACCCGGGTATAAGTACCATTCTGGGGGATATAGCGGTTATACATCGCCCCGCCCCCTTCTCCCATGCCGCGGAAGAGGACCCGGATCACCCGGGCCAGCCGGGAGATCTGCACCGCCCGGTCCAGCTTGGCCAGGCGGCTCTCCTTCAGGAAGGGGCGCAGGGCGTTGAGCAGGGCCACCGTTCGGTCGTCCTCCCCTGATACTCCCGCAGCAGCCGCATCCCCATCTGGATCATGCCGGGGTCGATCTCCCCCCAGGGCGGCCAGCGGGTCCTCTCCCCCCGCCAGGGCCGGCGGAGCGCTCCCCGCCGAAGCGGGCGCCTCCGCCTCCCTGGCGCCGGTCTGCTCCGCCCCCTGGGCGGCCTCCCCCGCCGGGGGGAGGCCTGCGGCCGGGGAGCGCCGCCGCCCAGGGACTGGGCCAGCGCCATGATCTGCCCCCATGGCGGACGGGTCATTGAGGATCGCGTTCAGCTTGTCTTCCATCTCCCCACAGGGCAGCCCCTCCTTTCCCCCCCTCCTGTGCGGGGGACTCAGTCGGTCAGGCCCGACTGCCTGGCCTGGCGGCTGATGCGCTCCCACCAGCTCGCCTCCCTCCGGGGTGTTCATCAGCCGCTGCATCATTCCCCACCAGCTGGCTGGTGTCCCCTTTCACGGCGGCCTCCGCCGCCCCTGGATACCGCCCCCTGCCGCAGCAGCTCCATCAGCCGCTGGGCATCGCCGGATCTGGCCAGACGGTTGAGGGCCTCCTTATTTTTGACCAGATCGGCGGGCAGGCTCTCCTGCCCCTTTTTGCCGCTTCTTTCCTGATTCATACCGGATCTCCCTTCCAAGAGGATTTCATTCCAGTATATGCGCCAGACGAGGTAAGGTGACTCTTTTGAAAATTCTTGTGTTTTCCGACTCCCACCGCTACACCGGCGGCATGATCCAGGCCATCGAGGAGCAGCAGCCCGACCTGGTGGTCCACCTGGGCGACCTCCAGCGGGACGCCGAGGAGCTGGCCCTCCTCTACCCCAAGCTGTCCATGGTCACCGTGCCCGGCAACTGCGACGGCTGGACCACAGATCCTCTGGAGCGCCAGTTCATGGTGTGCGGCAAGCGCGTCCTCCTCTCCCACGGGCACATCTGGCATGTGAAGCAGGGGTATGACGCCGCCCCTCCGGGCGGCCCGGAACGCCGGGGCCCACCTTCTGCTCTTCGGCCACACCCACCGCCCCTGCTGCTTCCAGGAGCCGGACGGCCTCTGGGTCCTCAATCCAGGCAGCGCCCGCAGCACCTTCGGCCTCGTCCTCCCAGAGGGGAGGCTCTCTCCTGTTCCCTGCTGGACATGCCCTGATGGGGCGCCTCTGTAAAAAAAACACCCCCGGGACCTGTTCACGGTCCCGGGTCCTCCGCCCGCATGGCCTCCAGAGTGTGCGGTCCAGCAGGCGGTCCAGCTCCCAGCCCAGCAGCTCCGCCCCCTGGGCGATCACATCCCGGGAGCAGCCCGCCGCGAACTTCTTATCCTTGAACTTCTTTTTCAGGGACTTCAGCTCCATATCCGCCACACTCTTCGAGGGGCGCATCAGCGCCGCCGCGCCGATCAGTCCGGTGAGCTCATCCACCGCAAAGAGCACCTGCTCCATGGGGAGCTCTGGCTTCAGATCCACACAGTGGTCCCAGCCGTGGCTGGCCGTGGCCCGGATCACAATCTCGTCCACCCCGGCCTGACGCATCAGCTCCTGGGACTTCTTGCAGTGCTCCTCCGGCCAGCGCTCAAAGTCCAGGTCGTGGAGCAGGCCCACCAGGGACCAAACTCCTTCCCTCCCCATAGCCCAGCTCCCGGGCAAACCAGCGCATCACGTGCTCCACGGTAATGGCGTGGCGGAGGTGGAACTCCTCCTTGTTATACTGGCTCAGCAGGTCCCAGGCCTGCTCTCTTGTCATGGACATCTCTGAAACACTCCTTTTTTGATCACTTCTGAGCTCCTTCTGTGCCCTCCCCCCCCCGTCCCCGTATCCCCGCCGGGGACGGGCATACAGACAGCGGGCTTTTGAATCTGTTTTAATAGGCCACGACCACGCCGCCGTCGTTGGCGTAGACGGTGGTGATCCCGCCGGCCTCCAGGATCAGGACCTGCTGGAACTGGCATTTGGCCTCGATCTGCTCCTTCAGGGCGAAAGCCCGCTCCAGGCAGTTGCAGTGGCACACCGCCGCCACCCGCCCCTGATGATCCGGGTCCGCCGCCATCCGGTCCACCAGCTTGCCCAGAGCCTGCTTCATGGTCAGGGCCTGGCCCAGCTTGCAGATCTCCCCTGAGGGGTGGCCCCCATCAGCAGCTTGATCCGCAGCGCCCCGGTGACCACCGCCTGCAGCTTGGTCAGCCGTCCGTTCTTCCGCAGATTCTCCAGGGACTCCAGCACGAAAAGGGTCTGCATCTGGCAGATATACTGCTCCACTGCCCGGACCACCTTCTTGAAGGGCATCCCGGAGGACGCCAGCTCCCGGATCTTCAGCGCCGTCAGCACCTCTCCAGAGGAGGCGGAGCAGGAGTTGAACACGTGGACGTTGCGCTCCGGTTCCTCCTCTTCCAGCAGGACCCGGGCCTGGACCGCGCTGTTGTGGGAGCCGCTGAGCAGGGCGGACAGGGTGACCACATAGATGTCATCCGCGCCGCACTGGTAGGCGTCCAGATAGCTCTGGGGGGCGGGGCAGGCGGTGGAGGGGGCGTCCTCGCTCTGCTTCATGGCCCACAGCAGGTCGCTCCGGTCCAGGGAGGCGTCGTCCACGAAGGAGCTGTTCTCCACCCGGATGGTCAGAGGCACTTTCACAAAGCAGGGGTCCTTCAACATGGTCCCGGTCAGGTCGCAGCAGCTGTCCACAATGATCTTGAAACTCATACTTTTCATCCCCGAACATGATATTAAATATTAGATTTACGATACTATACCACAGTTCCGCCCAAATGTAAAGTAAAACCGCGGCGCCTCCCGTGTGCAGGATCGCCCCGGAGGGCGCAGTCCCCCGCCGCTTACCGAGGCGGACCTCTGTAACCGCCCACCCCCTCCCCTTTAGGGAGAAATGCTGCGGCGTGGGCTGTCCCCCTCTCGGCCCCCCCCCAAAACCTTCCCCCCTCCGGGGGAAGGTGTCAGGCGTGCGCCGTGACGGATGAGGGGTCTTCCTTTCCCCGTCCCGCTTTTTCGAGAAGGGCGGGGCTTGCCCCGCCCCTACGGAGTGACTGGAAACAGCCCGTACCTCATAGGGCCCGATACCCCATCGGGCCGCGCCCACAAAGACGGCGGGCGCACAATGTGCGCCCCTACGAATTGGCCGAAGGGAACCCGTAGGGGCGGCTTCCAGCCGCCCGAAAGCCTTCCCCTCCGGGGGAAGGTGTCACGGCGTGCGCCGCGACGGATGAGGGGTCTTCCTTTCCCCGTCCCGCTTTTTCGAGAAGGGCGGGACAAGCTCCGCCCCTACGGAGTGACTGGAAACAGCCCGTACCTCATAGGGCCCGATACCCCATCGGGCCGCGCCCAAAAAGACGGCGGGCGCACAATGTGCGCCCCTACGAATTGGCCGAAGGGAACCCGCAGGGGCGGCTTCCAGCCGCCCGAAAAGCCTTCCCCCTCCTGGGGGAAAGGTGTCACGGCGCACGCCGCGACGGATGAGGGGTCTTCCTTTCCCCGTCCCGCTTTTTCAAGAAGGGCAGGACAAGCTCCGCCCCTACATGGGCCGGAAGGGATCAGCGACTCCACAGAAAACCGGGGCCTGGGGCAGTGTACTGCTCCAGATCCCCCGCGGCCCGGGTCAGTCCTCCGGGAACAGCTCCGGCTCCTCGGCGTGCAGCTCCTTCAGGATCTTCTGGTCCGCCTTGGAGGACAGATCCAGCCGCTCATAGAGGTCGGGACGGCGGTGACGGGTACGGAGAATAGACTGCTTGCGCCGCCACTGGTCCACCTTGGCGTGGTTGCCTGACAGGAGGATGGGGGGCACCGCTCTCTCGTGCCACACCTCCGGCCGGGGAATACTGGGGCGCCTCCAGTGCACCGTTCCAGTGGCTCTCATTCTCATAGCAGGAGGGGTCTGACAGGACCCCGGGGACTAGGCGGCAGACTGCGTCGGCCACCGCCATCGCAGGGATTTCTCCTCCGGTCATAACAAAGTCTCCCAGGGAGATCTCTTCATCCACGCATTCCTCAATAAAGCGCTCGTCGATGCCCTCGTAGTGGCCGCAAACCAGAATCAGCCGCTGGTAGCTGTCCTTCAGCCGCCGGGCATCCCCCTGGTGGAAGGTCCTGCCTGCGGGAGATAAGTAAATGGTATGGACCCGCTCCCCCGCCTCCTCACAGATGTGCTTCCAGCACTGGTAGAGGGGGTCGGCCTGCATCACGGCCCCCGGCCTCCGCCGTAGGGGTAGTCATCCACCTGCTTCTGCTTATTCAGGGTGTAGTCCCGGATCTGGTGGCACTCAATGCGGATATAGCCCCGTTCCTGAGCCCGGCCCAGAATGGACTCACACAGCATATCTCCCACCACGTCGGGGAATAACGTCATAATATCGATACGGTACATAGTCAGTCTCTTTCCTCACTTGGCGTTTTATCCCCTTGATTATACGCAATCTCCCCCTGTTTTTCAATGGATGCCGGCCTTTTTCCCTATACAACTCCTTTTTTCCCGCCCCGGCAAAAATGGGCCCGCGCCGGGCCTCCGCACTTGGGGCCCGGCGCGGGCTGCGCTCCGGTCTTACTGCTGTCCTGTGGGCTTCTGATTGGAGAACTTGGTGTAAGCCTGGCTGATCTTGTCCGCCTGGGCCTGCTCGGGCTGGTACCAGCCCTTGGACTGGGCCAGCTGGAACAGCTCGGTCTGGGTGTGGTGCCCCTGGTTGAACAGGCCGAGGAAGGCGTCCCGCAGGGGGATGTTGACGCACTCCGAGGCGTAGGTGTCATAGTTGGCGGTCATCTTCTTCTCACTGCACAGAAAATCTGTCATACGCTCCTGATCGTTCATTCGTTCTCCTCCTCAGCGCAGCTGATCCAGCAGGGTGTTGTAGTTCTGAAGGTGTTGGCTGGCGCAGTTCTGGAACATGGTCTTCAGCTCCTGGTCGGTGCTCTCCTGGACCGCGGCCAGATACTTGCAGTGGAGCACCCGCTCAAAGTCCAGCTGGTCATTGAGGGCCTGGAGCTCCTTGGTGGTCAAAATGGGCATACGAATTCCTCCTTCAGCCGTCATCGGCTCTGATCTACGGCCTTAGGTTTCCCGCCTTTTTCCAAATTATACGGCATTTTAGGGGTCCCCTGCCGATCAAACAGAAAGATCACATATTCCCTTCCCCGGATCTGGCCCACCGTCCCGAAGCAGAAGAGGGGGACCAGCGGGAACTGCCCGCCGCCGCGGAAGGAGGCGGCCAGCCGCACCTCCTCCCCGCCCCGCTGCACCAGCAGGGGCCCCCAGCCTCCGGGCCGCCTGCACCAGCACTGGGTCGGACACCAGCTTCCAGGGCTCCTCCTCCCAGTACCACTCCCCGGCGCTCTCCTCTGTAAAAGGATAGGCCATCACAGCCCTCCCTCCCGCCACCGGCCAGCAGCCCGCATCCTCCAGAGTACGGCGGCTCAGGGTCCGGCTCAGCACCAGCTCTCCCCCTCCGGCACCAGCGTTCCCAGCAGCAGCCGTCCCTTTCCGCCGCCCCGCAGCCACACCTTGTAGAGCCCCTGGCCGTCGTTCTGGCGGCGCGCCTCGGTGTGCACCCTGGGGCCGTCCTCCCGCAGGGAGAGGGTCCCGCCTCCCTCCAGCATGATCTTTTCCACCACGGCCTGTCCCTCCCTCTCCCCGTCTCGCTCCACTTTATGCACCCCGGGGGCGTGGATATGCCGCTGTGGGAAAGGCGCCGGCCGCATGCCCGCGGCCGGCGCCTTTCATCCCGCCTGCTCCTGAAGGGTGAGGGCGATCTCCTCCCGTTCCTCCCCATAACAGCTCTCCATGCTGTACTGCTGACGGAAGGGGAGCAGGAGCCCCTCGGTATAGCTCCCGTCCGGCGTGTTGGCCAGCCGGCACCAGACCTCTCCGCCCGCCGCATACCCAGACAGATAAAGCGTCCCGCCGTCAGAGACGGAGTAGCGGAACTGCTCTGCTTCCGTTCCGTTATGGGTCACCAGCAGCTCCGTCAGATAGATCTGCTCCGCCTCCTCCAGCGCCATGGCCTCCTCCGTCGCCTTCAGAGCCAGAGCGTTGTACTCCTCACTGCGCTCCGGGAAATCCGCCCCGCTCTGAGCCATGGTCTCTGCTGAGGCCCACTTTCCCTGTATGAGCACGGACCGTTCCGCCTCGCTGGCCTGTCTGACGTTCAGGACCACAGAAAAATGCGGACCTGCTCCGGCATAGGAATAGGGTGCCCGCCCCAGGTCCTCCTGGCTTGGGACATAGCCCTCCACGGGATAGGTGCCCGTAAAATCCTCATAGGATATCGGGCTCCCCGAGCTGCCTCCCGCATCCTGTCCCGACGACGCACAGCAGGAGCGCCATCATCCACGCACCGATCCGTCTCATCCCTTTCCCGCCTCCTTGTCCCCTCAATTGTACCACAAGCCGAATCAATATCCCATTTATGTTTTTCCCTGCTCCATTAAGATTTTTTAATTTGTCCCCGCCTTTTTCAGGTCTGTCTCATTTTTCTCTTGACAAAGCCGGCCTCCTCCGCTAAAATAACATTCAACAAATGCAGTGACGGGAAAAAAAGACAGGGTCAGCCCCCTTCAGAGAGCCGGTGGTTGGTGGGAACCGGCGTGCGGCCCCTGTGGATACTGGTCCCCGAGCAGCTTGTCCGAATCTGTGAGTAGGATGAGACGTATGGCCCCGTTACCGGCCTCAGCCTTGTTCGAGGCTTATGAGGGCCGCTTTCGGGTAACCGGCGGCCGAACCAGGGTGGTACCGCGTCATTTCCGACGCCCCTGACTTGAAAAAGTCGGGGGCGTCGTTTTGTCCCCCGCAGAATGTAAAGGAGGCACCCCATATGAAACCCGGATATCAAAAAGTACATCCCCTTCCAGCCCCAGCCCATCCAGGGCCGCACCTGGCCCGACAAGGTCATCTCCAAGGCCCCTGTGTGGTGCTCGGTGGACCTGCGGGACGGCAACCAGGCCCTGGTGGACCCGATGAACCTTCAGGAAAAGCTGGAATTTTTCCACGCCCTGTGCGATATGGGCTTTAAGGAGATCGAGGTGGGCTTTCCCTCCGCGAGCGAGACCGAGTATGAAATCTGCCGGGAGCTCATCGAGGGCGGCCACATCCCCGATGACGTGACCATTCAGGTGCTGGTGCAGGCCCGGGAGCATCTCATCAAAAAAACCTTTGAGGCCATCAGGGGCGCCAAGAACGTCATTCTCCATTTCTATAACTCCACCTCCACCCTGCAGCGGAAGGTGGTGTTCCACATGGACATGGACGGCATCACCAAGATCGCTACCGACGCGGCCGACCTCATCTACGAGATGTCCCAGCCCATCATTCAGGAGGGGATGAACCTGCGCTTTGAGTACTCCCCCGAGTCCTTTATGGGCACGGAGATGGACTACGCGGTAGACATCTGCCAGGCTGTGCTGGAGCACCTCCACGCCGACCCGGAGCACAAGGTCATTCTGAACCTGCCCACCACGGTGGAGAACTGTATGCCCAACCAGTTTGCCGACATGCTGGAGTATTTCATCCGCAGGCTCCCCTCCCGGGACAGCGCCATCATCTCCCTCCATCCCCACAACGACCGGGGCTGCGGCGTGGCCACCGCCGAGATGGGCCTGCTGGCCGGGGCGGAGCGGGTGGAGGCCACCCTGTTCGGCAACGGTGAGCGCACCGGAAACGTGGACATCGTGACCTGGCTATGAATATGTACACCCAGGGCGTGGACCCCCAGCTGGACTTCTCCAACATCAACAAGATCCGCGAGATGTTTGAGCGGTGCACCAAGATGCCCGTAGGCGACCGGCAGCCCTACGTGGGCAAACTGGTATTTACCGCGTTCTCCGGCAGCCATCAGGACGCCATCAACAAGGGCACCCAGTATATGAAGGAGTCCAACTCCGATTTCTGGGAGATCCCCTATCTGCCCATCGACCCCGCCGACGTGGGCCGGGAGTATGAGCCCATCATCCGCATCAACTCCCAGTCGGGCAAGGGCGGCGCTGCCTATATTATGGACCACAATTTCGGCTTCGACCTGCCCAAGGAGATGCATCCGGAGTTCGGCGCCATCGTCCAGCGGGAGACCGACGCCGTGGGCACCGAGATCACCCCCGAGCGCATCTACGAGCTGTTCAAGGAGGAGTACCTGAACATTGACGCCCCCTACCGGATGCTCAAGCACGCCTTTACGAGAGCATCGACGCCGAGGGCACTCCCATGTCGCCTTCCGGGGCACCCTCCAGCACACCGATACTATTTTTAAGGTATCCGGCGAAGGAAACGGCCCCATTGACGCCTTCTTCAATGCCATCAAGGATGAGAAGATGTCCCACTTCACCTTCCTGGACTACTCCTCCCATGCCATCACCGACGGCTCCGACTCCCAGGGCGTGGCCTATATTCTCCTTCGGGACCAGCGGGACGGAAGGAAAGTACTGGGGCGTGGGCCTGTCCCACAACATCAATCTGGCTCCCCTGCGGGCCATCCTCTCCGCCATCAACCGCGCCAAGCGGAGCGCTCAGTGACGGTCGCTCCCACGCCATCCCCCATGCTCCGGCCCGAAACTGTGGAAAAGCGGCAGTCTGCCGCGCGCAGGGACCACCCGCGGCGGCCCCACACACCTGCAGCCTGAGCAGTGCTTTCCCCCGGCGCACATGCCGCGGGGGAAAACAGATCACAACTGATTTGCGCCTGCGGGCGCGAACTCTGCGAGGCGCTTCCATAAGCTCCGGCCCGGCGGCCCGCTGGATATTCCAGCGGGCCGCCGGGCCATTTGTTTACTTTAACTCATTTCGTAAATTTTATTCACCGTTTTTTAACATATTATTTTTTCCTTTTTCTTATTGACTTTTTTCAATGTTTAGAATATACTAATCCTTGTAAATAGCTTGAAGAAGGAGGCTATCTTATGTCTAATCAGACCAATGCAAAGGAAAAAGCGGCCGCCAAAGCGCCCGCCCGCATGTCCAAGAAGGACCCCCTCACCAAAAGCCAGCTGGAGCTCATCAACGCCTGGTGGCGGGCATCCAACTATCTGTCCGCCTGCCAGCTCTATCTGCTGGACAATCCCCCTGCTGCGGGAGCCGCTGAAGGAAGAGCACCTGAAGCGCACCATCGTGGGGCACTGGGGCGGACCTGCCCAGGCCAAAACTTCATCTATACCCATCTCAACCGGGCCATCGTCAAGTATGACCTGGACATGATCTACCTCTCCGGCCCCGGACACGGCGGTAACGCCATGGTGGCCCAGGACTACCTGGACGGCTCGTACAGCGAGATCTATCCCAACATCAGCCAGGATGCCGCCGGCATGAAGCGGCTGTTCCGGCAATTCTCTTTCCCCGGAGGCATCTCCAGCCACGTGCGCCCCCGACACCCCCGGCTCCATCAACGAGGGGGGCGAGTTGGGCTATTCCCTGGCCCACGCCTTCGGGGCGGTCATGGATAACCCCGACCTGATCGCCGCCTGCGTGGTGGGCGACGGCGAGGCAGAGACCGGCCCCCTGGCCACCGCCTGGCACTCCAACAAGTTCCTCAATCCCAAGACGGACGGCGCGGTGCTGCCCATCCTCCACCTCAACGGCTTTAAGCTCTCCAACCCCACCCTCTTCTCCCGCATCTCCCACGAGGAGACCGAGATGTTCTTCAAGGGCTGCGGCTGGGAGCCCCGCTTTGTAGAGGGGGGGACGACCCCAAGGTGATGCACCAGAAGATGGCCGCCGCTCTGGACTGGGCGGTGCGTGAGATCCAGCGGATCCAGGAGTATGCCCGCACCTCCGGCGACGCCGCCCGGCCCCGCTGGCCTATGATCGTGTTCCGCTCCCCCAAAGGGCTGGACCGGCCCCAAGGAGGTGGACGGCAAGCCGCTGGAGGGCTGCTGGCGCGCCCATCAGGTGCCCATCGCCGTCCACGACGGCGCCCCCGGCCGCGTCCAGGAGCTGGAGCAGTGGCTGAAGAGCTACCGCCCCGAGGAGCTGTTCGATGAGAACGGCACTCTGATCCCCTGAGCTCCAGGCCCTGGCCCCCAAGGGGAACCGCCGCATGGGCGCCAACCCCCACGCCAACGGCGGGCTGCTGCTCCGGGACCTGCGCACCCCCGACTTCCGGGACTACGCGGTGGATGTTCCCCCCAGCCCGACGCGGTGGAGGCCCAGGACATGACCGTTATGGGCACCTATGTCCGGGACGTGACTCCGAGCACCTGTGCCAGGGGCTGGCTGGAGGGCTATCTGCTCACCGGCCGCCACGGCTTCTTCAACAGCTACGAGGCCTTCATCCGCATTGTGGACTCCATGGTAGCCCAGCACGCCAAGTGGCTGAAGGTGTGCAACCAGCTGCCCTGGCGGCAGAAGATCGCCTCCCTGAACTACGTCCTTCTCCTCCAACGTGTGGCAGCAGGACCACAACGGCTTCACTCATCAGGACCCGGGCTTCCTTGACCACATCGCCAACAAAAAGGCGGATGTTGTCCGTCTGTACCTGCCGCCCGATGCAAACTGCCTGCTCAGCTGCTTCGATCACTGCATCAAGAGCCGCAACTATGTCAACGTCATCGTGGCTTCCAAGCATCCGCGTCCGCAGTGGCTGACCATGGAGCAGGCTGTGAAGCACTGCACCCAGGGCATCGGCATCTGGCAGTGGGCTTCCAATGACCAGGGCTGTGAGCCCGACGTGGTCATGGCCTGCTGCGGCGACACCCCCACTCTGGAGACCCTGGCTGCTGTCACCATCCTGCGCCACTACCTGCCCGACCTGAAGATCCGGGTGGTCAACGTGGTGGACCTGATGAAGCTCCAGCCCCACGGGGAGCACCCCACGGCCTCACTGACGAGGACTATGACGCCCTGTTCACCAAGGACAAGCCCATCATCTTCGCCTTCCACGGCTATCCCACCCTGGTGCATGAGCTGACCTACCGCCGCCGCAACAAGAATCTGCACGTCCGCGGCTACAAGGAGGAGGGCACCATCACCACTCCCTTCGACATGCGGGTGCAGAACGACATCGACCGCTTCGACCTGGTCATCGACACGGTCAAGCGACTGCCCCAGCTGGGCAACACCCAGGACAAGCTGGTGGAGCACCACCAGTATATCACCACCCACGGCCAGGACCTGCCCGAGGTCCGGGACTGGAAGTGGAACGACGGCAAGGGGAACTATTGATCCCTCCCCCATCGCAGTCCATCCGTGCAATGCGGAACAGGGACAGGGGGCGGTATGGCATCGCATACCGCCCCCTGTCCTTTATAAGACAGAAAGAGCCGTCCCACTGGTCTCAGGGGGACGGCTCTTATCTATTCTGAATTCTGATCAATCTGGCCCCGGTCACAGGTGTTTTCTCGCCACGGCCTCAGCGATCTGCTCCCTGCTCTGCTCTGTCTCCTCAGGGGTCCGCATGCAGAACTCCTGGAACAGCACGTCCAGCACAAAGAGCTGGGCCATCCGGGCATTGACGGAGCCGGCCTGGAGCGGCCCCTCGTCGGCGCCGCATTGGAGCACCACATCCGCCAGCTGGCCCCCGGCGATTTGGGGAAACGGGACACCAGCACCACCTTCACCTGCCGCTGCCGGGCCACCTCCAGCAGGTCCTGGAAGTCCCGGGTGGAGCCGGGTAAGAGAAGAACAGGACCAGTTCGTCCGGATCCATCAGCGCAAGGGTGTTCATCTGAAGGTGGGAGTCGGGCACAAACAGGAATTTGGGGGACACGGTGGAGAAGAGGGTCCAGGCCTCCTCTGAGAGCACCATGGAGCTGCCCTGTCCCATGCACACCCCCCGGCGGGATCGCCGGAGCAGGTCCACGGCCCGGGACACCTGTCTGGGGTCCAGCAGCTGGATGGTCTGCTCCAGCACCGCCACATTCTCTCCCAGCAGCTTTTTGCACATGGCGTGAAAGCCGCTGCTCTCTTGGAGGATGGCCGCGTCCGCCCGGTGGCTGTCCCGGGTCATCGATGCCTTGGCCAGCTCCAGCTTGAAGGCGTTGTATCCAGTCAGCCCCAGCCTCCGGCAGAAGCGGGAGATGGTGGCGTCAGCCACGGTGCACTCCTCCGCCAGCTCGGAGATGGACATGTACTGGACATCGATCCGGTGCCTCAGCACATAGTCGGCCACCTTCTTTTCCGAGTTGGTCAGCTGAAAATACTGGCTGCTAATGGTCTCAAATATGTTATGCGCCGTCATGCTCTCTCCTTCCTCTTCTCCCCCGCCGTCCTCCGGCCCTCAGTTCTGCTCCAGGATCTGCCCGATCAGCTGATCCGCCATGATCAGGCTGCGGGGCACATGGAAGGGCCCTTTGAAGGTGCAGCCCTTGCAGGCGGGCTCGGTGGGCTTGCCGTCCCGGCGGAGATAGCCGTACCACTCGCCGTACTCCGGGTCCGCGAAATAGGTCTTGCAGTAGTCCACAGTCTTGTAGAACCAGTCCAGATACTTCTCGTCCCCGCTGTCCCGGTACATCATCAGACTGGCGATCAGGATCTCGTTGTGGGGCCACCACAGCTTCATGTCGTGCTCATAGGCCTCCGGCGGGAATCCCATGCAGTCCACGAAGTAGAGCAGGCCGCCGTACTCCTTGTCCCAGCCCCGCTCGATGGCCATATCAAAGACCTCCATGGCCTTCGCCCGCAGCTCCGGGTCGTCCTCGTACTTGGCCTCCTCCATCAGGAACCAGCTGCACTCGATGTCGTGGCCCGGATTGACGAAGCGGCCGGCGGAGATGTCGGACCAGAACTCGCCGTTCATGCCCACGGTCTCCAGGGTGCACTTCAGCTCCGGCTTGTGGTGATAGCGGAAGATGGTCTCCACGCACTGCTTGGCCCGGGCGTCATAGACCTCCCGGTGCTCCGGGTCGCAGCGGCGCATCACTGAGGTGATGTTCAGATAGATCATGGGGTCGGCCAGGGCGCGGCCGCTCCGGGTCTCCGGGATGGTCTTGGGGCCCATGCCGGCGGGGTCCTTGATGAGGCCGTTGTTCAGCTGATAGATCAGCTCATAGGCCCGGCGGGCCCGCTCCAGGCACTCCCCTGTCCCCCGTGACCGCGTAATACTCCGCGTTGGCCAGGGCGTAAGCCCTCGGAGAAGCAGTAGCGGCGCTGGCGCAGCGGCTTGCCGTCGCCGGTGACGGTGAAGTACATCCGGCCGTCCGCCTCCCGGTTGATGCAGTGCTTCTCCATGAAGTCCAGACAGCTCTTGCTGGCCTCCAGCCACTCCGGCCGGGTGCCGTAGACGGTGCACAGATAGGCGTAGGTCCAGCCGCACCGCCCCTGCATCCACACGCTCTTGTCCGTGGAGAACAGGCGCCCTGTCCGGTCGATACAGGTGTAGACGCCGCCGTGCTCCTTGTCCATGCCGTATTTCAGCCAAAATTCGGCACTGGACGCCAGTTCCTTCCTGACCCACTCCCTGGTCTCCTGCAATCTCTTTCTGTCCATAAATTTCAACCCCTTATGACGGCAAAAGCCGCTGTTTTTTGGATTTTTCCACAACGATCCAAATCTGTAACTCCATCATAGCACTCCAGGAAAGTTTTTTCAATGAAATAATTTGTGAAAAATTTTTCCCGCATTTTAGGTGACAATCCACTCCCTGCATGATACAATTATACAAGAGCGTTGGAATATCTCCCCTCGATTGGGCGTCTTGCTCCAAACCGCGCTTCCGGCTTCTCATTATATCCCCGAACGACGGGAATCGCAACAGCCAGAAAGAAGGACTTCCAAAAATTTTAGGAGGCGATTTGTCGTGAATCAGTACGGTATCCAATTTGAGGTCAAAAACAAGCCCAGCCTGGACCCGGAGTTCATGCCCATCCTGAAGTTCAACCGCGCGTTTCTTGAGACGGCGAAGAAGCCGGTCTCCATTGCCCTGGAGCGCTCCGGCGGCCAGGTGGCGGTGTGTGACACCTTCATCCACGGCACCCCGGAGATGCGCCAGGCCGACCAATACTACATCGACCGCCTGGTCAAGTCCATGCTGTGGATGAAGGGCGGCTTCAAGGTGTATGTCAGCGGGGACGAGGACATTTACAACTATCTGAAAAAGACCTTCGCCCCCGGCGGCGCCCGTTCCTTTGACTCCGACTTCATGGCCGGCGTGTACGAGCGCCCCTTCGAGGTGGTCTTCTGCGACAAGGTCCCCCAGGAGGCGGGCGCCTCCCAGGCTGTCGGCCGCCATCTGGCGGGCTGCCGGGTGGGCTTCGACGCCGGCGGCAGCGACCGCAAGGTGTCCGCTGTCATCGACGGCGAGCCCGTCTACTCCGAGGAAGTGGTCTGGTTCCCCAAGATCACCGAGGACCCCGACTATCACTATGACGGCATCGTCTCCGCTTTCAAGTCCGCCGCCGAGAAGATGCCCCGGGTGGATGCGGTGGGCGTCTCCTCCGCCGGCATCTACATCGACAACCGGACTATGGTAGCCTCCCTGTTCCTGAAGGTGCCCAAAGACAAGTTCAACGAGAAGGTAAAGGACATCTATATCCGGGCCGCCCGGGACGTGTTCGGCCCCGACATCCCCCCTGGTGGTGTGCAACGACGGCGACGTTTCCGCCCTGGCGGGCGCCATGGGCCTGGGCGAGAACAACGTACTGGGCATCGCCATGGGCACCAGCGAGGCTGTGGGCTATGTGGACGAGAAGGGCAACATCACCGGCTGGCTCAACGAGCTGGCTTTCATGCCGGTGGACGTGAACCCCGACGCCATGGAGGATGAGTGGTCCGGCGACATCGGCTGCGGCGTGAAGTACTTCTCCCAGGACGGCGTCATCAAGCTGGCTCCCCGGGCGGGCATCAACCTGTCCGAGTCCCTCTCCCCCCCGCGGAGAAGCTGAAGGAGGTCCAGAAGCTGATGGATCAGGACGGCAACAACGCCGCCGAGATCTACCGCTCCATCGGCACCTATCTGGGCCACGCCCTGGCATACTACTACGACCTGTATCACTGCAGGCACGTGCTGCTCCTGGGCCGGGTCATGTCCGGCAAGGGCGGCGACCTAGTTCTGGAGGAGGCCAAGCGGGTGCTGGCCGACGAGTATCCTGAGTGCTCCGGCAAGCTCTTCCCCGCCCTGCCCGACGAGAAATCCCGCCGCGTGGGCCAGTCTGTGGCCGCCGCCAGCCTGCCGGAGGTGTAAGCGCCCATGATCATCGGCAACGCCAAGCTGTTCCTCGACGGCGCCTTCCAGGAGGGCTCCCTCACCTTTGAAAACGGCGTCATCACCGCTGTGGGCCCCGCCCAGGGTCCCTGTGACCTGGACGCCGGGGGAAAGTATCTGGTCCCCGGCTTCCTCGATGTCCACACCCACGGGGCCATGAACGAGGACTTCTCCGACGGGCGGCCCGAAGGACTGCCCATCATGTCCCGCCACTACGCCGCCCACGGCGTCACCTCCTTTCTGGCCACCACCATGACCCTGAAGGAGGAGACCCTCACCCCCGCCATGCACGCCATCCGGGACTTCCGCCGCCCGGCGGACGGCGCCAAGTGCGCCGGCATCCACCTGGAGGGTCCCTTCCTGTGCTACGCCAAGCGGGGCGCCCAGGCCGCGGAGAACCTGCACGAGCCGGACGCTTCCATGTTCCACCGCCTCAATGAGGCCAGCGGCGGCATGGTCCGCCTGATCACCGTGGCGCCGGAGGAGGAGGGGGCCATCCCCTTTATCCGGGAGGTCTCCCAGACCTGCACCGTCTCCCTCGGCCACACCACTGCCGGCTATGAGACCGCCATGGCGGCCTATGGTGCGGGGGCCAGCCACGCCACCCACCTCTTCAACGCCATGCCCTCCTTCCTCCACCGGGAGCCCGGGGTCATCGGCGCGGCCCTGGACAGCGGCGCCACGGTGGAGCTGATCTGTGACGGCCTGCACATCCATCCCGCCGTCATCCGGGCCACCCACAAGCTGTTTGGAGACAAGCTGGTCATCATCAGCGACTCCCTGCGCTGCGCCGGCATGCCCGACGGCGAGTATGAGCTGGGCGGGCAGCCCATCGAGATGAAGGGCGGCAAGGCCACCCCTGCGCGGGACCGACACCCTGGCCGGCTCCTCCTCCAACCTGCTCTCCGAGCTGCAAAACGTGGTGGCATTCGGCCTGCCTCTGGAGGACGCCGTCACCGCCCTCACCCCTTGCTCCCGCCAGGGCCGTCCGGCTGGACCACCAGATCGGCTCCTTGGCCGTGGGCAAGCAGGCCGACCTGGTGCTGCTCAACCCAGACCTCACCCTGGACTCCGTCTATGTGGACGGGGAAAAGGTCCGCTGAATTTAGAAGGAGGAATCCCCCATGAAGATCATTTCCGCAAAGGACTATCAGGCGCTCAGCCGCGCCGCCGCCAATATCATCTCTGCCCAGGTCATCCTCAAGCCCAGCTGTGTCCTGGGCCTGGCCACCGGCTCCAGTCCGGTGGGCACCTATCAGCAGCTCATCCGAGTGGTACAAGAAGGGTGACCTGGACTTCTCCCAGGTCCGCACTGTCAACCTGGACGAATATGTGGGCCTGGACAAGGACCACGACCAGAGCTACGCCTACTTCATGCGGGACAACCTGTTCGACCACATCAACGTGGACCCCGCCAACACCAACATCCCGGACGGCATGGCCCCCGACGAGGCGGAGGAGTGCGCCCGCTATGACCAGATCATCCGGGACCTGGGCGGCATCGACCTGCAGCTGCTGGGCCTGGGCGTCAACGGCCACATCGGCTTCAACGAGCCCGCCGACCACTTCTCCCTGGGCACCCACAAGGTGACTCTCACCGAGAGCACCCGGGACGCCAACAAGCGCTTCTTCGCCAGCATCGACGAGGTGCCCACCCACGCCCGCACCATGGGCACCCGGGAGATCCTTCAGGCCCGCCGGGTGCTGATGGTGGCCTCCGGCGCCAACAAGGCCCAGGCCATCAAGGACGCTTTCTTCGGCCCCGTCACTCCCCAGGTCCCTGCCTCCATCCTTCAGTACCACCCCCCGACTTCACCCTGGTGGCCGATGAGGCGGCCCTCTCCCTCCTGTAAGGAGCCGGACATATTTTTAAACCCAGCAGGGCCGCGGAACTGTTGTTCCGCGGCCCTGCTTCCATCTCTGCGGGCACCACTCGGGGATCGAAGGGCTTGGGGATGATATTCTCCTCGGACAGCTCCTCCTCCGGGATGACGGAGGCCAGGGCCATGGCGGCGGCCATCTTCATCTCCTCGTTGATGTCGCTGGCCCGCACGTCCAGCGCCCCCGGAACACCCCGGGGAAGGCCAGCACGTTGTTGATCTGGTTGGGATAGTCGCTCCGGCCGGTGGCCACCACCCGGGCTCCCCCCGCCTTGGCCTCCTCTGGGAAGATCTCCGGCGTGGGGTTGGCGCAGGCAAAGACGACGGCGTCCTTCGCCATGGTGCCCACCATCTCCGGGGTCACCACCTTGGGGGCGGAGACGCCGATGAACACATCTGCTCCCCACCATCATCTCCGCCAGGGTGCCGGTGCGGCGCTCCAGGTTGGTCACCTCGGCAATGGCGGCCTGTGCCTCGTTGAGCTGAGGATCTCCCTTTACACACCGCGCCAAACTTATCGCACAGGGTGATGTGCCGGAACCCGGCGGACAGCAGCAGCTTGGTGATGGAGATGGCCGCGGAGCCCGCCCCGGAGAACACCACCTTCACGTCCTCCTTCTTCTTGCCCACCACCCGCAGGGCGTTGGTGAGGCCGGCCAGGGCGATGATGGCCGTGCCGTGCTGGTCGTCGTGGAACACCGGGATATCGCACTTCTCCTTCAGCTTCCGCTCGATCTCAAAGCAGCGGGGGGCGGCGATGTCCTCCAGGTTGATGCCGCCGAAGGAGCTGGAGATGTTATAGACAGTCTGGACAAACTCGTCCACGTCCTGGGTCTTGACGCACAGGGGGAAGGCGTCCACCCCGCCGAAGGACTTGAACAGCACGCACTTGCCCTCCATCACCGGCATCCCGGCCTCGGGGCCGATGTCCCCCAGGCCCAGCACGGCGGTGCCGTCGGTGATGACCGCCACCAGGTTGTGCCGCCGGGTGAGCTCGTAGCTCTGGCTGGGGTCCTTTTGGATCTCCAGGCAGGGCTGGGCCACCCCGGGGTGTAGGCGACCGACAGGTCCTCCTTGTTCCCCGCGGGCACCGTGGCCACCACCTCGATCTTTCCCTTCCACTCCCGATGCAGCCGGAGGGCCTCTTTCGCGTAATCCATAACTCCATTCCTTTCCATGTATCATCTCGGTCCCGCGCGCGGGACTTCCTTCCATACCGCTATTATACCGGATCGGACAAAAATCGCAACCGCTTTCTCCTCCCCTCTCCCACATTTCTTTCTCCCGGTGCCGGGGGCCTTTTGGTGCATCTCTCCCGCCCCGCGGGAAAGATATCCGGTGCGGGAGGCGCCCCTCCCGCCTACGCCGGCCCAAACAGGTCCCCGTGCGCGAAAAGACGAAAAAATCACGTTTTTGCTTTTCTTTCAGGGGAAAATATACTATACTATTAAGGACTGTATCCGTACTTGCATCCCGGGCGCTGGCACATGGTGTTTCCAGCCCCTGGCCTTTTTTTCAGAGAGGAGGCGGCCTGCTTTGGAGCAGCAACTGACGAAAAATACGGCCTGCCTACCGCCATCTGCATGGTGGTCGGCATCGTCATCGGCAGCGGCATCTTTTTTCAAAGCGGAAAAGATCCTCAACGCCACCGGCGGCGACCTGCGCACAGGCATCCTGGCCTGGATCATCGGCGGCCTGATCGCCATCTCCAACGCCTGCGCCTTTGCCGTCATGGCCACCCGCTATCAGAAGGTGGGGTGGCATGGTGGATTATGCCGAGGCCGCCGTGGGCCGGGCCTACGGCTACTATCTGGGCTGGTTCCTGGCCGCGGTCTACTATCCCTGTCTGACCAGCACCCTGGCCTGGGTGTCCGCCCGCTATACCTGTGTCCTGCTGGGCTACGACATCGTCAGCGGCGAGTGCATGACCATCACCCCTGTTCTATCTGGTGGCCGCCTACTTCATCAACACCATGGCCCCCCGTCTGGCCGGCAAGCTCCAGGTCTCCATGACCCTCATCAAGCTGGTCCCCATCCTGCTCATGGCCGGGATGGGCACTGCGGCAGGGCTGCGGAGCGGCATGACCGCCGCCAACTTCGCCCAGGTCACCGCCGACACCGTTACCGCCTACCCCCCTCTTCACCGCCCTGGCCGCCACGGCCTTCGCCTATGAGGGCTGGGTGGTGGCCACCACCATCAACGCGGAGCTCAAGGACCCGAAGCGCACCCTGCCCCTGGCCCCTGGTCTGCGGGGTGGGCATCATCATGCTGATCTATCTGTTCTACTATGTGGGCATCGCCGGAGCAGTCCCCAACGCCGTCATGATGGAGAGCGGGGGGAGCATGGCGCAAGGCTGGCTTTCTCCACTATCTTTGGCCAGGCTGGGGGCACCATACTGTTTGTCTTTGTGCTCATCTCCTGCCTGGGCACCTGCAACGGGCTGATGATGGGCTGCACCCGGGGATTTTACGCCCTGGCGGCCCGGGGAACAGGGCCCAAGCCTCAGGTCCTCTCCCAGGTGGACCCCTCCACCGGCATGACCTCCAACGCGGCTGCAGCTGGACTGCTGGCCTGCGCCTTCTGGGGGACCTACTTCTATTTCGGCTGCCTCCAAAATCATCTGGGCCCCTTCCGCTTTGATTCCTCCGAGATCCCCATCATCACCCTCTACGCCATGTACCTCCCCCATCTTCCTGGGCTTCATGCGGGAAGCCAGGGAGGAGCCGCCCTTCCGCCGCTTCGTGCTCCCCGCCCTGGCCCTCGTGCAGCGGCCTGTTCATGGTGATCGCCGGCATCCTGTCCTACCAGTGGGACTGCCTCTATTATCTGCTCTTCTTCGCCGTCTTTATGGCGGCGGGGGCACTCTTCTACAAGCGGAAGAGCCTCTGAGCCCGCTGTCATCGGTCAGCCCGGAGCCCCCGATGGGGGCTCCGGGCTTTTTTCAGCGGACAGAGAGGCAGGAATGTGGGCCGATCCCCTTTCTTCAGGCAGCGGTGGTGTCCACCTCGTCGAACACCAGCGTGCCGATGGACTCCTGCTCCGCCAGCACGTTTTTCAGAGCCAGCATGATCCGGGCCAGCTCACCGCCGGAGGCGATCCGGGCGATGGGCTTCAAGTCCTCCCCGGCGTTGGCAGACATCAGAAACCGGACGGCGTCACAGCCGTCGGGGCCCGGCTCCTTCTCCCCGAAGTCGATGGCGAACCGGACCTTGTGCATGTCCAAGTCCCGGAGCTCGGACTGGATGCGCTGCTCCAGAACGGCGGCGGCCTCTTTCCGGGCGGCGGTCAGCTCCGCCCCCGCTGCCAGGACGGCCTTCCGGGCCTTCTCCAGCTGCTGTTCCAGCCGGGCCAGGGTGTCGTCCGCCGTCTCCATATCATCCAGCTCCCGGCGGCACTTGTCCAGGTAGGCCAGCATCTCCTCCACCGTGGCGCCGTACTTCTTTTTCAGCCGGTACAGCAGGTCAGACCGGCTCTCCACCGCGTCCAGCTCCGCCGGGGAGAAGTCGAACGCCTCCCGCTTGTCCCGAATGATCTCGGCAAGGTCATAGGCTTCACACCGCAGCTGTTCCAGGCGCTGGTACAGCTCCCCCATGTCTCCGGAGAGCGTGCGGACACCGGCAAGGGCCTCCTCCGCGTCCCGGAGGGCGGAGACGGCGCCGCCTCCCTCCTCCCCGCCGTTCAGGCAGTAGTCCGCCCCCGACAGGGCGGAGAGGTACTTCTCCCCGTTCCGCAGCAGGTCCCGCCGCTCTGTGAGGCTCTCCTCCTCGCCGGGCACCAGCTGGGCCCGCTCCAGCTCGTCGATCTGAAAGCGGAGGCTGTCCATCCGCCGGGCCTTCTCCGCCTCGTCCATCTGGAGAGCCCGAATCTTCGCCTGTAAGTCGGCCATGGCTTCATAGGCCGTCTGATACCGCCCCAGGGGTGCCTCCGTCCGGCCAAAGCGGTCCAGATAGCTCAGGTGCTGCTCCTCGTCCAGCAGCTGCTGGCCGTCGTGCTGGCCGTGGATGTTCAGCAGCTCTTCTCCGATCCTGCGCAGCTGGGCCACGGTGACAGGGCGGCCGTTGACCCGGCAGAGGTTCTTGCCGTCCCCCGTCAGCTCCCGCTGGAGCAGCAGGTGGCCGTCCTCGTCCGGGGCAGCTCCGGTCTCCGCCAACCCGGCCAGATCACCGGGCACCTGGGAAAATTCGGCGCTGACAAAGGCCCGGTCCGCGCCGGTGCGGACCAGGTCTCGGGAGGTGCGCCCGCCCAGTACCGCGCCCATGGCGTCGATGACAATGGACTTGCCGGCGCCGGTCTCGCCGGTAAGGGCGTTGAAGCCGGGGCGGAATTGGATGTCCGCCTCCTGGATGACCGCGATATTCTCAGATGTCCTGTCTCGCTCGCTTCACAGCTCATACCCTCCCAGCTTCTGATAGATGATCTGATAAAAGTTCCGTTCCGTCAGCCGGATCAGCCGGGTGGACTGACGGGCACAGGAGATCTCCACCCGCTCCGTTCCGGTGATGCGCAGAGCCTTGCCCCCGTCCACCGCCAGGTACAGATGCTTTCCGGCTCCCCCGGGGGAGCTGGACGGTGACCAGCCGCTCCGGCGCCAGCACCATGGACCGGGTGGACAGCTGGTGGGCGCACACAGGAGTGACGATGATGTCCCGTGAGGTGGGCTCCACGATAGGCCCGCCCGCTGACATGGAGTAGGCGGTGGAACCGGTGGGGGTGGAGACGATGACCCCATCCCCCATCAGGTTGGTGACCAGCACCCCGTCCGCCCGGACCTCCATCTCGGCCACCCGGGCCATGGAGCCCTTGGAGATCACCGCGTCGTTCAGGGCCAGGTCCTCCGAGCACCTTCTCCCCCACGGAGCACCCGGACGTCCAGAGCATCATCCGCTCCTCGGTCCGATCCTCGCCGGCGGCCAGCAGGGTGAGCAGGCTCAGCTCGCCCCGCTCCAGTTCCGCCATAAAGCCCACGCTGCCCATATTGACCCCCAGGATCGGCACATCGTGAAGCGTGGCGTCCCTGGCCGCGTGGAGGATGGTCCCATCCCCGCCGAAGCAGAGCAGCACATCCGCCCGGCTTCAGCTCCTCCTCCATGCTGCCCAGCTTCACCTGCCGGGGCAGATCCAGCCGATGTCCCCCTTCCTGGGGGCAAAGGGGAGGCAGCAGGGCCGTCTCCGCCCCGGCGTTGTTCAAGATCCTGCGGGCCTCCAGCGCCACCCGCAGGCCCCCTGTCCCGATAGGGGTTGGAACTGAGCAGCACTCTCACGGCTGTCCCCTTCCCCCAATGGAGGGACCGGTGGGACTCCTCCACCAGCTCCCTCAGGTCTCCTGGACCAGAGGGCCCTCCCTCGGTCCCCAGCCAGCCCAGGTATTCAATATTGCCCTCCGGGCCGGTAATGGGGAAAAGGTGATATCCTTTACAGAAAATCCCGCCTCCCGGGCATGGTCCAGGAAGTGCTCCAGCACCTCCAGATGGACCGCCGGGTCCCGAACCACCCCTTTTTTGCCCACCTTTTCCCGGCCGGCCTCGAACTGGGGCTTGACCAGGCACACCGCCTGGGCCCCCTCCCGCACCAGGGGGCGCATGGGGGGCAGGATCAGTCGGAGAGAGATGAAGGCCACGTCCACGGAAAAGAAGTCCAGCAGATCCGGGATCTGCTCCCCGGTGAGGTAGCGGGCGTTGGTCCGCTCCATGCACACCACTCTGGGGTCGCTGCGCAGCCGCCAGTCCAGCTGGTTGTAGCCGGAGTCTACGGCGTACACCTTCTCCGCGCCCCGCTGGAGCATGCAGTCGGTGAAGCCGCCGGTGGAGGAGCCGATGTCGGCACACACCGCCCCCTCCAGACGGATGGGCCAGCGCTCCACCGCCTTCTCCAGCTTCAGTCCCCCCCGGCTCACATAGGCCAGGGTCCTGCCCCGCACCTCGATGGCACAGCCGGGCCCCACCTGGGTGCCCGCCTTGTCCACCTTCCGCCCATCCACATAGACCTGCCCTGCCATGATCATGGCCTGGGCCTTCTGGCGGCTCTCCGCCAGTCCCCGGGCAGTCAGTTCAACATCCAGCCGCTGTTTTGTCAAATCGCAGCACCTCCATGGCCCGCTGGGCCAGCCCGGCTCCGTCCAGTTCCAGGAGCCGCTTCAATTCTCCCACGCTGCCGTGGGGGGTAAAGGTATCGCCGGGCTGCACAGCGCCACCCGGGCGCTGATGCCGGCCTGCTCCAGCGCGCAGGCGAAATGCCTCCCCCACGCTGCCGGCGGAGACGCTGTCCTCCGCCACCAGCAGGCGCCCGTCCGGCGCACAGAGTCCAGCACCGGAGCGGCATCCAGCGGTGTAATGATGTTCAGCTTTACAACTTCCGCCTCTACGCCCCGCTCCTCCAGCAGCCGGGCCGCCTGGAGCACATCGTTGATCTCCACACCGTAGGACACCAGCGTGATGTGGGACCCCCGTCGCAGGACGGCCGCCGGGGCCCGGCCGCTGTCCTCCCGGTACTCCCCGCCGCCCCGGGGATAGCGCACCGCCGCCGGCCCGTCCCAGCGCAGGACCGTCTCCTCCAGCATTGCCTTCAGCTCGGCAAAATTGGCGGGGCATAGACCCGCATCCCAGGGACGCTGTTGAGATAGGACACGTCAAAGACCCCCTGGTGGGTCTCGCCATCCTCCCCAACCAGCCCGGCCCGGTCCACTGCCAAGCACCACATGCAGCCGGTCCAGAGCCACGTCGTGGAGCAGCATGTCATAGGCCCGCTGGAGGAAGGTGGAATAGACCGCCACCACCGGGACCGCCCCCCTGCTTGGCCATGCCGGCGGCCATGGACACCGCGCAGCCTTCGGCAATGCCCACATCGAAAAAAGCGGTCCGGGAACTGGAGGGCAAAGTAATCCAGCCCAGTCCCGGTCTGCATAGCCGCCGTGACGGCGCAGACCCGCGGGTCCTCCCGGGCCAGCCGGGCCACCTCCCGCCCAAACACGGAGGAGAACTGGCCCGCCCCTGCTTCAGGGGCTCCCCTGTCTCGGGATCAAAGGGGGACACGCCGTGGTAGGCGTCGGGATTCTCCTCAGCAGGTGTGAAGTCTTTTCCCTTTATGGTCCTGACATGGAGCAGGACCGGCTCCTTCAGGTCCCGGGCGTAGCGGAGGATCTCCGTCAGCTCCGGCAGGTCGTGGCCGTTCACCGGCCCCAGATAGGTGAAGCCCATATTCTCAAACAGGCTGCTGGGGAGCAGGCTCTCCTTCACCGCTTTCTTCAGCCGGTGGGTCACCCGGTAGATCTTCCGCCCGAACCAGGTGGCGTTCATCACCTTCCGGTAGTACTTCTTGAAGGTGAGGTACTGGGGGCTTCAGGCGCTGGCGGGCCAGGTGCTCCGCCACGCCGCCCACGTTCTTGGTGATGGACATGCCGTTGTCGTTGAGGATGACCAGCAGCTGGCCCCTGCTCTGCCCCGCGGTGGACAGGCCCTCATAGGCCAGTCCGCCGGTGAGCGCTCCGTCTCCGATGAGCCAGCCACCCGGTAGTCCTCCCCCAGCATGTCCCTGGCCCGGGCCATCCCCACCGCCACCGCCACCGAGTTGGAGGCGTGTCCGGCAATGAATGCGTCGTGTACGCTCTCAGATGGCTTGGGGAAGCCGGCGATCCCGCCGAGCTGCCGGATGGTGGACATCTGCTCCCGGCGTCCGGTGAGCATCTTGTGCAGATAGCACTGGTGTCCCACGTCAAAGACCAACCGATCCAGGCTGGTGTCGAACACCCGGTGGATGGCCACGGTGAGCTCCACCACCCCCAGGTTGGAGGACAGATGCCCTCCGGTCCGGGCCACGTCCCGGATCAGCTCCTGCCGGAGCTGGCCGCACAGCTCCCGGGCCTCCTGGTCCCCCATCCCCGCCAGGATGGGGCCATATGAGGTTGTTTTGTCTCTCTTATCCAAAAAATCCCTCACAGCTTCCTGGGCGGCGCCGCAGCGCCTCCCTCCCGGTTTACCAGATCATGGGGCCGGTGATGCCAATGGCCGTGCCCAGCAGAGCCCCCATCAGCACCTGGGGGAGCGTGTGGCCCAGGTGCTCATTCAGCTTCTTTTTGGGCTTGAGCTCCTCCGGCATCTCCTTCCAGTGGGCCATCACATAGTTGAGCACCTTGGCCTGCTCCCCAGCGGCCCGGCGCACATTGCAGGCGTCGTACATCACCACCAGGGCCACCACCGCCGCCAGGGAGAACAGGGGCGCCTGCCAGCCGTAGATCTGCCCGATGGACGCCGTAGCCGCGCAGATGAAGGAGGAGTGGGAGCTGGGCATGTCGCCGCTGCCTACCATCCGTTTCAGGTCCAAGTTCCGGTTCACGACCAGATTGGCCACTGTCTTGATCAGCTGGGCCAGGAACCACGCCAGGATGGACAGATCCAGCACCAGATTCCCCGTTAAAAACCGGTACGCCCCTCAAACATTTGCCTTCACTCCCTTCTGTCCCGTCTGTTTTCACTTCCGCCGGGAGGCCAGCTCCCGGGCCAGCCAGATGAGGAAGTCCGGCTGCGGGAATCCGTTCAGTGCGGACACTGCCTCCTCCGTCAGCTGCTCCACCAGCGCGCCGCTCCCCTCCAGCCCCAGGGCCGTGACGAAGGTGTTCTTCTCCTTCTGGAGCGGTCCGAGCCCACCGGCTTGCCAAACTCCTCGGTGGTGCCCGTCACGTCCAGCATGTCGTCCCGGATCTGGAAGGCCCGGCCCAGCTTCTGAGCATAGCGGGCCACGGCCCGCCGCTGCTCCGGGCTCCCCCGCGGCAATACACCCCAGCTCCGCCGCGGCGGAGATCAGGGCGCCGGTCTTCAGGCTCTGGAGCAGCTCCAGCTCACTCAGGGACAGGCTCCGCCCCTCCCCGCCATATCCAGCACCTGTCCCCCCCATGCCATCCGGAGGGACCGGCCGCCCGGGAGAGGCAGTCCACCCCCCTGCCATCTGCTCCGGGGAGAGCAGATCCCGCCGGGCAGTCAGCATCTGAAAGGCCGCGGTGAGCAGGCCGTCCCCGGCCAGCACCGCGGTGGCCTCCCCATACACCCTGTGGTTGGTGGGGCGCCCCCGGCGCAGGTCGTCGTCATCCATACAGGGAAGATCGTCGTGGATCAGGGAGTAGGTATGCACCATCTCCACCCCGCAGGCAAAGGGCAGGGCCCGCTCCGGGTCGCCGCCGCACAGGCGGCAGCACTCCAGGGTCAGCACGGGCCGGACCCGCTTTCCCCCCGCCATCAGGCTGTACTCCATGGCCTCCTGGAGGTCCGCGTACCGGTCGTCCTCCCGGAATATGGCCCCCAGGGCCTCCTCGATCCGCTTCTGGTCGCCGGCCAGCCGGCGCTCAAATTCCAGGCTCATATCACAGTCCTCCTCCAAAGGGCTCCTCCCGGGGCTGTCCGTCCTCCCCTGCGGTGAGCAGGGTCACCTTCTGCTCCGCCTGATCCAGGCGCTTGGTGCACTCCCGCATCAGCTTCGCCCCCCTCTTCAAAGAGCGCCATGGCCTCATCCAGCGGGGCGTCCCCCCGCTCCAGCAGGCCCACGATCTCCCTCCAGCCGGGCCATGGACTGCTCAAAATCCAGCTTTTTCCCGCCATCACAGGCACTTCCTTTCCTCCACCCGGCACGCCAGGCTGCCGTCCGACAGGCGCAGCTCCAGCCGCTCTCCCGGGGCCGCATCCTTGACAGAGGCGATCAATGTTCCATTCTCATTTCGGGCGATGGAGTAGCCCCGGCCCAGCACCTTCAGCGGGCTCATGGCGTCCAGCGCCGCGCTGTCCCGGGCCAGGCGCTCCCGCGCCCGGGACAGATCTGTCCGGCCCCGTGTCCCAGCCGCTGTCCCTGGTAGTCCAGCAGCAGCCTCCGGTCCCGGAAATAGGCCCCCGGGTCGGTGAGCATCCGGCTGCGGCCCAGCCGCTCCAGATCCTTTCCTGCGCCGGGCCAGCAGGCTGCCGGTCCCCCTCTCCAGCGCGCTTGGCCAGCCCGTCCAGCCAGGCGTACAGCTCATTCTGGTCGGGCACCGCCAGCTCTGCCCCGTTGGAGGGAGTGGCCGCCCGCAGGTCGGCCACAAAATCAGCGATGGTCACGTCGGGCTCATGGCCTACGGCGGAGATCACCGGGATCTGGGAGCGGTAGATGGCCCGAGCCACGCACTCCTCGTTAAAGGCCCACAGGTCCTCCATGGAGCCGCCGCCCCCGGCCGGTGATGATCAGGTCGGCGGCTTGATGGAGGTTGGCCCAGTCCGGAAGGCGGCGGCGATCTCCTCCGCCGCCCCCTCCCCCTGCACCCGCACCGGCAGGACGCGCACCTGGGCCAGGGGGTATCTGGCCCCCAGGATGCGCAGCATGTCCCGCACCGCCGCCCCTGCCGGAGAGGTGATCAGGGCGATGCGCCCCGGGATCCGCGGCAAGGCCTTTGTGCTCCTGGTCAAACAGCCCCTCCCTGGAGCAGCAATCGTTCTTCAACTGCTCAAAGGCCACAAACAGGTCCCCCGCTCCCTCCGGGGTCAGGCGGACGCAGTACAGCTGATACTGCCCGTCCCGTGGGAACACGGTGATCCGCCCGGCGGCGATGACCTGCATCCCGTTCTCCGGGCGAAAGCGCAGGGAGGCGGCGTCCCCCCGGAACATGACGCACCGGAGCGCCCCCTCCCGATCCTTCAGGGTGAAGTAGTGGTGGCCGGAGGGGTAGATCTTGTAGTTGGACAGCTCTCCCCCGGACCAACAGTCCGGAGAGGACCCGGTCCCGGTCCATGAAGCCCTTGATATACTGCCGCTTACCTGGGAGGGACGTGAGGATGGTCTCTTCTCTCATGCCAGCTCCCTCTCCCCTCCAGGGCCCGTCGGGTCAGGATGGCCACCCCCATGGCGTTGTCCGTGGAGTAGCAGGGGCTGGGCGAACAGGGCGCCGCAGCTCCTCTCCATGGCGGCCCGCAGCTGTCGGTTGGAGGCCACACCGCCGGAGCAGAGCACCGGCAGGCCGGGGCAGCGGCGCTGGGCCTCCTGGGTGGCCCGGAGGACCACGCTGCACACCGTGTCCAGGGTGTGAAGCGGGCCACGTTGGCCGGGGCCTCTCCCTCCGCCAGCAGTCTCTTCACCTGATTCTCCATCCCGGACAGGGAGAACGTGAGGTCCTTCAGCTTCACGCGGTACTCCATACAGGCATCCGCCTGAGGATAGAGCTCGTCCAGCGCTTTGCCAGCTGGGGAACTGAAGCCCCAGCAGGACGCCCGGTGCGGTCGATGAGCTGGCCAGCGGAGATGTCGCTGGTCCCGCCCAGCCTCCGCCGCCACATTGGTCCCCCTGGGGCCGGACCAGCAGCAGCTCGGTGGTGCCGCCGGACAGGTGCCAGGCCAGGAAGGGACCGTCCAGCAGGTCCGTCCGCCCGGCGGACCAGGCCGCCGCCGCCAGGTGCCCCTGCTGGTGGGAGCAGGCAGAAAACGGCACCCCAAGGGGCGGCGGCCAGCGCCCTTCCATGGGACTCCCCCGCCAGGAAGCAGGGCATGTAGGAGCCCTCCACAGTCCGGGGCCGGGTGCTGGCCCCCACTGCCTTCAGGTCCCCGGAGCAGTCCGCGGCCCTCCAGCTCCTCCAGCAGCGCCGGGAGCTGCTTCACATGCTGGAACAGGGCGTCGCTCTGCCGCAGTCCCAGCTCTCCGGGCCGCACCGCCAGCAGGCGGCCGGCGTTGCAGCCATCCGCCCCGTCAAAGACGGCTGCGGAGGTGGTATAGTTGCTGGTATCCAGTCCCAGAACCGGCATGGTCATTCCTCCGGCTCCTCCGGCCCCGCCGCTTCCTCCTCCTTCTTTTTCCGGCTTGGGGGCGGAATCGGCAAACTCTGCCCGGACAAAGGAGCCCAGGATGCCGTTGATAAAGGAGACCACCTCGGCCGGCTCATAGTTCTTGGCGATCTCCACCGCCTCGTTGATGGCGGCGGAGTTGGGGATCGCCGGCATATACAGCACCTCATACATGGCGGTGCGCATCACCGCAGCCGCCATGCGGGGGATGCGGGCAAAGCTCCAGCCCACGGAATAGCGGGAGATGTAGTCATCCAGCTCCGGCCCGTGGACATAGACCCCCTGTACCAGATCCCGGATGTACTGCCGCTGCTTCTCGTTGGGAAACTGGGCGTAGAGGGGCTCCTCCTCCCCCAGCTGTGCGAACCGCTCCCGGGTCATCTCGTGCTCCAGCAGCTCCTCCGCGCTGCGGCTGCCAAAGCCCAGTTCATAGATCATATGCACCGCGACCTCACGGGCGTTGCTTCTCGTCATTGTGTGATCCCTCCGTCACTTGGGCCCTCTGTCCCAATCTTTCTCTCTGGCCCGCGTCTCCGGGGCTCCGACTTTTTCATCCAGATCCATTATATACATGTATATACAAAAAGAAAACCCTAAAATATGTTTTACGGGATTTTCTCCCGGGTTCCGGGCGCTGCGCCTCACGGCGTCTCCTCCCGCTCCTCTGGGACGCTGAGCAGCTGGACCAGCTGGTGGTAGAGCTGCCCGGCGCCTGTTTGAAGCGGGCGGCCGCCCGCTCCCCCTGTCCCGCCGCGGGCATCAGCAGGCTCAGCCCAGCAGGGGGCCGCTGTCGTCCGCCAGCCGCAGTCGCACCGTGCACGTCCCGTCCGGGTTTGGGAGCACCTCCCCTGCACCTGCTGCTCCCGCATCAGGGTCTCATTCACCCGCACCAGATTGTCGTCGCACCGGCGGCGCACCGAGTATGGCAGGCTGCTCTCACAGATCTCGCTGTTGCGCCGCCCCTTCTCCGTGATGGCGTAGCGCTCCCCCTCCCGGCTCAGGTGCTCGGTCTCCACCAGGTGCTTCACCGCCTCGGTGAGAGAGAAGTAGTCCACGCCCGCGTCGCACAGGGCCAGCTCCAGAAGCTGAAGGAACGTGATCGGCGCCGCAATGCGGGCCATAATATACAGAACCAGCAGCTTCAGATCCATCTCATCCTGAATAAATCCCATCCGGGCCATCCAAGCACACCTCTCTCTTTCTTGCCCCGGCCCTGGCGGGCCGGCGGCGTCCCGGACGCCGCTCCACCTTTGGTGGAACGTGCCCATGGTCTTTCTATTTTATTATAGAACAAAACGCGCGAAAGGACAACCCCGCATTTCCGGCTCCTCTGGCACCATCCCGCCTGTCGGTCATAGTATGGTATGGAAGCCCTTCACTTCCGGCGGGTCCGGCACCCCCGTGCCCGTCCACTCCACTCAATCTGACGAGGAGGTATCCATATGCCGGAAAAGGTCGTACCCGGCCCCGTCAGCGAGGAGCGCTGCATCCGGGAGGCCGTGTGTATACACACGAAGAAAATTTTTGATTCCTGCAAAGATGAAGATATAGCGCTTTATAAACAAATTTTCTTCTGTCTATCTGGCCTTCGCCGCTGCCCGGGCCATAATTGCGCCTTCACTCTCGGGTCATAAGATCCCGGGGCGGCTGCCGTCTGTCAGGTTCAGCTCCACGGCCTCCGCCAACAGCTCCGGCATGGCAGGCTTTTTGGCAGCCATCTCCTGCGATATCTCTCCATGTACTCCAGCCACTGCTCGTAGGTCACAGTCTCAGCCTCCATTTCCTGGGCCACATCGGCCCGAAAGTCATCCATGGTCATCCTGCATCGGGAACCAGTGGAGCACGTCAGCGTGATTGCTGGCGATCCCCGGCGGGCTCCCTCCTGGTGGCAGATCACCACCCCGTCCTCCAGCGGGTCCAGACCGTATTCCCCGGCACAGGTAGGCCGTCAGCTCCACCGCCTCCCGATATACCAGGTCAAAGTAGTCCCGGTCCTTCAGCCCATCCTCACAGATCTCAAAGCTGATGTGGGTGTTGTTGGCGCTGATGCCCTTGCTCCCTGTTCCGCAGTGCCATCCCCGGGCCGTCCAGGGCAGTGTCTGATAGGTGGCCACAGAGCCATCAGCCATCTTGCCGATGAAAGCATGGACGCAAGCCCCAACCCCACTCATATTCCAGTGGTTTCTGTTTGGATTCTGGCCCAGCAGGCCGTCATCCGGCCCCTACGTATCGGCGCAGATTGGGGTTGTTGGCCCCGGTGGGAGGGACCATGACCCCTTTTTTACAATCTTCCGTCCGGCCTTGTAGCAGTCGTTCTCCGTCAACAGGCACTTGTGCAGATCCAAGTTTGACCCTGTCTCAGTATGGTAGTATGATTTGGCCCCTGCATCGTGCGATCACCGCATCATGCGTCATAGAGCTCCCCTGCGTAACTGCCGGAGCCGAACGAAGCCAAGCAGGGGCCCAGGCACCCGCTACGCGGGTGCTTTTTTATTTCTGTGCCTTGATCCACCCCGCCTGCTCCATCAGCTGCACCAGTTTGTCATAACCGAACATCGCAGAGAAGGCCACCAGGAAGATGAGGGCGATCAGCGCCACGATCATCCAGCCGGTGATGGCAAAGCGGTAATAGGACCACAGGCCGAAGCCCGCCCCCACCGTCACTACTGCGGCCACCAGGAAGGCCAGCAGGTTGGTGGGGAGCATATCGTACAGCAGGCTCTTGAGCACCTGTACGATGATGTTGGTCACCAGGGTCAGCGCCAGCACCAGGGCCAGCAGCATGGGCAGATAGTTGGTCAGTTCATTCATGGGTGGTTTCCTCCTTTTTGCCGGATCTATCCGGCCAGTTGTTATGTTTGCTCAGATTCTCCACCAGGGATTTGATGGCGTAAGCCAGGATCACGGCAATGATCTCTGTGACGGCTTTCCCGGATAGCTGTTCTGCGATCTGCTCACGGCCCAGATAGGCCAGCAGATAGGAGCACCACACCCAGGCGCAGCCATTGAACAGGCACAGCCAGACGGCGGCTTTCATGGTCTCCATGCGCCCCCTTCTGGACCGGTGGGCGGACAGCCACCACAGCCCCAGACAGAACACGCACCCCAGTGCGAAGGCCGCTGCCGCGGCCAGGATCACAGTGCTGCTCATGTCCGGACCTCCGATTTTAAGTCCCGGATGTCGTGCTGCACCTCCGTCATCTGCCCCTCCAGCTTGTAGGTCCGCTCCACCAGGCTGTTGTGGGCGGCCACCTTCTGCTCCAGCTGCTCAATGCGGTAGGTGGTCAGTTTGTTGGACACCAGGATGCCTCCAAAGGTCCCCGCCAGCGTCCCGATCAGCGACATCCCCGCCACAGCCAGCGTCGTCCAGTCCATCACTCCACCACCTCAAAATACTGCCCCACCAGCTCGTGTGGGAGGTATTGCAGGACGACTTTGCCGCCCTCCTCCTCCCCGGTGCGCCGGCAGAGATAGATCTGGCTGTCCTCCGGGTCCAGATAGTACAGGCCGTACTGGTACTCCATCCCCCGTGCGGCAGGGATGGGGTCCTCCGGGGTGCCCGCCTGGCTGCCCTGGATGGCCGCCCACAAGGCCGCGGTGGTCTCCGGCCATCCTGCCTGGGCGGTGTGCGGTTCCCGACAGCGGTACAGATAGCCGTTGGGCCGCCGCACGATCACGGCCTCCCCTTGCCGCCGTATGACGTGCCCGCCGCCCACAGCGGATAGAGGGAGGGCACCTGGAGGGCCTGGGCGTCCGGCAGGGCCTGGGCGGTCATGCGGGCCAGGGATATCACCTCCGCCATGGCCGGCTCCGGCTCGGGCTCCGGGGGCTGGGCGGCCTTCCATGCCTCCCACGCCTCCAGGTCCGGGGTCACCGTCACGCCGGAGCCCTCGATCTCCGGGTCGGGCTCCCGGGTGATGATGATAAAGCCGTTGTAGGCCACCAGCGTCTCCGCCTGGCCGTCGGTCAGCGGCAGACAGCCGGGGGGAAGGGGACGGACCGGGGACCTTGGTAGGCCCCGCTGGAGTTGGGGGGTGGAGTTGACATATTTCATGGAGTTTCTCCTTTCTCAGCTGATTTTAATGCCAATGTAATAATAGATAAAGCCTGTTTCATTAGCTTGGTGGCGTGCACTATCCCCATAAAATGACACTGTGTTTCCGGGTAATTTGCGTGTCTGCTCGCCGCATTGTTGACAGTGCAATATTCAGTTGCTCCCCATGGAAGAAGATAACCAAAAGCACCCGTCTGAAGGAACATTTCTTCCATTGGCATAGCAACAGGTGATTTCCCCACAGATCCGGCACAAACGGGAATGTGATCTCCGTGGGGTCATCCATCCCATAAGTCCCCGTCCCCACATAGCTGCCGGTGCAGATCTGGGCGGGGAACTGGGTCACCTGATCCAGCATCTTCCCTCCCGGGATGCGCACCGCCTCCGCCAGGGTGACGGGGAACTTGACCGCGCCGGTGGCGTCCTGCCACTCCACCACGTCGCAGGGGCCCGCGGAGGTGGTGACCGGTGTCTTGGTATAGGTCCAGGCCCGGGCGGCGCTGACAGCCCCCGTGGAGGCCTGCACCGTGGCCAGGATGTCAATGGTCCCCGCGCCGGTGGGCAGGTCGATGACCGGGATGCTCTGGGCATAGCCGCTGGACACCTCCAGGGCGGTCCACAGGGCCCCGTTGACCCGCAGCTCCAGGGCGATCTGGTTCCCCGTGTCCGAGCTCACGGAGTAGGGCACGTCGTTGACCAGCGTCCCCAGGTCCCCGTCCTGGCCGGAGATCACCAGGGCCGAGGCCGACACCACCGGGATCTCCCCAGAAGTCGCCCAGGCGGAATCCGCCTCCTCCCCCCCGTGGCCTTGACCCGGTACTGCACCCAGCTCCAGGCCCCGGCGGTCTCGCTGGAGCCCAGGGCCTGCCCGAAGTACACCTGGGTCCAGTCTGCGTCCGTGCTGGCCTTGCGCTCCAGTGTGTAGCCGGTGGCGTGGGTGGCGGCCGTCCAGCTTACAGGGACGGTCTGCCCCTCCATGGCCAGCTCCGGCACAGTGAGGACGGGCACGTCCGGGGCGTTGACCACGCTCCTGGTGGGGGAGGTGGTGTCCCCGCTGGACAGGTTCTCCCCCGTCGTAGGCCTTGACCCGGTAGCACACCGAGGCCGTGCCGAAGGGCACGGTGTCGGCATAGGACCGGCCGGCCCCCTTGTATCGCTGGGACCAGCTGCCGCCGTCGGTCTGGCGCTCCAGGATGTAGCCGGACAGATTGCCGTCCGGGTCGCTGGCGGCCGCCCAGGAGATCTCCGTCTCCCCTTGCCGCCGTAGACGGTCTCCGGCACGGTGATGCTCCCCGGGGCGCCGGGGGCGGCGTTGTTTTTCACCGTGTAGGCGCCGCTGGTCTTGTAATCGGACCAATAGCCGTTCTCGTCCTTGGCCCGCACCCGGAAGGCGATGGTCTCCGTCCCAGCGGGTACTGAGACTGAGGCGGCGCTGGGCCTGCTGCTGTAGGTGCCCACCACCGTCCAGCCGCCGCCGTCCAGCCGCTTGCTCAGCTCATAGTTGGAGATGGCCCCGCCGCCGGAAGAGGCCGCTCCCCAGCTCACGGACACATTGCTGCCCCCCTTGGGCGGGTCGGGGGATACGCTGATGCTGGACGGCGGGCTGACGGTGATGGCCGTCCGGTCCGAGTACCAGTAGTTCCCGCTGACCCCGTCTTGGGGGTAGGCGCTGGGGCTCTCGGAGTAGATGTATTCAATGAAAGAGCCCTGTGTTGCACCAGATGGCGTAACTTTATAAAGAGTTGAGGGATTACCATAAGGCGATCCTTGAACCTGTGCGAATCCATGCTCACCACGGAAGAAAGTCTGTTCATCTCCCCGGATGATTTGTACACATAATCAAAACTAGGCGCGGTAGTACCGCTGAGGGGCGTACACATACAATAGCCGCCTACCGCGGTCCCATATACGTTCGCACTAAGGTTGGTCCGAGCTGGGTTGTTTAATGTGATTTTATCAGCCGTCACAGTGATGCTATCCGAATGCCAAACATACCCACAATGGGGACTTAGATGGGTCATAGTTTCCACTTTCCCGT
>VOFI01002314.1_pt1 | contig 38309 bp, 33 predicted proteins | sample 5384131 | NCBI WGS metagenome assembly VOFI01 (sample SAMN12384728, study PRJNA508395) | human gut metagenome | isolation source: healthy gut H | host: Homo sapiens | reverse complement strand
AAGAAGTCGCCATTCACGTTAGTGATAGTCCCGTTTGAAGAAGATCCTTTTTCTATTATGATGCTCCTATTATAGGATCTCACTTGCAATATCTTTTACTACACCGGTCACTTTTGTTGTTTTTCTGTTGAACCGTTTGTTGCACAGTTGTGGTGGGTGTTGTATATATAACAATTTGATTCTCTACTATTCGATAGGAATATCCTGAGTTTTCAAATATTTGATTTAGAACAACTTCTATCGAGGAATCTTCTATATTATAGAGATTTTTTTATCTAACTTCACTTGATTGTCATTATAGAAAAAAAGTATATCCACTTTCTTTTTTCTAACTCTTGTAATACTGATTGGATAGAAGTGTTATCTTTTTATTGAGAACTTGAGTACTTGTGCAAATGTGCTGATAGGTATTGCACAAAACTAAACTAATAGCAACAGCAATTGCTATTTTTGCTTTTTACTTTTGAGGATTAAACCACTTTTTGATTGCATTTTTCATAAATACCATAATTATTAGATTATAATTTAAATTTAACAAATAATAGACGTCATCCTTTAAGAATCCGTGCTTGATTAACATGTTTCACTGTTTTTTTCCATTTTTATTATTTGAATCTTTTTAGGATGTAAAATCATGTTCTACTTAAGTTCTTCGAGAACTATGGCGTTTTTCCTTTTTATTATTTCTATTTCTGGATTCTACTTACATTTTGATTATATTATACTTTTATCATTTTGTATTTTCTATCCCATCTGTATTGCCTGCTTTTTAACACCTAACTATGGAACAAAGAAAAAACACGGCTATTTTATTATTAGTAGAATAACTTATGACAGATGAACCGTGTTGTATGCGATTTGTTTGCTACATAAATCCTAAAACAGGATGCTATATGATGCTTATAATATAAGTTTATTATATTTATGATAGTTGAATTGTAATCAATAAGAGGTAGTAAATAGCTTTAAGAGGCGGACTTTTAAATTTCATTTTCGCACGATGTTAACTTTGTACAAATAGAGAATTAGTATCTTGAAAACAGGAAGTTAACTTCATACAGATAGAAAGTTAATTATCTCTATCCAAGAAACAAAGATGATGTGTCAATAACATGTATTTTTCCTCAAAAAACATGTTGGATTTGTATTAAAATGCTATTTATATTCGAAAACAAATGATTACAGCACTTTTTCTTAAAAAGTATGAGTAAGTTAAATATCGAGATATTCTCCTTTTATGTCAACATAAAACGCAATTAACTATCTTTTTTGTATTTCTGCAATCATTATTATTTAAACACATTTTTATATTGAAATGTTTTCGTTTACTATAAATTCTCTATTTTTTTTTTTAAAATTTGTATTGTTTCTCCCCTGAAAAATTGTATGTTTGCACATCACACCGATAGATTTATGACCGAGAAAGAGCTTATTGTATCATTAAAACAGGGGGACGAAGCTGCATTTACTGCTCTATACAGAATGTATTGGCCTAAAAAGTTCAAACTTTTCCCGTTTATACCTATCTTCTATAGCCGAAGTAGAAGAAGTGGTACAGGAAGTTTTCGTAAAATTGTGGGAGGCACGTATCTTTCTGAAAGAGGATGAAAGTTTCAAAGGATTCTTGTTTATTATAACCCGAAATATCATTTTTAATCAATTTCGTAAAAGTTTTAATGAGAATGCCTATAAAACGACTGTACTTAGTAGTGCAGAGGTAGAGTATGACATTGAAAACGAGATGGATGCAGCTGATCTTCAAGGCTATATCAAAAATTAATTTCAGAACTGACACCACGACAACAAGAAGTATTTCATTTAAGTCGTGAGGAACATCTCAGTTATAAAGAAATAGCTATTCGATTATCTATCAGTGAAAAACAGTAGAGCGTCATATTAATGAAGCCTTAAAATTTTTACGTAAGAACATCTATTTATTTTTATATTTCTTTTCTCTATAATAATAAGGTATAGAGGAGATTATTTAATAACTTCCCTTTTATTTTAAAGAATTTAAATTTTCTTTGGGGGATGTTATGGAGTTGCGTATTTATAAATAGATAGGTAATAAGAAGGTAATAAAGATGAAACAAGCGACAACAGGAAATAAGGATATAATAAAGAAGCTACTGACTGATAGCCTATCGCCAGAAGAGCGAGAGAGAAGCTAAATAACTATAAATTTGTGAATCAAGCAATTTATAGTCAATGGGAAACAGGCTTCTGATATGTATACCGATGTCGATAAGGAAGAACGAATGCTGACAAAACGTCATGCACCAAATAAAGAAAGGAAAAAAACCGGACGTTTTAGGCAAAACCTACATCGGTATGGCTGGGTGGCATCTATAGCTTTATTGCTGATTTGCGGGAACACTATCTTTAATGTTATTATCCAGAAAAAGCAGAGCCGGAGGTTTGGTATGTACTGAACTCCGGACGCCAGTCAATGGATTCGGTAAGATTAGCGGATGGTACGCTTGTGATGCTGAACGCAGGGAGTCGCTTGACATATCCTAAAAGAGTTTTCCGGAAACAAGCGGGAAGTAACTCTTTCCGGACAAGCTTTTTTTTAGTGTTCATCCGGATAAGGCACACCCTTTTGTTGTGAAAACAAAGAATATGGATGTTACAGCTTTAGGAACAGCATTTGAAGTCTTTAGTTTCGATGGCGATGAAAGTGTAGAAACGGTGTTACTTAACGGAAAGGTTAAGGTAGAACCTAAGGATCACAAAGAGCAAATAAAAGGAGAATACATCCTTCAACCGAACGAAAAACTAACGTGCCAAGTAAATGGTGATATACGTATAGATCGCGTAGATGCCAATTCTTATTCTGCTTGGCGTATTGGAGGACGGTTGAGCTTTAAAAATGAAACATTAGCCATGATCTTGCCTCGGTTAGAGAAATGGTACGGACAAAAGATCGATTGCCCGCAGAAAACTGCTGATCATTATCGCTTTACATTTACGTTGCGGAATGAACCTTTGATCTGATATTAAATATAATGTCGCATAGTGCGCCATTAAATTATAAATTAATAAGTAATGACTACTATGTTCTCGAAGAACTTAAGTAGAACACGATATTTTTGAAAGTAATGAATAAAATAGAAAGCTAAGTTCATATGGAACTTAGGAAAACAGACAAGAAATAAAATTTATACCAAGTTCGTTTAGAACTTATACCAAACATCAATTTTAAACCTAAATAAGAAAGAAAAGAATGAGAGAGAAACCGTAAATGACGTTAACCTGGTACAGTGATACTTCAGAAGTATCCTGTGCTTACTTTATCAATCTAAATTACAATCTAATAATTAATCGTATTTATGAGAAAATGCAACATGCGGTGGTTTAGTCCGCAAAGAATGAAAAAGCATCTGGCTTTTGCTTTAGCAGTTAGCCTGGTAGCTATGGTACCTGTGAGTGCCTTCGCTCAAGTACTAAAGATTTCAATGACAAAGACCAATGTATCCATTGAAAATGTACTTCGTGAACTTGAAAAACAAAGCGATTACACTTTCTTCTACAATGACAATCAGGTAAAACTGAACAAGAAAGTATCCATCAACGTATCCGACGCTCCGATCGAAACCGTATTGAACGAAGTTTTCAAAAACTCGGGATATACCTACAAGATTGTAGACAATCAGATCGTAGTGTCTACAGCAGCTGCAGCAGCGAAAGAGGTACAGGCTACCCAGCAACAGAAACAAAGAAATATTTCGGGGGTTGTGAAAGATGCAATGGGAGAAGCCATCATCGGAGCATCGGTTATAGAAAAAGGAAATCCGACTAACGGTACCATCACTAATATTGATGGTGAGTTTACTCTTAACACTGCTGGTAAGGAACTTCAGGTGACTTATATTGGTTATATACCTCAAGCGATTGTTCTTAAACCGGGAGTTAATAGTTATACAGTTACCATGAAAGAGGATACTAAAACTCTGGACGAAGTGGTGGTAGTAGGTTATGGTACTCAGAAGAAGGTAAATTTGACAGGTGCTGTGTCTTCTGTTGGAGCGGACGAATTGAAAGAACGTGTGAATACAGATGTATTGGCATCAGTACAAGGACAGGTTCCGGGAGTAACTATTATATCACGTCCGGGATCTACTCCATCAATTAATATGCGTGGTCGCGGTAACTTGGGAACATCTTCTCCTCTGTTTGTTATTGACGGTGCAATTGCTGATGCTTCTTTCTTTTCAAGTCTTGATCCGAATTCGATAGAGAGCATTTCATTCTTGAAAGATGCGGCATCTTCTGCTATTTACGGTTCTCGTGCAGCTTATGGTGTTGTATTGGTAAAAACTAAAGGTGGTAAAGAAGGTGATTTGAAGATCAGTTATGATGGTTCGGTCGCAGTGAAAATGGCGACTTATACACCTGATGTATTGGGCTCTGAATGGTATGCACGTTTGAGTAATGAGGCTGCTTTGAATGAAAAACCCGAATACCAGTACGCTTCCTTATACAGATAAAGAAATACAAATGTTCCGCGATGGCTCTAATCCGGATATGTATCCAAATACAAATTGGTATGATTTAGTCTTGAAGGATGAAGCTGTTATGACAAAGCACTCTGTAAGCTTTAGCGGTGGTAATAAAGTGAAATATTTCACTTCATTAGGATATATGTATGATGATAAATTTACTCCTGGTGCAAAGAGTGAACGTTATAACTTGACTACCAATATTTCTTCAGATATTAAGTCTTGGTTGACAATGCGTTCTAATATCAATTATATTCAAAGCACTTCCGATAATGATAAAGGAGGAGTTGTTTATACACACTTGTTGACAATTCCGTCAACTTATGTTGCTCGTCAAAGTAATGGTGAATGGGGTAGCTATGAAGGTGGAAAGCCGGCTGCAACAGTAAATATGGAGCGTAACCCTTTACGCCGTTTGGAAGAAGGAGGATGGTCGAACAGTAAGACTCAGAATACTTTGATAAATCTGGCTTTAGATATTAAGCCTGTAAAAGGACTGGTATTGACAGGCGAAATGATTTATAAAGCTTGGGATTATAAATCTAAGACTTATACTGCAAATAAAAGTAAGATTAAGGATTTCCAGACCGGTACTGAGTTGAATGGTACAGATGTAACTAATTCTAAGATGGAGTACAGTTGGGAAGAAAACAGTCGCCTTACTTATAATGCATTGGCTAATTACGTTTGGAGTAATGAAAAACATAATGTGAATGTATTGGCTGGTGTATCTTATGAACATTATAAGTATCAGAAACAAAAATCATATCGTCTGAAATTCCCGACTAATGGTATGACGGACATGAATGGTGGCTCGAGTGCGCCAGATGATACTTATGCTGAAGGTGGAAGTAACGAAGACAAACTGATGTCTTACTTTGGTCGTGTAAATTACTCCTTTATGGATCGTTATTTATTAGAGGCCAATATCCGTGCTGATGCTTCTTCTCGCTTTCATAAGGATAATCGTTGGGGTGTTTTCCCGTCATTCTCTGCAGGCTGGCGTATTAGTCAGGAGGGATTTATGCAAGATATCAACTGGATTAATAACCTGAAGTTGCGTGCATCTTGGGGACAGTTGGGTAATATCAATAACGTAGGCCAATATGATTATTTCTCTTCATATCAACAAGGAGGTAACTACAACTTTGAAGATGCTATTGTTTCGGGTATCGTAGAATCTAAACCTGCCAATCCGACTTTAGGATGGGAAACTGTTACTATCACTGATATCGGTGTGGATTTTGACATTTTCAATGGACTGTTGAATTTTACAGCCGATTATTATAACAAAAAACAGATGATATCCTGTTGGCATATCCGAGTCCGAAAGAAATCGGTATTGGCTCTGATTTCAAGGTTTCACAAAATATTGGTACAGTAAGTAATAAGGGTTTAGAACTGAGTATTACACATAATAAAACTCTGGGTGACTTTGCATATACAGTTGGGTTTAACATGAGTAAGAACTGGAATAAAGTAACCAACCTGGGAGCGAATGACCCGATTATTGAAAGCCCATGGATTAAAAAGGTTGGTTATGCAATCGGTACTTTCTATGGATATCGCTCTGATGGTCTGTTGACTCAGGAGGATATTGATACCGGTAATTACATCACCGATGGTTTGGTGCCTCAAGCGGGTGATATCAAATATGTAGATTTAGATGGTGATGGTAAACTTACCGATAAAGATAGAACTTATATAGGTTGTGATGTTCCTGACATTACTTATGGTGTGAACCTGAATCTTCGCTATAAAGGATTTGAATTAAGTATGTTCGGTCAGGGAGTTACCGGTACAAAGGTAAACTTCAGTATGGAAAATGCCTGGGCATTCTCGGATTATGCAAGTCCGCGTAAATATCACTTGAAGAGATGGACGGTAGATAATCCTAACCCGAATGCAGCTTATCCTCGCATTTATCCTCGTACAAGTAAACATTCAACTTATAACCAATATTTCTCTGATTACTGGTTGTTTAATGCCGATTATTTCCGCATCAAGAATATAACTTTTGGATATTCTTTCCAAAAGCCGGTATTACAGAAGTTGAGTCTGGAGGCATTGAAACTCTATGTTGCGGCTGAAAATCCGTTTACTATTCGTGCTGATCACCGTATGGAAGATTTCGACCCTGAAACGGCTTCAGGACGCGGCGTTAATACTCGTGGTACGTCTTCGATTGCTTTTGGTGTAAATCTAACATTCTAACATTATTGATTATAAAAGATGAAAACTATAAATAAATTATTCAAGGGTATATTCTTTTGCACTTTAGTTAGTGTAAGTGTTAGTAGTTGCGACTTGGAAGTGGAGCCGCCTGCTAATATTGCGGCCGAAACATATTGGACATCTGAAAAAGATGCCTGGTATAATCTGAATTCAATTTATTCTGCTGCGATTCCGGGTATTGGAATTTACGGAGATGCTTATTCGGATGATGTATATTGCCAATATGCACATGAATCTAACGCAAAAATATTCCAGCAAGATGGTTTTAGCCCTCTTTATGATGAAGGTTGGAACTTTGAGACAATTCGTAAGGAAAACTTGTTTTTGCAGAAAGTTGGAAATTGTGAGATGGATGAATCTTTAAGAGAAAGGTTCAAGGCAGAAGTTCGTGCAATGCGTGCCTGGACTTATTTGGGCATGACTATGACGTTCGGTAAAGTGCCTTTGATTACTGAAGTACTGGATTATAACTCTCCTAATATTCCGCGTGACGAGGTAAAGTGTGATTCGTGATTTTATTATGAAAGAACTTACTGAGGCTGCTGCAATATTGCCGAGAAATACGCTGGTGGTTATCCAAATGAAAAGGGACGTATCACAAAATATGCTTGTTTGTCATTGAAAGCAAGAGCGGCCCTGTATTTTGGGGACTATGCTTTAGCAGAATCTACTGCGAAGGAAGTGATGGATAAGGGAGGCTTCTCTTTGTTTAAAATATCTTCTTTGTCGGATGCACAGAAGAAAGAGGCAGAAGAAATGAGTTTGTATATTGATTTTGCAGAAAAAGGAATCGATAAAGACGAATTCGTTAAGGGTATGTTTAATTATGAAGCTTTGTGGCATACAGAAAATGCTAATCCGGATAATCCCGAATACATTATGACTCGTCAATATGCTGCTTCCAGTTGGGATTATCAAGATATGACTCGTTATACAAGTATGCGCCCGAATCAGTTGGGTGGCTGGTCTTCTGTAACTCCGACACAGAATCTGGTAGATGCTTATTGGGGAGTTGATGGCCACAGTGTACCGCAATTGCCTACTCCGGAAGAACGTGCTAAAGCGTATAACCAGATAAAGGCTGACTTGGATGCTTATCAAAAGCCTGAAGGAGAAGCTAAGTTTATTGCTTTCTGCCAGGAAAAGATAAAGAATGGAACATTGAAAGATTATAAATATATTCAAGAGTTCCGTAACCGTGATAGCCGTATGTATGTTTCTATCTTGATGCCATTCAAGAGTTGGTATGAATCTAATTATGGTGATAAGTTTGTGTATGAATGGATAAAGAATGGTAATAACGAATCAAAGACCGGATTTAACTTCCGTAAGATGCTTTCATTGGAAAATGATGCTAATGGCGACGGACAGGCGACCGGTGATTATCCTTGTATCCGTTATGCTGAAATTTTATTGATTTATGCTGAAGCGCATACACAGACTACTGGTTATGATGCTGCAACTGAAGCTGCTTTGAATCAGTTACGTGATCGTTGCGGTATGCCGGATGTTCCTTCTGGCTTGAGCAAAGAAGAAGGTCTGAAACTGATTCAGAACGAACGTCGTATTGAATTGGCCGGTGAAGGTTTCCGTGGTGACGATATGACTCGTTATAGCGATGATTACTGGAAAGAGCACATGAACAATGTACCTATCATGACTCCTGACGGTGATACGGAACTTACAATGAAATGGAGCTCTCGTATGCGTCTGAAACCAATTCCCCAAACAGCTATTGACTTAAATCCGTTATTGGCTGGTGATCAGAATCCGGGATATTAATTTAACACAGATATCTCTTAATTAAAGGTTGAAAAAGGGGGTGTCGGTTATCAGACCGACACCCCCTTTTCTGTAAATCTTTCTTTTATCATTATCTCTATCAATCTATTTGCTTGAATGTGTGTCTTTTTATACGTCTGTTCTTTTTATTTCTATTTCTTGTCGATTTAATCTTGCTGCTATCAGTATATTCTATATTAGCCTATATCTACTAAAGTGTCACAAGAGTATAAATCTTTCGTGTAGATATAAGGTACGACTTTCGGAAGCGTACATGGTTTATAATGAAAAGCTATCATCTTTATAAATAGCGATTAAAGTATTTATATACAGATTATTAATACTATTATATAGTCGTTGTATGGAATGATTTTCAGGTATCTTTCTCTGAGCATAAATAGAACAATATTCAGTTGAGCCTGATAGTAAAAGCTTAAATTGTATGTTTAAAAAGGAAAGCTTTGGGTGGCAGGAGGTCAATTCCAGGAAAGTATAAGCTTTTGAGTAGAAAATACTTGGTTGGATTTTTGATAATCTTAGTTTATATTGTAGAATCTATGTTTAATAGCATACATCTGTTTATTTGTAGAATATTTTGGGATTAATGTCGTTTTTAAAGTTTATATTTACTCATTGTTTAATACTAAAATCTTTTATTATGAGAGCTTTAATTTACGTAGTTTGCCTTATTGGGGCTATGTGCGGTTGGTCATGTTCAGACCATATTGCCGATTCGTCTGATTTATCTGTACAGACACGTACAATTGTATCTCCGGAAGGAGTTTCTACTTCAAATCCGGATCTGATTAGTGATTGGGAACATCAATCTTTGCTTACCCTTTCTACTGGTGAACGGATTAATACTCCATGGACGCCCGGTGCATCTCACTCTATGTCAGAAGAAACTGTATCGGATATCAAAAAAGAAGATGGATGGACTATGCTTTTTCATACTTTTAAGGCATTAAATGAGTCTCCCAACAGCAATTATCTCTGCTTCTATAATGAATTGACAGGAGTTATTAAGGTGTTTTATTATATAAAAAATGCTCAGGGAAATAACGGATTTCAGTGGAGAATCAGCACTGCCAATGGGGTAGGGAGTAGTTTATTGGCTTTGAACAGTTATATTTCTCCTTTGGATAACAGTTCTGACAAACCCAATTGTATGAATCTGTCTACTTTTGCACAAACACCAATTAATGGATTGACACCGGGATGGAATGGATTTGAGTTTGAAGTTCCTTATACTACGGATTACCGCAATATCAGTTTATCAATAAACAGTTATAATCAGGTGATAACTGATTTCAATTTTTCAGGTACAACCGAGCTGAAAACGGAAGGTACTATTACAAAAAAATGTAGCTAACGGAGGAGGTACGACAAAAACGGCTGCTACTTTGGCCAGTTCGGGAGCAAAGAAGTATATGGATGAGTTGAAGAAAAAAGCGAATGGACAACCCTCTAATATAGCAGGTGATGTGAAGTTGGGTAAGAAGATCGTTGATGCATTAACTTCTGGAAACTATTTTTCAGCAATAGCGAAAGGGCTGAAGTTTATTTTTGGATCTACTACTACCCGACCTGAAGTATCTAAAGTGAGTTTGACTACGACAGGGGTTGTAACGATGGGGGAACTTCGCAATCTGGTTCGCATGATAATGTGGAACCACTATTTTCAATTAATTTGTATGATTTGATGAATGGTAATTTAGCTGCATGAAAAAAAGTCTCCTTCTTTTAATTCTCTTGTATTGCCTGTAGATGTTACTACACGGTCGGGAGGAGAACGCTATGCAGGAGTTTGGACTTTGAAAGAGTCTCCTGTCATCCGAATGACCCGTTATGGACGTGTATTGAATTATAATATATCTGGTGGAGTATTTACTGTTGCCTCTGTATTGTTACCTTACTTAGATTCGAATGTAAATAAAAAGGCTTCTGTTATTTTGAATCCTTATTTGAGTCAATACGTTACTTCTATGCAAACTATGGTAGATGTGGTGTCTTGTGCGAAGTTAAATGGCGAGAAATATTTCAATGGTTATGCCATTTCAGATTTTATGTCGGAAGACCCCATATATGAAGATAAAGATTTGGCAATTCGTAAGTCTGCTTTTTCTGGATCGGGAGGTGAGATTTGTAATCAATCGATATCTATTTCAGATTATAATATAGGGGATGGAGGAAATCAAAATATGTATTTTTTTGATTGGGGAACTAATATAAAGGGTGATGAAGTAGCTGTGGTTACAGTTAATATAGCTTATAACTATAAGGGCAAAGTACACAATGTCTCTATATCCCGGAATTATAAGGTCCAATATGTGCATGATCCTGCTACAGATGTAAAAATACTTGGTACTGCCGGAACTAAAAAAGTGGTAATTGTGAATAACTATCCCCAATTTGAATAATTTGTAAGGTGAATATAAAGGCGGACCAGTGATAAATTAATAGTCCGCCTTATATGATAAAGTGGTTATTGATAATTCAATAAGAAGAGATTGGGGTTAGTAGAGATCTGATGTTCTGCTTATATGGCATTTCTTCCATGCTCCTCTCGTAAAGTCCGGAATCTCTACCGGTATACTGCCGTTTAATACCGATTGTTCGCTCAGTTCTGTGATGCACGACCATTCGGCAGCATCATATACATCCATATCCAATGGTAATCCGTTGCGCAAACAATAAATTAGCCGGCAGTCCATTACATAGTTCATTTCATTGGGCAGATTTCTGCGATGAGCCTCTGTACCGAAAGTGGCTGTGAAAGGATGTTTGTAACGCTCCATTATTTCCTCGAGTGCTTTCCCCTCAAGAGGAGAGCCGGCGTCGGGTTCGAGAGCAATGCTGGGAACGGGATATTTCTGCGCGAATCCTTTTGTTCCACAAACTGTATGCAGGCGGCTGTAAGGACGTGGAGTTACTACGTTATACTGAATCATGATACTTTTGCCCTTCACTGTTTGTATCAAGGTAGTATTCATGTCACCCAATAAGTATTTCTGGCGGGCTTCCGGAGAGTCTGCTCCGAAGTTTTTACGGGCATATTCGGTCATACCTGCCTGAAGACTGGACAGAGAGACCAAGTAGTTCATGCGGTCTCCCCGATGGATATTCAGTATCTGGCAAACCGGACCAAGACCGTGGGTCGGATAAGGATTACCGGTATGTTCTATACTATATTTCTTTCCCCAGTGATTGTGAAATCCTCCTTTACTTTCGTCGGCGAAGTAGATAGAACGCAGGTCATGTATGTATGCTCCCTCTACATGGGTTATTTCGCCGAATACACCTTGTTGTGCCATGTTAAGCGTAGTCAGTGCAAACGGGTCATAGCAACAATTTTCGAGCATCATGCAGTGCTGTCTTGTCTTTTCAGCCGTATCTACCAACTTCCAACACTCTTCTACAGTCATGGCTGCAGGAACTTCAATGGCTACATGCTTGCCATGCTCCATGGAGTATACTGCCATGGGAGTGTGGGTCAGCCAGTCGGTACAGATGAACACGAGGTCAATGTCATCCGTTCGCACATTCGTTTCCATCCATCCGGTCCGGTATAGCCGTCCGGTTGCGGATAACCGGCTTCCCGAAGTATCTTTTGGGCTTTAACCAGATTGCCTTCCCTGATTTCACAAAGTGCTTTGATTTCGACACCTTCGATTTGCAGATAACGTTGCAGAGTCAATACACCTCTATTGCCAAGCCCTATGAAAGCAAGGCGTACCATCGGAAGTGGGGGTGCCAGTCCGAGCACATGTGTTTGCGAAGGAGTTTTCATGTGTAGTTAGGATGTTAGGGTTGTATATAAAAAAAGAGAATCTAATTTCTCAGATTCTCTTTGAGAGCGGAAGACGGGGCTCAAACCCGCGACCCTCAGCTTGGAAGGCTAATGCTCTATCAACTGAGCTACTTCCGCAATTTTAGTGGGCAAAGATGGATTCGAACCACCGAAGGCGTAAGCCAGCAGATTTACAGTCTGCCCCATTTGGCCACTCTGGTATTTGCCCTTTTGTTTGCTTTTTGAGTCCCTTTTTGCTTTTCTTATTGAGTAGGTTTGTTTCTCAATTGCGATGCAAAACCGATGCTATCCCGTTCAGTGCTTGTTCGTGCACTTTGCTCAAAGTACTGTTCGCTTTTGAAAAGAGCCGCCTGCGCTTTTTCTTCACGAGGTTCTGCGTAGAAATTCTTGTAGAGGATTGCACCTGCTACGATTACGATTACGGCTACAACGGCGCCAATGATTGCTTTTTTGTTTTTAACAAGAAATGCTTCCGACTGTGTCAGTGCATCTTCCACATTCAGATGTTCGTTGTGATTCTTTTGTTCTGCCATTTTTATATGATTCTTTTTGTTATTTTTTCAACTGGATATTTTGGTCAGCAAAAGTAGTTTTTTTATATCTACAAACGAAATTTAGAGGCATCTTTGCACACATGATACTGAAGCGTATATCTATACTGAACTATAAGAACCTGGAGCAGGTAGAACTGAATTTTTCGGCTAAACTGAATTGCTTTTTCGGGCAGAACGGGATGGGAAAAACCAATCTGCTCGATGCGGTCTACTTTCTGTCTTTTTGTAAAAGTGCAGGAAATCCGATTGATTCTCAGAATATTCGTCATGAACAGGACTTCTTTGTCATTCAAGGGTTCTATGAGGCGATGGACGGAACACCCGAAGATTTATTGCGGAATGAAGCGTAGGTCGAAAAACAATTCAAACGTAATAAGAAAGAATATTCGCGCCTGTCGGATCACATCGGATTTATTCCTTTGGTGATGGTGTCGCCTGCCGACTCAGAATTGATAGCGGGGGGCAGTGACGAACGTCGCCGCTTTATGGATGTAGTCATTTCGCAGTATGATAAGGAGTATTTGGATGCTTTGATTCGCTACAATAAGGCATTGGTACAACGAAATACATTGTTGAAGAGCGAACATCCGATAGAAGAAGAGCTTTTTCTCGTTTGGGAAGAGATGATGGCACAGGCCGGTGAGGTGGTTTTCCGGAAACGGGAAGCATTTATCAGTGAGTTTATTCCTATATTTCAATCGTTCTACTCGTACATTTCGCAGGATAAGGAGCAAGTGGGACTGACTTAGAGTCACACGCAAGAAATGCATCTCTGCTTGAAGTTCTGAAAGAAAGCCGGGTACGGGATAAGATTATGGGTTATTCGCTCCGGGGGATACATAAAGATGAACTCAACATGTTGTTGGGTGACTTTCCTATTAAGAGAGAAGGTTCACAAGGACAGAACAAGACGTACCTGGTTGCACTGAAGCTTGCGCAGTTTGATTTTTTGAAGCGTACGGAAGTACGGTACCTCTGTTGCTGTTGGATGATATCTTTGACAAATTGGATGCTTCGCGCGTAGAACAGATTGTAAAGTTGGTGGCGGGTGACAATTTCGGGCAGATTTTCATAACGGATACGAATCGTGAACATTTGGACCGTATATTATATAAGGTGGGGAGTGACTATAAAATGTTTCGTGTGGAGAGCGGAGCTATCAATGAAATGGAGGAAAAAGAGAGATGAAACGAAACGATGCGGAACCGATTGGAAAACTGATTCAGAAATATCTGCGTCAGGAGAGCTTGGAGTCTCCACTGAATGAGCAACGCTTACTTGATTCGTGGGAGACGGTGCTGGGACCTACTATTATGTCGTACACAAGGGATTTGTATATTCGTAATCAGGTGTTGTATGTACACTTGACCTCTGCTGCCCTCCGTCAGGAGTTGATGATGGGGCGGGAACTTTTGGTCCGTAATTTGAATCAGAAGGTTGGGGCTACGGTGATTACCAATATTATTTTCCGCTAAACGACTATTCTTTTATAATAAATGAAGGCTTTGTTTGTATCAAACGGAGCCTTCATTCTTTATGAACAGAGTCTCTGTTCGAAGAGAACGGAGATTCTATCTACAACTAAAATGTGGTGCTCTCAGTATTTCAAGAATGGGATTGTATCTATGACGGGCATCTTCAGCGCATTCAGTTCCTGACAGGCACGATCGTAGTAAGTCGGATTTTCTAAATCAAGGTTATTGTGTGCGTCCAGTCCGATAATAGCCGTGCATCCTTCATTGGCTGCGATATGCCAGAATTGCGGGCAAGGATAAGTCGTTATTCCCCGTGCTTCATTGATGGCTACATAGCCGATATTATATTCCAAAGGGATGTGCAATCGGGCTGCTGCCCGACAGATATGGCGGCTGACACTGATACAATGTTTGTCAAATTCAGGGTAGGAACGCATAAAAAGATCCGGATGTGCCAGGTAGGCGAACAGTCCGCTTTCCATTCCTTCGATAGTGCTTTCTTCATAAAGGTCGAGCATATCCCGATTAGTGGTATGATGCCCGAAGTAGGGAAACTTTTCGTCAGTATGGTAATGGTGGTTTCCAAAGAGGATATAATCCAACCGGTACTCTTTGATGATTTCTTTCAGCCAGTGGATGTATTCGGGAAAGTATTCATACTCCAATCCGATTTTGATGCTGATTTGATTCCGGTATTTTTCTTTCAAGGCACGGATGCTTTCTATATATTCCGGTAAGTCCTCTGGGAGCATACGTATGTCCGATACAAAATCTGTGTGATACTTCCATGGGCCATGATCAGAAAAGCCCAATTCCTGAAAGCCACCTTTGATGGCACTGCGTACATAGTCTTCATCGTCTCCCACGGCGTGCATGCAGCGAGTGGTATGTGTGTGATAATTTGTTTTCATTGTGCTATAATAGTATCCATACGGAAGTCGAATGCTTCTGCGGGTACTTCTTCTATCAATTGAAACGGGAAACAAATGCCGACTTTGGGAGCCGGAATTTGAGGTAATAAACGGTCGTAATATCCTTTGCCGCGGCCTAAACGATGTCCGTACCGATCGAAAGCAACACCCGGAATCACAGCCAGATCTATTGTTTCGTAATCGGTGAATGGCGCTCCGGTTGGTTCGGCAATGCCATACGAACCTATGGCGAGATCTTGGGGGCCTGTGTAAACGCGAAGTTCTAACTCGTCGCCTGTTACTACAGGCAATATGATTCTTTTCGACCGGCTCCACTTCTCAATGAAGGCGTGCGTCTGCACTTCATCCTTCATTGAGTGATAGAGCAATATAGTATGCCCTTTTTGAAATTCGGGGCATGCCTCAAGAGTTATCAATACCTTTTCCGACAACGATTTAAGCGTAGAGTCGGAGTATTTCTTCTTCTCCTGTGCTATCCACTTGCGCAGTTGTTTTTTTCTTTCCATCTTTCTTTTCCTCCTTTTGAGGTTCTACGCTGACGGGAGCCTTAGGGAATGCTTCTCCACTTTCGAGCAACTCGACGGCCTTCTTCACAGTCTGATCGCTTTGGTTGAGATATTGAATATAGGCTTCTTTTCCCAGCATATTATAGATGATATTTCCGTAAATGCTCTTTTCCAGTAATTTATATGATTTCTGAATCAGGATGTTCCTTCGTTTCACCCCTTTGCTGTCAGCGTAGCGTATGAACTGTTCGACCAGTCCCTGACGACGCAGATAGTTTAAGAGTGATTCTTCGTCTTCGTACTTCTTCAACTTATCGCGGTTATTATCCGTGTAATGGAAGGTGAATTGGATGGTAAGTCCTTTGCTCAGCACCTCGGTCAGATATGAAGTCACTCCCGTGGTGTCTTGTGGGACGAATACATCCGGCATGATACCTCCTCCTCCATATACCGGACGTCCGAGGGCGGTAGAATAACGCAGGTTTTCATCGAGTTTGATACTATCTTTTGAGAAGTACTCTCCATGTTCATATCGTGTCAGCCAATCCATTTCGTAGTTGCGGTCTTTACCATTCTGATAAGGGCGTTGAATGCAGCGTCCGGATGGAGTATAATAGCGGGCAATGGTCAGCCGGATGGCTGATCCGTCACTGAAGTCGATAGGCTGTTGTACCAGGCCTTTACCGAACGAACGGCGACCCACTACCATACCCCGGTCGTTATCTTGAATAGCACCGGTGAAAATTTCACTGGCCGAAGCCGAACCTTCGTCAATCAGCACGATAACGGGCATTTTCTGGCAACTGCCTGTTCCATTGGCAAATTCGTCGGCACGGGGATATTTGCGTCCTTCCGTATAGACTATCAGTTTACCTTCGGGCAAGAATTCGTTGACCATGCGCACTGCAGCTTCCATATATCCTCCTGTGTTGCCACGTAAGTCGATGATCAGCCCTTTGCAGTTCTTATGATTCAGTAAAGCAATGGCATTCAGCAACTCCACATGTGTAGTACGTCCGAATTTACTAACCTGTATATAGCCAAAGTCATCTGTCAACATATAAGCTGCGTCGATGGTGTTTTGCGGAATGTCACCGCGTGTGATAGTGAAGTTCAAAAGATCTTTCTCCGTAGCGCGCTTCACGCCCAGTTTTACTTGAGTACCCTTCGGCCCTTTCAGAGTGCGCATGGCACGTTCGTTAGTCACTTTTTTCCCTACAAACAAACTGTCGTCTACCATCACGATACGGTCACCGGCCATTAATCCTACCTTTTCGGAAGGTCCTCCCTGAATGACACTGTTCACATGGATAGTGTCGTCCTGGATGGTGAACTGGATACCGATACCGCTGAAGCTGCCTTCCAGTTCCGATGTCACTTCTTCCAGGTTTTGTGCCGGAATGTAAGTAGAGTGGGGATCCAGTTCTGCCAGAATCTGTGGCATTGCCTTTCCACAAGGTCGGCCATGTTGACGGTGTCCACATACTGGTCATCGACAATGCGCAGCAAAGCATTCAACTTGTTCGAAGAGCCGTTGATAATGCCGAGTCGGTTGCCGGCAAAGTGTTTGGCATAAAATGTACCTATCAGAATTCCGATTACCACACTGATAGCGATGATGACAGGGGTAAACCGTGAAGAGTTCTTTGTACTCATATCTTTTTATAGTTATTGGCTACGGACGACAAACTACCGGAGAGCTGCGTTGTAGTCAGTTGTTTATGTATGTTGTTTCATTTTTCACTCGTATCGACAAAAACGACTTCGATACCTGCACGTTTCAGTAATTCTATTCCGTCTTCCAGGCGATAGTGTTCAGAGTACACCACTCGCTTGATGCCTGCCTGTATGATCAGTTTGGCACATTCGATGCAAGGTGAAGCAGTGACATACATCGTAGCACCGTCACTACTGTTGTTGGAACGTGCTATCTTGGTGATGGCATTGGCTTCAGCATGCAGAACATAGGGCTTGGTGACGTTGTTATCATCTTCACAAACGTTCTCAAAGCCGGATGGTGTTCCGTTATATCCGTCTGAGATAATCATTTTGTCTTTGACAATCAGTGCTCCTACTTTACGGCGTTGGCAATAAGAGTTTTCCGACCAGATGGAAGCCATGCGGATATAACGCTTGTCCAAATCTGATTGTTTGCTGTTTGCTGTGTCCATACGCTGCTATATTATTTATTGTTGTCCTTATCAACATGAAATACCAGGCATAACTCTCTTCCTCCCTCATCCTTGTAATAGATAAAGAGGTTGTCGTAATTCCCTTTGTACGAAGTAGCCCTGTTGAGTCCTTCGACAAATTTGTTACTAAATCCTAACGGATCATTTTCAGACCCTTTTACGGAAGCTGAGAAAGCATTGCTTTCGCCATTGGCACTCCAGGTTCCGGTATAAGAATGTGACAAAAGCGTTCCGCTAAACTTTCCGCTGATGACATTGTCTGTAGTCTCCCCTTCGAATTTGATTGTGTATGCACCTTCTTTATTGATGTAATTCTTGATGGATTGTTCATATTTGTCTTTATCACCCCAGAAATCATAGGGTTTATGTTCGTTCTTTTTGGTAATATACGTCAGTTTCCATACTTTTCCGGTAAAGATACCGTTCACATCATCCGAATCGTTGCATCCGCTTACAAAAGGGAGCATCAAAAGTAATAATAATAAGTATTTATATTTCATTTTTTTCTATTTTTTTATTCCGTTTCTGATTAGTAATGCGTCAATCGTAGGTTCTTGTCCTCTGAAACGTTTGTAAAGTATCATCGGGTGCTCTGTTCCGCCTTTCGACAAGATGTTGTTACGGAAGGAATTGGCTACCTCTTCATTGAAGATTCCTTTTTGCTTGAACAGTGAGAATGCATCCGCATCCAGAACTTCCGCCCACTTGTAGCTATAGTAACCTGCCGAATATCCTCCGGCAAAGATGTGTGAGAACTGGGTACTCATACAGGTTTCCAAAACTGTGGGCAATATCTGTGCTTGAGCCCATGCCTGACGTTCGTATGCCTTTACGTCCCCTTCGAAGGGGGTATTGCGGGTATACCAGGCCATATCCAACAGCCCGAAACTGACCTGGCGAAGACAGGCGTACGCAACATTGAAGTTTGATGCATCTACCAGCCGGCTGATCAATTCGTCAGGCAACGGTTCGCCGGTCTGATAATGATTGGCAAAGGTATGCAGGAATTCTTTTTCAATCCCGAAGTTCTCCATGATCTGGGACGGGAGCTCTACAAAGTCCCAGTATACATTCGTTCCGCTCAAGCTCTGATAAGTTGAGTTGGCAAACATCCCATGCAAGGCATGCCCGAATTCGTGGAGGAAGGTTTCCACCTCGTCATAAGTCAGCAGTGCCGGCTTGCTTTCTGTCGGTTTGGTGAAATTCATGACTACCGATACATGTGGACGGCTGTTTTCACCGGTATCTTCTATCCATTGTCCTTTGAATTCTGTCATCCAGGCACCGGAACGTTTACCTTCGCGCGGATGGAAATCCGTATACAGTACGGCGAGGAAACTTCCGTCTTTATCCAGCACTTCGTAAGCATCCACATCTTTGTGATATACCGGGATATCCGGGTTCTTATGAAACGTGATGCCATACAATTTGGTAGCCAGTCCGAAGACTCCCGCTTTCACTTTGCTCAGTTCGAAGTAGGGGCGGAGCATCTCTTCGTTAATATTGAACTGCCGGTCTTTCAGTTTGTTGGAGTAGTAGCTCCAATCCCAAGGCATCACTTCAAAAGCATCTCCTTGTTCTGTACGGGCTAATTCTTGTACAGCTTCGTACTCTTTATGGGCGGTGGGGGTATATGCATCCAGCAATTGGTTGAGCAGTTTATATACGGCATCACCGGTTTCGGCCATACGTTCTTTCAGTGTATATTCCGCATAATTGTCATAACCCAGTAATTGTGCGATTTCCATGTGGATATTGGCTATCTTTTTCACAATTTCCAGGTTGTTATATTCGTTGTCGTGGGTACATTTTGTATTGTAAGCCATGTAAAGTTCACGACGTAAATCCCGGTTATCAGCATACGTCATAAAAGGAATATAACTGGGGGCATGCAATGTGAACACCCAGCCATTCACTCCTTTTTCCCGGGCTGTTTCTGCAGCGGCTTCGATGGCGCTTTCCGGCAGACCGGCCAACTGGGCTTCATCGGTCAGAGTCAACTGATAGTTATTGGTTTCTTTCAGGTTATTTTCACTGAAATCCAATGTCAGTTTACTAAGATTCTTTGTCAGCTCGCGATATTTCTCCTTGGCTTCTCCCTGCAGGTTGGCTCCGCGACGAATAAATCCGTTATAAGCGTTTTCCAGAAGCTTGGTTTGTTCCGGAGTCAGCTCTATGGAATCCTTTTGACCGTATACAACTTTGATACGTTCGAAGAGTTCCTGATTCAAGCTGATGTTATTGCTGTGTTCGCTTAACAAAGGAATCATCTCCTGGGCAATCTTCTGCAGGTCATCATTGGTTTCAGCACTGCGCAAATTGCCGAATACGGTGGTAACCCGATCGAGTAACTCTCCTGATTTTTCATAAGCAAGAATTGTGTTAGCGAATGTGGGAGCCTCCGGGTTGTTGACGATGGCATCTATTTCTGCTGCCTGGCGACTGATACCTTCACGAATTGTTTGAATAACCCCATTCGTTGTCATACCAAGAAACAACTTTAGCGAAGTTAGAATCCAAAGAAATACCTGCTTTAGAGTCGTAGATTGAAGTGTTAGCGCAACCACGGAAGTCAGTTGAAACAACTGCATCTTCAGTGTAGCCCAGGATACCTTTCAATTCGCCTTCAGAAGCTTCCTTCATAGCAGCGTTGATTTCAGCCATTGTAGCCGCTTTCTCAGAACTACTGTCAGGTCAACAACAGAAACATCAGAAGTCGGAACGCGGAATGCCATACCTGTCAGTTTACCGTTCAATACCGGCAATACTTTACCTACAGCTTTAGCAGCACCTGTAGAAGACGGGATGATGTTTTCCAAGATACCACGACCACCTCTCCAGTCTTTCTTAGAAGGACCGTCTACAGTTTTCTGAGTAGCAGTAGCAGCGTGAACTGTCGTCATCAAACCTTTAACGATACCGAACTTGTCGTTCAATACTTTAGCGATAGGAGCCAAGCAGTTAGTAGTACAAGAAGCGTTAGAGATGATGTCCTGTCCTGCGTATGAGTTTGGTTAACACCGTATACGAACATAGGAGTAGCGTCTTAGAAGGAGCAGACATGATAACTTTCTTAGCACCAGCTTGGATGTGCTTGCGAGCTGTCTCGTCAGTCAAGAAGAAACCTGTTGACTCAACTACAACGTCAGCATCAACTTCGTTCCATTTCAAGTTAGCAGGATCCATCTCTGCAGTCAGACGGATTTTATTACCGTTTACAACCAGAGCGCCGTCTTCTACAGCAACTTCGCCGTCGAAACGACCGTGTACTGAGTCATATTTCAGCATGTATGCCAAGTAATCAGCATCCAAAAGGTCGTTGATACCTACGACTTGAATGTCGTTGCCAAAGTTAGCAACTGCAGCACGGAACACCATACGTCCGATACGGCCAAAACCGTTAATACCTACTTTAATCATTTTGTTTAAACTTTTAAGGGTTTTATAATATTTGTTCAAATACTTTTCTAAATTCGCATTTGTTTCATTAGAATGCGGTGCAAAAAGTAAGAAAATGTTTTTATATTCGCATATTAAATTCATATTAAATATAAAAAAGATGGGAAAAAGTACTTTTTACAAGACTTTAAAGCTTTCGCCATGAAAGGAAACGTGGTAGATATGGCTGTCGGTGTGATTATTGGTGGTGCCTTTGGCAAAATCGTTTCGTCGGTTGTAGCCGATATCATTATGCCACCTTTGGGGTTACTCATTGGGGGAGTGAACTTTACGGACTTGAAATGGGTAATGAAAGCTGCGGAATATGGGGCTGACGGAAAAGAGACGGCCGCTGCTGTGACATTGAATTACGGCAACTTTCTGCAGGCGACTTTCGATTTTCTTATCATTGCTTTTTCTATATTCTTATTTATTAAACTGATTACAAAGTTGACTCAGAAGAAAGCTGAGGCACCTGCTGCGCCGCCCGCACCTCCTGCACCTACAAAAGAAGAGATATTGTTGACTGAAATACGTGATTTATTGAAAGAAAAGCAGTAATTTTGCGCCAAATTCATAACATATCTATATATGCAAGAGAAAATTATAATACTTGATTTCGGTTCACAGACCACGCAGCTTATCGGTCGCCGGGTGCGCGAGTTGGATACGTATTGCGAGATTGTCCCCTATAACAAGTTTCCCAAAGGCGATGAAACCGTCAAGGGAGTGATTCTGTCGGGAAGCCCCTTCTCCGTATATGACGAAAGTGCGTTCAAGGTCGATTTGAGCGAAATCAGAGGTAAATACCCCATCTTGGGCATCTGCTATGGTGCACAGTTTATGGCGTATACCAATGGTGGCAAAGTAGAACCGGCAGGTACCCGTGAGTATGGACGTGCTCACCTGACTTCTTTCTGCAAGGACAATGTTTTGTTCAAAGGTGTGAGAGAGGGTACGCAGGTATGGATGAGCCACGGTGATACCATTACTGCTATCCCTGAGAATTTTAAAACCATTGCATCGACAGACAAAGTGGCTATTGCCGCCTATCAGGTAGAGGGCGAACAGGTATGGGGAGTACAGTTCCATCCGGAAGTTTTCCACAGTGAAGACGGTACGCAGATGCTTCGCAATTTCGTTGTCGATGTATGTGGCTGTAAACAGGACTGGAGTCCGGCGTCATTCATCGAGAGCACGGTTGCCGAATTGAAAGCTCAGCTGGGTGATGACAAGGTTGTACTGGGATTAAGCGGAGGAGTTGACTCTTCTGTAGCCGCCGTTTTGCTGAACAGGGCTATTGGCAAGAATCTGACTTGTATTTTCGTTGACCACGGTATGCTTCGCAAGAACGAGTTTAAGAACGTGATGCACGATTACGAATGCCTTGGCTTGAACGTGATTGGTGTGGATGCCAGTGAGAAGTTCTTCTCTGAACTGGAAGGCGTCACCGAACCTGAACGTAAACGTAAAATTATAGGTAAAGGATTTATTGACGTATTCGATGAAGAAGCACATAAACTGAAAGATGTGAAATGGCTGGCTCAGGGTACGATTTATCCGGACTGTATCGAGTCGCTTTCTATCACCGGTACTGTTATCAAGAGTCACCACAATGTGGGAGGACTTCCTGAAAAGATGAATCTAAAACTTTGTGAACCGCTTCGCCTGTTGTTTAAGGACGAGGTTCGTCGTGTAGGTAGAGAGTTAGGTATGCCCGAGCACTTGATTACCGTCATCCTTTCCCCGGGCCGGGACTTGCTGTTCGTATCTTAGGTGATATTACTCCTGAGAAGGTTCGTATCTTGCAAGATGCCGATGATATCTTTATTCAGGGTTTGCGCGATTGGGGATTGTACGATCAGGTGTGGCAGGCAGGTGTTATCTTGCTTCCTGTTCAATCGGTAGGCGTAATGGGAGACGAACGTACTTACGAACGTGCCGTTGCTTTGCGTGCCGTGACTTCAACGGATGCTATGACAGCTGACTGGGCGCATTTGCCTTATGAATTCCTTGGTAAAGTGTCGAATGATATTATAAATAAGGTAAAAGGTGTGAACCGTGTGACCTATGATATCAGTTCGAAGCCACCTGCAACTATCGAGTGGGAATAAAATCCTGTGATTGACTTTTAGCGATAATATTGATATTTGAAATCAGCATTTTAAGTAAATGATTGCTTAATCTGCTGATTTCTTTTTATGATATCGGTTGAAGTCATTTATTCCGATTTACGATAGAAAATTTAGTTGTTGAAATAGCAAATATCTCTTTCATTACCGTATATGTATTATGGGGGGGAGAAACTGGAACTTTCCTTTGATATCTCGTTAGAAACCAAGATATTGTGGCCTTTCCTTCTTCCTTCGGGAAATGCTTGTTTTAATTCTATGTTAAAGCAAGTGTTCTGTATTTAAATAACAAGCCCTTTCGATGTAAAAAACTTGTTCCTTATCAGGAGATAAAGGAAGGTTTCACAGATAGTGTTAACAATGTTAATAAAGAGAAGTGTCCGGTTGAGGACCATGTGCAAAGGATAACCTTCCGTTTTTGAGTAAAATAGAAAAGGGAGATCCTCACGGACTTCCCTTCCCTTTTCCTTTTTTAAACCTTATGTAGTTGCTATAAATCTCTTACCACAACACCCTATTATACTAAAAATCAATACTTAGTAAAAAATTATATTGTTTTTGTATTTAGTTCCTATCGAAAACACTATTCCAATGCTTTACCGGCAGTCATCGGCCAGTAAGGATTCTGATACAACTGAGTTGTGTTGATATCTTCCGGATTGGTAGCGGTCAAAGACATATCTTCTATGCCGATCGGATCCAGATAAAATGCTTTACGCCAAGTCAGACCGTCATACAATTCATTATTGATTGAGGTTCTGCGAAGTGGGCGTAAGTATTTGCTGTCGCTTTTGGGCGAAACGTTTGCATCAAGGGTACCATCGTCCTTAATGTCCTTGTGATCTTTATAAGCGGCATCCCAGAAGTTGATACCTTCAATGATATAGGGTTTGGTCAGCAATTGATCCCAGGAACGCCATCTCTTCAGGTCGTCCCAGCGCATACCTTCACCGATGAATTCGCAACGGCGTTCGCGGCGGATATTATAGAGGGTAACATCCACCATTTTGCTGCCCGAATAAACGGCTAAGTCATTTTCTTTGCTCAAGTCGGTTGCTGCAATAGTCTTGGCATAATCGTCGTCAACACCGGCGCGTGTGCGGAGTGCTTTCCAATACTTTTGTGCCTTGGCATCCAGTGAACCGGTTTTCTCGTAGCAGGCTTCCATGTAATTGAGGTTAGCTTCTGCAGAACGGAAGACAACACAAGCATTGGTCCCCAGCAGTTCGTCACCCTTTAGTCTGTGCGTAATCGTAAGTGTGAGCTTTACGTGGGCGGTATCCTGTAAGGTCTTGAGTCTGTTTCTGTTCGGAGATGATATTCGGAACTCCGAAAAGCAGTGTTGTGCCGGCTGCTGCTACAGCCGGGTTTTTGGTATCACTGTGCAATACATCTTTTTCACCCCATACAAACAGTTGCAGACGTTCGTCGCGATTTTCTTTTTCATCCGAGATAGATACATCGCCGTGATATTCGTTGCCTGCAGCATAAATAGGCAAACCGCTTTTCATCAAGAAAGTAGTAATAAATCCGCGAGTCAATCCGGTACGGTCACCGTTCTGCAGACGTGCAGGCGCACAATGTGAAACATTTAATGATTTGTCATACTGTTTCCACAACAACACCTCGCTATAACCGGAAGCATCCGGTGTGCTGAACATTTCGTAATACGGGTTCCAATTATAGATTTGTCCATACTCCGGATTTAGCACGTGTGAGTTTTCGGTCAGCGTGCAGTGGTCGGCTACGGCTGCTGCTGCATTCATGGCTTCGGTCAGGAAGAAGTCTATCTCACCGTCAATGTTGAACGTTTTGCCGCTGTTGTAAGACATTTTAGCACCCGGCCAACTTTCATCTCCCGGCACACGTCCGGTTCCCCGATGATATTTCTCGAAAGTAGCTTCGAACAGGGCTACTCTTGATTTATAGAGTTGAGCCACCTGCTTGTTGATACGCTGGTTGTTTTGGAAACCCTGGTCGTGCATACGGTTGATAGCTTCATCCAAATCTTTCAGAATCTGGCGGGCTACTTCATTGCGCGGAGCACGTGTACTATACTCCAATAAAATCTCTTCCTGATCGGGGAGAACTTTATCTACGATAGGATAGTCGCCATATTTCACCAATGCTTTATAGTAGGCCATGGCACGGAAGAAGTAAGCTTCGCCGATGTAGTGTTTCAGGTCCTCAACCGATCCTTGAATCGATCCTTCTTTTTCTTTGGGAAGTACTTGTTCAAGCAGGTAATTCCATGTACGGATCCGGTTTAATGGAGCTTGAATCGATTTCCCGCTTCCTACCTGCCAGTTACCGGCAAAATAATCCAGGCTACTGTCGTCTGCCAACAGGTTGTCTGTGTTGGCATCGTTGCGTTGCATGCCTGAGTTCCAAGCTTGTTGGTGATATAGCTTATAATTTCTGGAGTCGTCCAGATAGTCGTTGTAGTAGTTATTGAGGTAGTTTGCTACCTGGTCTACTGTACTGAAGTACTTCTCAGGAGTTACCTGGCTGATAGGTGACCGGTCGAGAAAATCCTCGCACGAAGTTATCGCCAATCCGCCCATTGCTATCAATGAGCAGAAGTATATATGTTTTAATTTTAGTCTCATAGTTCATTCAATGAATTAGAAGTTAACGTTTAAGCCGATTGAAATAGTTCTCTGCAACGGATATAGTTTACCCGGTCCCCAGTCTCCACCCAGTGTTTCCGGGTCGAATATATCACTGATGCCTGAGATTGTCAGCAAGTTGTCTCCTGATACATAAACACGTACCGATTCCATGGCGGCTTTCTTGGTCCATGCTTTGGGAAGAGTGTAACCTATTTGTGCATTCTTCAGGCGGCAGTAGGCTGCATTTTGCAAGTAACCGCTTTGCGTTTTTTGGTTTTTATTGCTGCTGAAGTATGGTTTCGGATAGTAGGCATTGGTGTTTGCTCCCAATGGGTCGCCTTCAGGACGCCAATAGTCGAGGTGTTCCTTGAATACGCATGATTGCCACATACCTCCGTTGGCTCCCCAGAAATACGGACCGTCCAACATGTAATCCCTTTTCATCACTCCCTGAATGAAGAGTGAGAAGTCGAGTCCTTTCCAGGAACCATCCAGTGTCAGACCGAAGTTGTAACGCGGAGTGCTGTTACCGATAATCTTTAAATCGCCATGGTCGTTTACTGTATTGGCACCGCTGTTCACACCGTCTTTTCCGTCAATATTGGCATACATGATATCACCGGCACCCCAGGCTGATCCCCAGTTCGGTTTTCCTCCGTTGGCTAAGTGCTTGTCCATCTCTTCTTGGGTTTGTGCAATTCCGATGGTTTTATATCCCCAAATCTCACCTATGGTTTTTCCTGTATAGTACTTTTCGCCCAAAGACAAGGTTTTATTCGGGTATTCCAATATTTTCTGCATATTGTCAGACATGACGAGGCGGACACCGTAATTGAACTGCTGAATGCGGTCTCTCCATGAAAGCTCTAATTCCCAACCATACGATTTCATATCGCAGTTGTTGATTTGTGGAGCGCTGGCACCCAATACGGAGGGCAGTGTAGGAGCCGGACCGATCATGTCGTATGTATAGCGGTTGTAGTAATCGAATGAACCTGTCAGACGGTTGTCAAACAATCCCCAGTCGATACCCACGTTCCATGATTCGATGGTTTCCCAGGTCATCAAACTGCTGACGATACCGGGCAGACCGGCTACATTCTGTTTTTTGCCGTTGATCAACCATCCCGAGGAAGCACTGCCTGTAGGCATGTTTTGGTAGAATGGATACCAAGCGTTCGTTTCACTGGTATTGTTATTACCGAGCTGTCCCCACGAACCTCTCAGTTTTAAAGTTCCTACCACTTGAGTCAGTGGTTCAAAGAATGCTTCGCGTGAGATGTTCCATCCTGCGGAGAATGATGGGAAAAGCCCCCAGCGTTTGTCACCGATAAATCGGGAAGAACCGTCGTAGCGAAGGTTGGCCTCAAGCATGTAGCGTTCTTTATAGTTATAATTTAAACGTCCGAAGAAACCGGCGATTGCTTTTTCACTGGCCCATGAACTGGCTTTTTTATTGTCTTGTGTCAATCCCAAAGACGGTACTTCAGGACTGATCAGATCTGTACCGAACCCAGTCAGCCCGCTTGGGCGGTAAAGCTCACCATTGAAACCGACCATTATCTTAAAGTTGTGATCACCGAAGGTCTTGGCGAAGTCCGTATAAATATTGGTAGAAAAGTAGTCTTCACTTTCACGTGAGTCTTGTACTTCGGAATAACCGGCTGCATTATCGCCCCATCCTAATAAATAGGGTTGATTGTCGGCATCATAAGCGTAAATAGGAAGTACAGCCCATGATTGTTTGCGTGTATAGGTACGCATACTACCTTCTGCTACGATACGCCAGTCTTTTATGGGTTCGAAGATGGCCTGCAATTGTTGGGTATACCAGTTTTTCTGGCTGGTTTGTTTACCACCGTCTTCCATTTCGATTATTTCCATTTTCTGCTGATAATGTCCGTTCGGATCTCTTACCGGACAAGTCGGCCAACGGCGGGCGATATTATGGAAGAACAGACCGGTCATGTAAGTCGGACGGTCGTAATCTTCGCGTGTCCACTTGCTGGTGTAGTTCAAAGTAACCCAGTCGGTTAACTTTGCAGAAATTTTTGCGTTCATGGTGTAACGGTTGAACTGATCTTCACCGTGTCTTAGCAGACCTTTCTGGTCAAGAAAACTGCCACTGATCATATAAGTGAGTTTGTCTGTACCGCCGCTGATATTCAGATTGTGCTCTGTTGAGGGTACCCAATTTTTATAGAACTCTTTAAACCAGTCTGTGTTGGCGAAGGAACCTGTATAGTTTTGCCATTTTCCGTCATTACCGGCCTTCGCTCCATAGTATTCAGGAGTGTTCGGATCGGTGTATTTCCCTGTCTGATAGTTTTTAATACGCTCCAAGGCCGCTTCGTCAAATACCAAACCTCCTCCATCGTTTGTGTTAGCACGGTTGAAGTATTGTGCGAAGGTATAAGAATCCACCATATCCGGAATCTGAATTGCATCGGAGAAACGTACATTGCCCGAGTAATTCACACGAGTCTTACCGGATTTACCGCTCTTGGTTGTAATCATGATTACACCGAAAGAAGCACGTGCACCGTAAATAGAAGAAGAGGCGGCATCTTTTAATACTGAAATGTTTTCGATGTCATTCGGGTTCACTGTGTTCATGTCACCTTCGATGCCGTCGATCAATACCAATGGGCTTCCGCTCGAACCTTCGCCGATGGTACCGGCACCGCGGATATTGATACTGAGACTACTGTCCAGTGCGCCACCGCTATTACCTACTGACATATTCAATCCCGGAACCACACCTTGAAGGGCTTGTGATACGTTTTGTACCGGACGAGATTCGATTACTTTTGAGTCCACCATGCTGACAGAACCGGTTACATTCACCTTTTTCTGTGAGCCGTAACCTACTACTACGACTTCGTCCAACTGTTGAGAATCCTCTTTCAACGTCACACTGATAGGCTCGCTACTTGCTTTCACCGTAACGGTTTTGTATCCGATAAATGAAATTTGGATGGCGCCTCCTAGAGGGGCTTCGACCGAAAATTTTCCTTCCAGGTCGGTAATGGTACCTGTGTTGTTTGCGAGAACTTTTACGGCTACACCGATCATCGGTTCTCCGGTTTCATCTACTACAGTACCTTTTACTTTTACTTTAGCTTGTTGTACAGCTTCAATCGCGTGTTCTTCGTTAGTATCAGCCGTGGCTTGCTGAGGTGTTGCACACCAAAGCATGATAGAAGCGGCAATTGCCATTTTTAGGCGACTTGTTTCCCGAAGTCGTATCAGGCTTGGAAACAGGTTGGTTTTTTCTTTCATACACTAAATTGTTCGGTTAAACATAAATTTGAATAGTTTGTTTTTTGAGATTTTTCCGGTAAAGATCTATCTTGCCGGAAGTGATGTTTAAGTGTCTTTTTTGTTTCTACTCCATAAGCTTGTCTGATTAGGGTTATCTTATAATATCGTTTTTGTCTTGTCTGAGATGTGCTGATGGTACGGAATTATGACTATTATAAAGTACTCCAGGTACTTATTTTTTGAGTAGATATATGAGAATAGCTATATAAGGGGAAAAGAGAGAAAAGGTAGTAATGCTTTTACTACCTACCCTTTATGTAGGAAATATGTGTATCAGATCTCCCCCTTTATATTGTATGTTTATGACTGGAAATGGCCTTTTGTGTTCTACTTGAAGTCTACTTGGATTTAACGAAAAGGCAAGAATAGCTATGGATGATGGAACATATTTTAGTATTTATGCAAAAAAAATCACTTAATTTTATGGTTTATTAAAATGAATGTTTACCTTTGCCGTAAGTATAGCTGATGAATTATGACTATACTGCTTAAGTTAACTTAATATTAGTAAATAAAAAGTTGCTTTGATTATTTCAGAATAAGTACCTGGAGAACTTTGCCTTTTTATGTATTTCCCTATAACATCATTTCTCCCTTTTTCTTATTATACCTACGTTGCCGATTGGCTTGATAATTGGTGATGTTTTCGTCTTGATTGACTTTAAGATATCGATAAGTGTCTACTGCAAAGGTATGTATACCGGAAAAGTATGAAAGGGCAAGACTTTCCATATCATTTCAATAGCGATAATGAACGCAAAAAAAAGGTATCCTCACGGACACCCTTTTTCAATTTTCCTTTTTTAAACCTTATGTAGTTGCTATAAATCTCTTACCACAACCTCCTTATTATTATACTAAAAATCAATATTTATATATTTGATATAATTATTCTATAGCTGCTGTGTTTCTTTCTTCAGGCCAGTATGGGTTCTGATAGATAACCGATGAAGCTATTTCGCCTGACGGTGATAATAATTCGATCTGTCGGATAGGTACGGGATAGAGATAATGCGCTTTAGCCCAAGTATAACCGTCATAGATTTCATTATTCTTTTGTACAACAGAATAAGGACGTAAATAGTTGGATAATTTTCTGGATGAAACATTTGCCATAGCGTTGTCCGGGCCTTCGATATATTCGAACTTGGCATCTTCTCCTTCATAACGTTTGTAAGCGTCACTTCCCCAGAAGTTAAATCCTTCGGGAATAAATCGTTCGACCAACAGTCTGTCTAATGATCTCCAACGAATCAGGTCATCCATACGCATGCCTTCGCCAATGAATTCGCAACGACGTTCGCGGCGGATATTGAAAAGTGTCACATCGATCATTTCATTCTCGCCTTTGTATTTAGCCAAATCGTTTTCTTTGCTCAAGTCTGTTGCGGCAATGGTTTTAGTGAAGTCCGGATCAACTCCTGCACGTATGCGTACAGCTCTCCAATATTCGGCAGCTTTTCCCGTAACATTCCCGTTATTCTTCATGCAGGCAGCTTCCATATAGTTTAGATAAGCTTCTACTGCACGGAAAATCACACAACCGGTTGTAGACTGAGCCTGTCCCGAAACATATTGTTTCTGGTCGTAAGAGAGACATTTACGAATACGATATCCTGTTAAGTCTTTGATTTCCGATTCGGCTACGATTATATTGGGGTAATTTGCGTCCTGATATGTTTTCATGGCATTGGTTGTAGCGTTGGATACGGCCGGTATCATATCTTCCTCACCAAATAAGAAGAGTTGCAGACGTTCGTCGCGGTTGGCTTTTTCATCCATTACCCGTTCGTCACCTTTAAAAGGATATGCGGCTGTGGCTGCATACCAAGGCATACCGTCTTTCATCAGGAAAGATTGTACATAGTTGTGCAACATACCGTTGTTGCCTCCCGAAGCTACATAAGCTGTAGCGCCGTGTGCGATGGTAAAGTCACCGGAGTAATAATCACGCCAGAAGAGCACTTCTTCAAATCCACTCATGTCTTCGGCTGAAAACATATCGAAATAATCATTCCATCCCGAAATGTCGTTGTCATTTGCCGGATTGAACACACCGCTGTTAGGTGTCAACTTAATGACATCGGCTACTTGTTCTGCTGCGGACATCGCCTGGTCCAGAAAGAAGTTTATTTCGGTATTGGCATCATACTTATAATCAGGATGCACTCGCTTACCCGGCCAGTTGGCATCACCCGGTACACGTCCCGTACCCTGATGATATTTCTCGAAAGTAGCTTCGTAGAGTGCTACGTGATTTGATTAACAAAGCACATTGCTTGTTCAAGCGGTTGTTGCCGGCAAAACCATGGTCGTGCATGTACTCGGCGGCCTTGTCAAGATCTTCAAGAATGAAACGCGCCACCTTGTTACGTGGTTGTCGTACACCTTTTTCTATCAATATTTCCGCATTATCCGGTAATACTTCTGTGATAATCGGATAGTCTCCATACATCCTCAGCTTCTGGAAATATTTCCAGGCACGGATAAAGTACATTTCACCGATATAATGCTTCACATCGTCAGCGTTACCTGATATCTCTCCTGCCTCATATTTGGGGAGTACTTTTTCAAAGAAGTAATTGCAATAACGAAAAAAGGAGAAGTCCCAGTTGTCATTGGCTGCTTCTGTCTTCCAAACATCCTTGGTGTAGTAATTCTGGAGTCCGCTACCGCTGCTGCCGCCTGAAACCATATTGTCGGTAGCACCGTCATTGTTTACAGTACCCGCACTAAATCCGCTATGAGTAGAGAACAGATTCTGATATTTTGAAATACTATAAGCTGCCAAGTGATCTGCATTCTGGAAATACGATTCCGGTGTTACCTGATCCAGCGGCTCCCTGTCTAGGAAGTCGTTACATGATGGGAAAAGTAATACTCCCCCCATGTCAGTACACATAATTGTATGATTCTATTTTTTAGTTTCATAATGATTCGTTTTTAGAAATTTACGGTTAAACCAATTGCAATTACTTTCTGTAACGGATATACTTTTTACCCGGATCGGTCCATTGGGTTCCCCAGGTTTTCGGGGTCGAATACTCCGGTGATGTCTGATACAGTCAGCAGGTTGTCGCCCGATACATAAACACGTACTGATTCCATTCCTGCTTTCTTTGTCCATACTTTGGGTAATGTATATCCGATCTGGATGTTTTTCAAGCGCCAATACGAAGCATCTTGCAAGTAACGTGTCTGACGTTGCTGGTTTTTCGATGTACCGCGGATGACACGTGCGAAGTACGAATTGGTGTTAGCTCCCAAGGGATCACCTTCCGGACGCCAGAAATCCCAATGTTCTTTAAATCCGGCGGAAGCCCATTCGCCACCTCCGGAGAATCCCCAGAAGTACGGGCCGTTCAGCCAATAATCACGTTTGCCGATACCTTGTACAAAGGCACGGAAGTCTAAACCTTTCCAAGCAGCATCTATCGTGATACCATAGTTGAAGCGAGGGGTGTTGTTTCCGATAATCTGCCAGTCGCCCGAATCACCTACTTTGTAGTTACCTTGGTCCACTGAGCCGCTATTGTCGAGATCGGCATACATGATGTCACCTGCTGCCCATTTCTGCCCCATCGGCTGCTTGGCATTGGCAAGATGTTGGTTCATTTCTTCATCGCTTTGTGCGATTCCAATTGTTTTGTATCCCCATATCTCTCCTAGCTTCTGTCCTTCATAATAAGGATTACTAAGACTCTTGTCGGGATTGTTGTATTTCAGAATCTTTTGTTGTGCATCCGAGAGGACAAATTTCACTCCATAAAAGAAGTTTTTGATTCTGTCTCTCCAGCCGATTTCCAACTCGAAACCATACGATTTCATGTCGGCATTATTGATTTTAGGAACACCTGTACCCAGAATAGAGGGGAGTTCCGGAGCGGTGGCAATCATGTCGTATGTGTAACGTACGAAATAGTCGAATGAACCGGTCAGACGGTTGTTGAATAATCCCCAGTCCAGACCGGCATCCCATGTTTCGATGGTTTCCCAGGTCTTTTCGCTACTGACGATACCCGGATTGCTGGCATAATTCTGGCGTACACCGTTTACTAACCATCCGTAGTTCTGTCCTTGCGGTAAAGTCTGATAGAAAGGATACCAGGCTTCATTGGTGTTGGTGTTACCCAACTGTCCCCACGATGCTCTCAGTTTCAGTGTACCAATTTTCAACTTGTTGGCGGTTTCTTCGAAAAATGCTTCACGGGCGATGTTCCAACCACCTGAGAATGACGGGAAGAATCCCCAACGTTTGTCGCCGATAAAGCGTGAAGAACCATCGTAGCGTCCGTTGGCTTCCAGCATGTAGCGGTCTTTGTAGTTCCAGTTTAAACGGGCAAAGAAACCGGCCACTGAGGTATGTCTGTATCCACCTGCTACACTGGGTTCACCTACTGCGGTATTAATTGTCGGTACGGATGGAGTAATCAAGGTTGATTTGTCCGCACTTACACTGCGGTCCTTGTACAGCTCGGCGTTGAAACCTACCATTGCCTTGAAATAGTGCCCGTTATCCAGTTGCTTGAAGTAATCCGAATAGATATTGGTAGAATAGTAATTCTCTTTATAAGCATATTCAGACACTTTTGAACCGCCTACCGGATAGCTGCCTACACCTGCATCCCATGTCATACCTACCGGGTTACCGTCTACATCGTGCTGATAAACAGGCAGTACTTCCCAATGTTGGTTATTGGCGGTCACACGCAAACTTCCTTCTACATAAATTTTCCAGTTCTTGATTGGTTCGAAGGTCAGTTGCAGCTGTTGTGTGAAGAGGTCCTTCTGGTTGATTTGTCTGCCTCCGTCTTCCAGCTGGATCAGTTCGGATGGTTCAGTCAGGTATCCGTTATCGTCATAGACAGGTACAGTCGGCCAGCGGCGTGCCACATTGTGGAAGAACAATCCCGTCAGGTAACTTGGACGATCATAATCTTCACGTGTCCATTTGGTTGAATATCCCAATGTAAACCAGTCTGTGATGTTACTTGTGATTCGACCATTTAAAGTGTAGCGCTGGAAGGTATCTTTGCCATGGCGGATCAAACCTTTCTGATCGAGAAAGCTTCCACTGACAATATATTGAGTTTTATCTGTGCCACCACTGATGCTAAGATTGTGATCCATGGAAGGAACCCAATCTTCATACACTTCCTTAAACCAGTCGGTATTTGCATTCGATCCCGTATAGTAGTTCCATCGGCGTGATTGTTCGTTAAAGGTAGCTGATGATTTTAAGGTACCATCCTGGTATGCTTTGATGCGTTCCAGTTGCTCTTTACTGAAAACAGTACCACCATTATCATTTGCCGCTGCACGGTTAAAGTATTGTGCGAAAGTATAAGAATCCAGCATTTCAGGAATATTAGTCGCATCAGAGAAGCGCACATTACCCGAATAGGTCACTCTGGGTTTTCCCGATTGTCCGCTTTTGGTTTTTACCAAAACCACACCGAATGCGGCACGTGCACCATAAATAGAAGCTGATGCAGCATCTTTCAGTACCGATACCGATTCAATATCATTGGGGTTTACTGTATTCAGGCTGCCCTCGATGCCATCGATCAATACCAATGGAGACGATCCGGAGCCGTCGCCGATGGTACCTGTACCACGAATATTAATACTCATCTCACTATCCAGTGAACCACCACCGTTGTTGACGGAGAGGTTCAAACCCGGTACCACACCTTGTAAAGCTTGCGATACATTTTGTACCGGACGAGCTTCAAGTACTTCGGAATTGACCATGCCTACGGCACCGGTGACATTAACCTTTTTCTGTGAGCCATAACCAACTACCACTACCTCATCTATCATTTCACTATCTTCTTTTAAGACAATGTGCATTGGGGTTGATTCGGCTTTTACAATGACGGTTTTATATCCCACATAGGATATTTCAAGTGTAGCACCTTTGGCTACATCGATGGAGAATTTACCATCTAAATTGGTGATTGTTCCATTAGGCGCGTCTTTTACTTTTACAGAAACGCCGATTAGAGGTTCGCCGGTCTGATCTACTACAGTACCGTTCGCTTTTAGCTTTTGCTGCTGAATACTGGCAACTTCGTGTTTTTCATACGTATCTGCAACTGCTTGTTGGGGTGCCATACACCATAGCATGATAGAAGCAGCGATTGCCATTTTCAGGCGATTTGTTTCTCGAAACCGGATTAGGCTCGGAAACAGGTTAGTTTTTTCTGTCATACACTAAATTGTTCGGTTAAACTTCATTTTGAATAGTTTGTTTCTTAGGTTTCCGGAAAAAAATGGTTTTCCGGAGTTTGTGTGAGGTCATTTCTCTGTTTTTTATCTCATAGCTTTTTAAATTAGGGTTATTCTATTTATTGTGTTTTTTATGATCTATCTTTACATTGTTGCTTCAGGCTTAGTTCTGTTGGTACTTAATTGATTATGACAGTCTGATATGTTGTAATAGGCGTACAGATATACCATGGACCTCAATAATGTTATCTGTTGTTTATTAGTTGGTTATAGTAGATATTGACTGACCGGTAGAGGGATTAGGTTCCAATATTATTGAGTATTACTTATAGTCTACTATATTTGCCAAAGAAGTATATTCCTGTTTTTAAGCTAAAATGTATTTCATAATATACATGAAAAAATAAACCTTGAATTTATGATTTATTAAAAGATATTATTATCTTTGTCCCGTTATCTTCTTTTTGCATTATAAATATGATGTGATTATTAACTTAATATTAGTAAATGTATTTTGATGCAAATTTATTGAAGTAAAGTACCAACAGAACTTTGCCTTTTCTATTTTTGAATTACTACTTTTTTCTTTTTGTTTAGACTGATCTTTTTTATATGTATTCCGACAAACGATTGCGGCAACCTGTCGACTCTCTCTGGCTATTTATATAGTGATTCAAAGTACGCTTGATATAAATAAGGAATACTGTTGTCATTGAGATGATAGACAATTGCTTTATATTTCGGGAGTAAGAATTGTCATTTTGTTGTAGGAGACTCTATTATCTATTAATAAATAATCAAATTCACTGTATTTTTGTGGTTTTCCTCTTTTCTTAGCACACTTTTCGTGCTTTTATGCAGAAAATCTATATCTTTGCAACCTAATTTAACATTAAAAGGTATGAGTTACAATTTGTTGAAAGGAAAAAGAGGTATTATTTTCGGTGCATTAAACGAGCAGTCTATTGCCTGGAAAGTAGCCGAAAGAGCCGTTGAAGAAGGTGCTGTTATTACATTATCAAATACTCCTGTTGCTGTTCGCATGGGACAGGTTTCTGCTTTATCAGAAAAGCTGAATTGCGAAGTGATTGCTGCTGATGCCACCAACGTAGAAGATTTGGAGAACGTATTCAAACGCTCGATGGAAGTTTTGGGCGGACAAATTGATTTTGTATTGCACTCTATCGGTATGTCACCGAATGTTCGTAAGAAACGTACTTATGATGATCTCGATTATGATATGTTGAATACTACGCTGGATGTTTCAGCTGTTTCGTTCCATAAAATGATTCAGGCTGCCAAGAAGCAAAATGCAATTGCAGAATACGGTTCTATCGTGGCATTGAGTTATGTTGCTGCACAACGTACATTCTATGGATATAATGATATGGCGGATGCAAAAGCATTGCTTGAATCTATCGCACGCAGTTTTGGTTACATTTATGGTCGTGAACATCATGTGCGTGTGAATACTATTTCCCAGTCGCCTACCTTTACAACTGCCGGTTCTGGTGTGAAGGGTATGGATAAGCTGTATGACTTTGCTAATCGTATGTCTCCGCTCGGTAATGCTTCGGCCGACGAATGTGCTGATTACTGTATCGTAATGTTCTCCGATCTTACCCGTAAGGTAACTATGCAGAACCTGTTCCACGATGGTGGTTTTTCAAGTGTTGGTATGAGTCTGCGTGCAATGGCTACTTACGAAAAGGGGCTGGATGAATATAAAGACGAAAACGGAAACATCATTTACGGTTAAGGTAATGAAAATACGGAAAGACGATATTCTTCTTATTTTGCTGAGTCTGCTTTTCGCATCCTGCCGGGTGGGGAAAGCGGAACCTGTGGCGGACCCTATGGAAGAAGAGGGAATTTCCGTAGTCAGATATGATAAGCTGTTGGACGAATATGTTCGTTTCAACAGCTTTTCTGCTTTACAAAAAATGAACCTGGAGTATGCCTTGCCCACCAAATTGTTGATTGAAGATGTATTGGCTATTGGCCAGGTGAGCGATGACCATATTTTCCAGCGATTGAAAACTTTCTATTCGGATACAACCTTGGTCCGTCTTATAGAAGATGTGGAGGCCAAATACCCGGAATTGGAATCGGTTGAAAAAAATCTGACCAAAGGGTTTGGGAAATTACAAAAGGAGATTCCGGATATCATGATTCCTATGATATATACGCAGATCTCGGCATTCAATGAATCCATTGTTCTGTCTGACAGCGTGTTGGGTATTAGCCTTGACAAGTATATGGGTGAAGACTATCCGCTTTACAAGCGTTTCTATTACAACTATCAGCGGCGTACTATGCGTCCTGACCGGATCGTCCCCGATTGTTTGGTGTTCTATCTGATGAGCCAGTATCCTTTTCCGATGGATTACTCCCGTACATTACTCGATGTAATGATGCATTATGGTAAAATCAATTATGTGGTACAACATCTGTTGGACTATTCCTCATCGGAAGAAGCGTTGGGATATTCGGATTTAGAAAGGGAATGGTGTAAAGAGAACCAACAGCAGATGTGGAGATATATTCTTGAGCAAGATCATTTGCATGCTACGGATCCGATGG
>VOFI01002386.1_pt1 | contig 38316 bp, 50 predicted proteins | sample 5384131 | NCBI WGS metagenome assembly VOFI01 (sample SAMN12384728, study PRJNA508395) | human gut metagenome | isolation source: healthy gut H | host: Homo sapiens | reverse complement strand
GTGAAGGTCGTGTCCTGGTACGACAACGAGATTGGCTACTCCAACAAGGTGCTGGACCTCATCACCCATATGTATTCTGTGGACCACAAGTAAGTGAATCCAACCAAAGAGAGCGGAAGCCATCCGGCTTCCGCTCTCTTTCTTTGACCGTCGAAAAAGCGGCTTCGCCGCTTTTTCGAGCCGGATGCAGCCCACCGCGCGCAGGCTTTGTCCGTTTTCTGCGGACAAAGCCCACACTTGCGGGCTGAGAAGTGTTTTCTCCGGCGTACATGCCGCCGGAGAAAACGGCTTTTTATTTGCTTCGCGCCTGCGGGTGCGAACTCTGCGAGGCTTTTTCGACAAAGTGAACGAGAGCGGAGGCCATCCGGCTTCCGCTCTCGTTTTCGTTCTGCCCACGGAGGAGGCCGTTCACACCTCCCGCACGTCCACATAGGCGGAGGTGGTGGCGTCCAGCACCGCCATATAGCCGCAGCGGAAGTCCAGCCAGTCTCCCACCTTTACCCGGCCTCCGCACCCCTCCACGTCTACAATCAGGTGGTCGGAGCTGGCGCCGATCATCTCCGCCCCCGGCAGGGGGGGTGAGGGCGGCCCAGGCCACATCCTGCTTGCCTGCGGCGCAGATGGCCCGCAGGTGGACCCCCGGTCGGGGTATTCGGGCAGCTCCCCCCTTGCCGTCCCGGCCGTGCTCCCCGATGGGCACCGACGGCTTGCGGCGCAGCTCCACCACCTGGGCCTTGAAGTGGAAGGCGTCGGTGTGGTACCCCTCCAGAAAGCGCATGCCGGTGGTGTCCTCGCCGTAGAGCAGCCCCTCGCCCACCCGCAGGTGGTTGATGCCCACAGGAAGCCGCCCCTCCTCCAATAGCTTGAGCGTACAGGTGGAGCCGCCGGACAGGGTTTTGATATGGAAGCCGTACTTCTCATTGAGGAAGTCCCGCAACTCCACCAGGATCTGTGTGTTCTCCACCGAGGGGAGGATGCTTCCGTAACACCCCACGTTGGTGCCCAGGCCCACCAGCTCCACACCGGGACAGCCCAGAATCTGCCCCGCAATCTCCTCGTCCACCATGAGCATAATGGGGTGAATCTTCCCCTGCCGGACGGCTGCATCGGACACGGCGCGGATGACCTCAATCTGGCTCTGGAGGCTACAGTCAGCCCAGCGCACCACCTCCTCGGCCTCGTCAATGGCGGGTATGCGGATGAGCAGGTAGTGCAGGCCGGGTATGGCGGTCTTGGCGGCGATGATGTTTTTCAGGCGGCTGTCCGCGAAGCGGGTGACGCCGCCGGCCCGGGCCGCCCGGATCACCCCGGGGCGGGCGGAGAAGCCCTTGGTGACAAAGGCGAGCTCCACCCCCCGCCGGGCGCAGAAGGTGTGGAGCTTTCGGGCGTTCTCCTCGATTTTCCTGGTGTCAATCTCCAGTATGGGTGCGTACATGCTTTCCAACCCCTTTGTAGCTACCAACAGTGTAACCCTCATTTTCCCTCTTGACAAGGGGAATTCCATATGTCATACTGTGTATGCTGAATATATACAGTATGACATCAAGAAGGTGTACCATGGACATCATCATCCGCAATTCCGGCGGCGTACCCATCTATGACCAGATCACCCGGCAGATGAAGGGCCTCATTCTCCGGGGAGAGCTGAAGGAGGGCGAGGCCCTGCCCTCCATGCGGCTGCTGGCCAAGGAGCTGCGCATTTCCGTCATCACCACCAAGCGGGCCTATGAGGAGCTGGAGCGGGAGGGCTTTCTCACCACTGTGCCGGGCAAGGGGTGCTTTGTGGCGCCCCAGAACCCGGAGCTGGTGCGGGAGGACACCCTCCGCCGGGCCGAGGAGCACCTGTCCCATGCGGTGGACGTCGCCAAGGCCGGCGGCGTCACCCTGGCCGAGCTCACCGAGACCCTCAACCTTCTGTATGGAGACGAAACACTATGAAAAACGCATTGGAAGTGTCCCATCTCACCAAGGACTACGGCTCCTTCAAGCTGGACGACGTGTCCTTCACCGTACCCGGCGGCACCATCATGGGCCTGATCGGGGAGAACGGCGCAGGCAAGTCCACCACCATCAAGTGCATCCTCAACCTGGTCCGCCGGGACGGCGGGGGAGATCCAGGTGCTGGGCCTGGACAACCTGGCGGACGAGCGGGCGGTCAAGGCCCAGGTGGGGGTGGTGCTGGACGAGACCACCTTCCACGACGGCCTCTCCGCCCCCAAGTGGGGAGCATTCTCGCCCGCCTCTACCCCGGCTGGGATGGAGCCCTGTACCAGCATTACCTGGAGAAATTCGGCCTCACCAGCAAAAAGCTGGTCAAGACCTTCTCCAAGGGCATGAAGATGAAGCTGTCCCTCGCGGCGGCCTTTGCCGCTAGGCCCCGCCTGCTGATCCTGGACGAGGCCACCTCCGGCCTCGACCCGGTGGTGCGGGACGAAATTTTGGACGAGTTCCTGGCGTTCATTCAGGACGAGGAGCACGCCATTCTCCCTGTCCAGCCACATCACCAGCGATCTGGAGAAGGTGGCCGACTATGTGACCTACCTCCACAGGGGGCGGGTGGCGGTGTCGGGGGCCAGGATGAGCTGCTGGACACCTACGGCAAGCTGGTGTGCGGCCGCTCCGAGCTGGAGCGGGTGGACCCCGCCCTGCTGGTGGGGGTGCGCTCCGGCCAGTTCGGCTGTGAGGCCCTGGTGAAAAACCGGCGTGCTTTCGCCCGGTTCCACCCCGAGCTGGCGGTGGAGCCGGTGTCGCTGGAGGATATTATGGTCTTTACCGTAAAGGGGGATGCCCGATGACCGGCCTCATCTACAAGGATTTTCTGGCCCTTAAGGGCCATCTGACTACCTACCTGGTCTTTTTCCTGGTCTACGGCGGCCTGTGCTTGTCGGGAGTGTTCACCGCCTCGGTGCTGTGCGGCATGGTGGTGCTCATGTCCCTGATCACCCCTATGACCACCGTCACCTCCGACGACGTGAGCCGCTGGAACCGCTTCGCCATCGCCACCCCGGCCTGCCGCCGGGGTGGTGACAGGCAAGTACCTGTTCACCCTGCTGGTGACCCTGGCCAGCACCGTGTTTGTCTCCCTGCTGCTGGCCGTGCTGGCCCTGGCCGGCGGGCTGGAGGAGCCCCTGTCCGAGCTGCTGCTGTCCGCCCTGGCCTGTGCGGGGATCGCCCTGATCATGAACGCGGTGGCGCTCCCCCTGCTGCTCAAGTTTGGTGCGGAGAAGGCCCGCATGGTGAGCATGGCGCTCTTTTTACTGGTCTTTGCCGGCTTTGCCCTGCTGGGCCTGGCGGCCGACCGGGGCCTCACCCTCCCCGCGCCCCCGGCGTGGGTGCTCACCGCCCTGCCCGGCCTGCTTGCCATCCTGGCCGTGGGCGGCTTCGCCCTCTCCTACTGTATTGCCCAGGCCATCTATGCCCGAAAGGAGTTTTGAGCATGGCCGGACTGCTCTACAAGGACTGGCTGCTGCTCCGGCGGCAGCTTTGGTACTATGCCCTCCTGCTGGGGCTTTATCTGGCGCTCACTGCCGCCGGAGTGCTGGACGCCTCTTTTCTGTGCGGCCTGGCGGTTCTCTACGGCACCCTTCTCCCCACCACCTGCTTCAGCTATGACGAGGCTGTGCACTGGGAGCGGTACGCCGCCGCCACCCCCGCCGGACGGCGCGGGACGGTGGACGGCAAGTACCTGCTTGCCCTGTTGCTGGCCGCCCTCAGCGGCGGGATTTCCCTCTTCCTCACCGCCCTGATGGAGGGGCCGGAGAGCGCTCTGTCCCTGGCGGTGCTGGTCTGTACCGGCCTGGCCCTGGCGGTCAACGCCGTCAACCTGCCCCCTTCTCCTGCTGTTGGGGTGAGCCGCAGCCGGGCAGCCCTCTACTTTGTGTTCATCCTCTTCTTCGGCGGCGGCATGGCTCTGCTTTTGCTCTTCCAGCGGGGCCTTCTTCCCCCGCCCACCCCCGGCCTGGCCGCCGCCCTGCCCTGGCTGGTGACCGTCCTGTGCGCGGCGGCCTACGCCGCCTCCTGGTGCATCGCGCGGAAGATTTACTGTAAAAAGGAACTGTAGGGGCGTGGCCTGTCCCCGCCCGCCGGGTGTGCCACGCTGCGGCCGGACGAGGAACTGCGGGTGGCCGCCAAGGGACACCCCCTGTAAGCCTCTGTCTGTCCCGTATCCAAAAACGTCCCCGGAGGGAATTCCCTCCGGGGACGTTTTTGCGGGGCTCAGGGCAGCTCGATAACCCAGTCGAGACTTTCATACAGGTGGTCGGCCCTGCCGCCGGCATCCTGAATTCTCTCCACAGCCACTCCGCCGATACACACTGCGTCCACCGGTTCCTCCATGCCCTCCGGCTTGATGGCCTCGAACCGCTCGGTGCCGTCCAGCTCATAGGCGCCTGTGATGTCGTGGCAGGGATAGCGCTCTCCCGATGCGCCGATAAAGGAGATGTCGAAGGGCCAGCCCCACCACTCTGTGCTGTCGAAGCTGGCGGATATGGCTGAGCCGTCCTCCGCCACCCAGATGGTCATATCCCCCGGGGAGCGTCCAAGTCTTCTGTACCGTGGGGGCGTCTCCGCCGGCACCAGTCGGAGGGAGAACACTCCCCCTGGACGCCCAGACCGCTGACATGGAGGGCGCAGTCCTCCGGCGGCGGGGCGGCCATCGTACAGCGAAGGCGGGTGGATGCAGTGGTCTGATAGCCCTGCTCCAGGCGGTAGCGGGGGTAGCCGCTCCCCTCCCCGGCATCCGCCACGCTGTAGGGAGTGATGGTGTGGACGGCATTGTGCAGCGGCTCCCCGTCCGCCGACAGGCCCAGCCGCAGCTCCACCGGAGAGGGCAACTGATCGGCAGGTAAACGGCTGCTCATGGTGAGTTCCAGTTCCAGCACCCCGCTGCGCAGGGTAGCATCCGCCTCGTAGGTCCAGTCCCCCTCCGTCCAGGTGACCGGCTCCTCCAGCACCCAGAGCTCCGCCTTGTCATCCGCCGTGGCGCCGATGCCTGCGAAATAGCGGCAGAGCTCCCCCACCCCGGCGGCCACGGCCCGGTAGTTCATCAGTCCCAGCACCAGCCCCGCGCAGGCCGCCGCGGCCGCCAGCCGCCTCAGGGGTGCCCGGCTCCGCCTGGGAGGCGTCAGCGCCTCCTCCGTGAGTATCAGCAGACCATCCCGGTCCAGTACCTCGTCCCAATCACAGTATCTCATTTGGTTCCCTCCCGTTCCCACAGGCCCAGCCCCTGCCGGGCCAGCAGCCGCTTCAGCTTCTTCCGCAGGCGGCTCACCCGGGCGTCCACCCCGTTGGGCGACAGCCCCAGTACGCCACCCAGCTCCGCAGAAGAGAGCCCGTAGACAAACCGCAGGGTGAACAGCCTCCGTTCCTCCCGGCTCAGCCCCTCCAGCACCCGGCGCAGTCCGTCCCGCACCGCAGCTCTCTCCGCGTGATCCGCCGCCGCCAGGCCAGAGTGTTCCTCCAGTGGCTCCTCCATCCGGGCGGCCAGGGCGCGGCGGCGGTCCTTTGCCCGGCTGCGCACCAGCACGCAAAGCCAGGTCTGCTTACTCCCCTGCGCGGGATCCCACGGCGCCCTGCCCTCTACAAAGGCCCAGACGGCGTCCTGGACGCACTCCTCCGCGTCCTCCGGGCGGCCGGGGAGCTGAGCGGCGGCCACCAGCTCCAGCAGCCTGCCGTACTGCCGGAAAATCTGCTCCGCCTCCTGGTTATGATCCAAAACCTCCTCCATTGGTTCGCCCCCTTTCACCTTACAGTACGGCCGGGAACGCGGAAACCTGACGCACGCCGAAGAAAAAAACGCGGAGGAACCGGTGTTCCTCCGCGTTTTTTGCGGCTGTTTAGTGATTGAGCAGGCGCACCCGCAGCACCACGTCCAGGGCGCGGATGGTGTCGGCCACGGACTCGCCGATGCGGCTGTCCACGTCCACCACGGTATAGGCGTAGTCCTTCTTGGACTTGTTCGTCATGTTAGCCACATTTACCCCGTCCTTGGAGAGCACTCCAGTGATGCTGGCGATGGCGCCGGGGGCGTTGCGGTGGATGATGCACAGGCGGGACACGCCGCTCCACGGCTGCACCAGCGTGGGCAGGTTCACCGAGTTCTGGATGTTGCCGTTCTCCAGATAGTCCTTCAGCTCCTGGGCCGCCATGACGGCGCAGTTCTCCTCGCTCTCCGGCGTGGAGGCCCCCAGATGGGGGATGGCCACCACGTTCTTGCCCCGCAGGATTTTGCCGTTGGGGAAGTCGGTGACGTAGCAGGCCACCTTGCCGCTGTCCAGGGCGGCCAGCATGTCGTCGTCGTTGACCAGGGTGCCCCGCGCCAGGTTGAGGATGCGTACGCCGCCCTTCATCATATGGAATGCGTCCTCGTTGAACATTCCCTTGGTCTCGGGGGTCTGGGGCACGTGGAGGGTGATGTAGTCGCAGTTCTTATAAATGGTCTCCAGATCCATGGCCCGGTGGACCAGCCGGGACAGGGACAGAGCTCCGTCCACCGACAGGAAGGGGTCGTAGCCGAACACGGTCATGCCCAGCTTGGTGGCGATGTTGGCCACCTGCACGCCGATGGCCCCCAGGCCGATGACGCCCAGCATCTTGCCAGACAGCTCCGGGCCCACAAACTGGCTCTTGCCCTTCTCCACCGCCTGCTCCACGTCCGCCCCGGCGGCGGCCTGCTCCTTCACCCAGGCCACGCCGTCGCTGATCTTTCGGGAGGCCAGCAGCAGAGCGCACACCGCCAGCTCCTTCACCGCATTGGCGTTGGCGCCCGGCGTGTTGAACACCACGATGCCCGCCTCGGAGCAGCGGTCGATGGGGATGTTATTAGTGCCCGCGCCCGCCCGGGCCACGGCCCGCAGGGCATCGGGGAATGCATAGTCGTGCATGTCCGCCGAGCGGACCAAAATACCGTCCTCGTTTTCCACATCGGTGCTGATGGTGTAGCGGGTCTGGTCCAGTACGGACAGCCCGGCGGGGGAAATCTTATTCAGTGTCTTGATGCGATACATATAGCCCTCTCCCCTTCATTGTTTTTATCAAATGCCCGGATGAAACTACACGCCTTCCATGGGAGCCCCTGATTTTACTTCCCCGGACGGAGGGAATCCGCCCTGCGGCAAGATTTTGTCCGCTGGCCAAAATGCCTGTACGCGGCGTAAGCCGCGCCCCACTTTGCAGGGCCCCAGGGTAAGCCGAACGCTCAGTTGTTCTTATCGAATGCCCGGATGAAGTCGCACAGCTTTTCCACGCCCTCGGTGGGCATGGCGTTGTAAATAGACGCCCGCATGCCGCCCTGCCCGCAAAATCTCCCATTTTGCGGGACCCCAAGCGATTTTATCTGCGCGGGCGGAGTAAATCCGCCCCGCATCAAGGTTTTGCCTTCGGCAAAACGCTTGGTTCCGTGGGCGGGCAGCGGGCTCAATTCGCCCTGTCAAAGGCCTTGATAAAGTCGCACAGCTTTTCTACGCCCTCGGTGGGCATGGCGTTGTAAATAGACGCCCGCATGCCGCCCACGGAGCGGTGGCCCTTCAGGTTGGTGAAACCGGCGGCCACGCTCTCCTGCACAAACTTGGCGTCCAGCTCGTCGCTGCCGGTACGGAACACCACGTTCATATCGGAGCGGGAGCCGGGCTCCACGGCGCAGGTGAAGAGCCGGGAGGAGTCGATCACGTCATAGAGCATCTGCGCCTTTTTGTGCTTGATGGCCTCCATGCCGGGTATGCCCCCCTGCTCCTCCAGCCAGTCCAGGACCAGCCCCAGCATATAGATGCACCAGCAGGGCGGGGTGTTGTACATGGAGTCCTTGTCGATCATGGTCTTGTAGTTCATCATCAGGGGGGTGAAGGGCAGCTCATGCCCGGCCAGCTCCTCCTTGATGATCACTACCGTCAGGCCGGCAGGGGCCATGTTCTTCTGGGCGCCGGCGAAGATGACGCCGTACTTGGACACGTCCACGGGGCGGGAGAGGATGTCGGAGGACATGTCGCACACGATGGGCACGCCGCCCGTCTCCGGGACATACTGCCACTCGGTGCCGTAGATGGTGTTGTTGGCGCAGTAGTAGAAATAGCTGGCCTCAGGGTCCAGCTCCAGTTGACTCTGCTGGGGAATGTAGGTGTGGTTTTTGTCGGCGGAGGATGCGGCCAGATGGATCTGGCCGTACTTCTGCGCCTCCTTGTAGGCGATGTTGGAGAAGTTGCCGGTCACGGCGTAGTCGGCCTTGCCGGTGGCCCCGATGAGGTTCAGGGGCGCCATGGAGAACTGGGTGGAGGCGCCGCCCTGGAGGAAGAGGATCTGGTATCCCTCCGGCACGTTGAGCAGGGCGCGCAGCTTGGCCTTGGTGTCGTCAAAGATCTTCTGGAACACCTTGGAGCGGTGACTCATCTCCATGACGGACATGCCGGAGCCCTGGTAGTTTGTGATCTCGGCTCCTGCCCGCTCCAATACCTCCAGCGGCAGCATGGAAGGGCCGGCGGAAAAGTTGTAAACACGTTCGTTTCCCATGACAGATGGCCTCCTCGATATTCCAATTTGAAATAGAACGGGGCTTCGCACCGGGTTATCGCTTTACCCGTTAAAGTATATTATATCGGATGCCCTATCCAACTGTCAACTGCACGGATTGACTAAAACCAAGCCGTTCAATCTCAAAACTTTGTGAATATTTCAACGAACCCTTTGCACTTTGCGCCGGTTTGTGGTACAATACCATTGAACTTACAGTTTAGTTTTCCTTCCGGAAGGAGGAGGGCCAATGAGGCTGTCTGATATCAAGACGATTCGGCACGCCGAGGTGCTGTGGGGGGAGGAGCATCTGGACCGGGAGGTTTTTCCGCCTGCGGCAGCGACTTCATGAGCGATGTGCTGGCCTTTGTCAAGAACCAGGCGCTGCTGCTCACCGGCCTGGTCAACCCCCAGGTGGTGCGCACCGCAGATATGGTGGAGATGAAATGTATTGTCTTTGTGCGGGGTAAGGTGCCGGGGCCGGACATTCTGTCTCTGGCGGAGGAGCGTGACATTGTAGTTATGACCTGCCCCAAGCGTATGTACGAGGCGTGCGGCCTGTTATATTCCAATGGATTGCGAGGGAATTGTGATGGAGACAATTAGACTGGTTTACCCTGTGGAGGGCGGCGATCTGATCGAGGCCGGCGAGGCTTCCAGCAAAATGAAGCTGACGCTGAAGAAGCTGGGACTGCCCCAGGACGTGATCCGCCGTGCGTCCATCTGCATGTATGAGGGCGAGATCAATATGGTGATCCACGCCGACGGCGGCCAGGCCGAGGTGGAGGTGGACGCCAATCAGATTGTTATCCGCATGACCGATACCGGGCCGGGCATCCCGGACGTGGAGCAGGCCATGCAGGAGGGCTACTCCACCGCCGGGCAGACCGCCCGGGAGCTGGGCTTCGGCGCTGGCATGGGCCTGCCCAATATGAAGCGCTACTCCGACGAGATGACCATTGACACCGAGGTGGGCAAGGGTACCACCGTTACGGTTAAAATCAAGGTTTCCTGAGCGCGATGAGCTTGGAAAAGCGAGGTGACGCGGCTCCATGTCCATGAGACATTCGGTGGTCCTGGAGCTGAAGCGCTGCCGGGGCTGCACCACCTGCATCAAGTGCTGCCCCACCGAGGCCATCCGGGTCCGCGGCCGCAAGGCCACCATTCTGCCCGACCGGTGCATCGACTGCGGAAGCTGTATCCGCATCTGTCCCCACAAGGCCATCAAGTCGGTGGGCGACAGTCTGGACATTCTGAAGCAGTACCAATACTGCGTGGCCCTGCCGGAGCCCGCCCTGTATGGGCAGTTCCAGCACCTGGACAGCGTGGATATTGTGCTCAACGGCCTGTTGAAGATCGGCTTTCACAAGGTCTATGAGGTGGCTAAGGCCGCCGAGATGATCTCCGACTTTGAGCGGCAGAGTATCAGCGGCGGCCCGTCCAAGGTGACGCCCCAGATCTCCTCCTCCTGTCCCACAGTGCTCCGCCTCATCCGCATGCGCTTCCCCAAGCTCATGGGCCATGTGGCCTGTACCATTCTGCCCATGGAGCTGGCCGCCATTCTGGCCCGGCGGGAGGCAGCCGAGGAGACCGGCCTGCCGCCGGAGGCCATCGGCGTATTCGCCATCGTGCCCTGCTCCTCCAAGGTGACGGCCGCCCGGGTCTCCGAGGGGCTCAGCCGCCCGGTGCTGGACGGGGCCTTCGCCATCCGGGACATCTACCTGCGCCTGCTCAATCCCATGCGGGAGCTGGAGGAGATCACCCCCATGGCCTCCGCCGGTATCCTAGGCCTGGGCTGGGCCTCCTGCGGCGGCGAGAGCGCCGCCCGCCTGGGGGAGCGCTGCGTGGCGGTGGACGGTATTCAGAACGTCATCCGCATGCTGGAGGAGATCGAAGACGGCCGTCTGCCGGAGGCCGATTTTCTGGAGCTGTCAGCCTGCACCCAGGGGTGCGTGGGGGCTGCTTCAATGTGGAGAATCCCTACGCGGCCAAGCTTCGCATCAAGGGGCCTGCTCAAGGGTCTGCCGGTCTCCCGCAACCGTTTCCTCTTTCATGGAGAGGCGCGGGATATTGTGCGGAGGGACAAGGAGCTACAGTACTTACCTGCCTTCGTGCTGGATCAGGACCGGGAGATGGCCATCAGCAAACAGTTGCGTATCCAGGAGTTGGAGTCCCACCTGCCCGGCCTCCACTGCGGCTCCTGCGGAGCGCCCTCCTGCCGGGCCTTCGCGGAGGACGTGGTGCTGGGCCGCGCCTCGGAGGACGACTGCATTTTCAAGGTGCGGGAGCGCATGCGCTCCATGGCGGGCAGCAGGAGGAGGCGGACGACTACCTGCCCCCGCCCTTCCGCCGCCGCCAGGAGCCGTCCGAATAGACCCTACCGCCGCCGTGAAGCGCCCTGCGTCTCACGGCGGCCTCTTTATACAACAAGGAGGAGTTTTTTATGACGGTACGCGAACTGACCGAGGCCCTCTCCCTGACCCCCCTTCCATCTGGCCCAGCCCGACCGCCCGGTTTCCGGCGGCTACGCCGGAGACCTGCTGAGCTGGGTGCTGGGCCGGGCCGGACAGGACGCCGCCTGGCTCACGATCATGTCCAACCAGAATGTGGCCGCCGTGGCCCTCATGGCTGAGGTCTCCTGCGTCATTCTCACCGAGGGGGTCGCCCCCGACGGCGATCTGCTCCGCCGCGCTCAGGAGAAGGGTGTCAATCTGCTGGGGGCCGGACAGGATACCTTTGACACCGCCGCCCGTTTGTCCGGGGCGCTGGCTGCCGGGTAATGCCTCCTCACTCGATATCATTTTGTTATTTTAAAAGCAAATTCTACACAAAAGTATTTCCACGATTTTCACCTACACTCCTGCCTGTCGCCCCACCCGGCAACGCCGGGCGGGGACCCCCTTTTGCTTCCTCGGGCGGAGTGAATCCGCCCTGCGGCGAGGTTTTCGCCTCCGCGAAACCCCTCGGCGCGCCTTGTGGCGCGCTTCGGGCGATAGGCACGATGCCGTTTTGTTATCCTGAAAAGGAGTTTTACATGAAGTATTACTACGATCTCCACCTTCACTCCTGCCTGTCACCCCACCCGGCTCAGCCGGGCGGGGGCCCCTTTTTTCTCCCTCGGGCGGAGTGAATCCGCCCTGCGGCGAGGTTTTCGCTCCGGCGAAAACGCTCGGGCGCGCCTTCCGGCGCGTTTCGGGCGACAGGTACGACGCCTTCCCGTTATCTCGAAAAGGAGTTCTACATGAAGTATTACTACGATCTCCACCTCCATTCCTGCCTGTCGCCCTGCGGCAGTGAGGACATGACCCCCGCCAACCTGGCGGCCATGTGCGCGCTGGCGGGGCTGGATATTGTGGCCCTTACCGACCACAACACCTGCGGCAACTGCGCCGCCTTCTGCCGGGCGGCGGAGGAGCGGGGCCTGCTGGCTCTGGCGGGGATGGAGCTGTGCACCCGGGAGGAGATCCACGTTCTGGGGGTGAGTTCGAGGCGTATGTATCCCGCCGCCTGCCCCCGTGGATGCGCGGGAGACCTGGTGCTGGGATTCCCGACTGGCGGAAGCGGCCTTTCCTGCACACATCGACCGCCCCTATCCCTGCCAATGCCCGCCGGAGTTCCGCCTCCGCCCGGACCTGGCCGGGCTTCGGCTCATCGCCAACTCTGACGCCCACTACCTGGATCAGGTCTGGGAGGCGGAGCACGCCATGGAGCTGCCGGAGCGGACGGCTGCCGCCGTTCTCTATTGGCTGCAGGGTACAAGGTAAATTTTTCTCTTTACAAACATAGTTAGATGTGTTATACTCGTTTTCGTTAAAGATTTAACAATAAAGAACCGCTTTCCTGTGCATGGTCTGTATTCGACGCCACTCCGATACGCCCGCCCTGCCCAACGGAGCGGTTTTTTTCTACCCTTCATTTTTTTCTTGGGCTAATTTTTGAACTTAATAGTTCACATTTTGTTATTTTGGACAGTCTTTACAAGAAATGATTTGGCGTTATAATAGAAAAAGTGAAACTAAACTAACCAGTTTCAGAAAGGAAGGACGCATCCATGCCAAACTGCAAAACCGTCGTCCCCTACCGCGGAAGCCCGGAACAGGAGGAGCGCCTGCGGCAGGTGATCGCTGAGCACAGGGGACAGCCAGGTGCCACCATGCCGGTGCTCCAAGGCCGCTCAGGAAATCTTCGGCTATCTGCCCGAGGAGGTTCAGATCATGGTGGCCGAAGGATTGGACATCCCCCTGTCCGAGGTGTACGGGGTTGCCTCGTTCTACGCCCAGTTCTCCATGAACCCCAAGGGAAAGTATCAGATCTCCGTCTGTCTCGGCACCGCCTGCTATGTCAAGGGGCGCGGCCGCCGTGCTCAACGCCGTGGAACAGAAGCTGGGCATTGTCCCCGGCGCCATCACCCCGGACGGCAAGTTCTCCCTGGACTCCTGCCGCTGCGTGGGCGCCTGCGGTCTGGCCCCGGTCATGATGATCAATAATGACGTCTATGGCCGCCTCACCCCCGACCAGGTCGGCCCGATTTTGGATATGTATAAGTAGAAGCGCGGAGCGCCCGGGAGCAGGGCAACAGCGAACTGCGCAGACCAAACCGCAGCGTGAGCAAACGGTGGCGATGCCGCGAGGGAGAACCCTGATGAACGCTGCCCGCCGCGGAGGGGCGCGCAGCGTGACAGGAAGCGCGGAGGGTAGGCGTATAAAGAGGACATGGCGAAAAAACAGGGGCGAAGCCCAGCGGCATTTTTCGCGGAATGGCCGCTTAGCGACCCGGCCATGCGCCCAACCCGCAGCGTGACAGCGTCGGCCCAAGCTTTGGATCATTCGCTTCCGGGCAGGCCCGAACGCTCACTCCCGCCGCTGGGCCTCCTTTCCCCACGCGAACCGCTTCGCTGGGTTCGTGCGGGGCCCCGAGCGCAGGGCGTACCCCGTCGGGAGGTAGGGCGGGTGCCCACACCCGCCCGCAGGCCGGCGGCGCGTTCAGGAAAACGCTGCGGCAGGCCGGAGAGGACGGGCGGCCACAAGGGCCGCCCCTACGGCGAGGGTGGAGGATAGCTGCCGCGGGCCGATGAGGGCAGAAGGCGAATTGCCCCGCAGGGGGCAAGAGAGGCCGTCCTGGGGTGTCGGCCCTACGGAGGATATCTTCAAGGGCTGTAATGTAGGGGCGGGGCTTGTCCCCGCCCGCGGAGCCGGAAGGCCCTGGTTTTGGCTCCAAAGCACCGCAAGGGAGGGACCCCCATGAAAGAGATCGCCCTCTATACCCTGGATATCGCCCAGAATTCCATCACCGCCCAGGCCAAGCGCCTGGACATCACCCTGACGGAGGAGGGGGAGACCATCACCCTGTCCATCCGGGATGACGGCACGGGCATGGCCCCGGAGCTGCTGGCCCGGGTGAGCGACCCCTTCACCACCACCCGCACCACCCGAGCGATGGGGCTTGGGCTACCCCTGCTGCGTCTGGCGGCGGAGCAGACCGGCGGTTCCCTGTCGATTGAAAGTACGCTGGGGGTCGGTACCGCCGTCACCGCCGTTTTTGTCGCCTCGCACATCGACTGCCCCCCGGTAGGGGACATGGCCGGCACGATCACCCTGCTCATCCAGGGCGCGCCGGAGCTGGAACTGCACTATACGCACCGGAGGGGGGACGCCCTGGCCCGCCTGGACACGGAGGAGCTGCACGCCCTGCTCGGGCCGGAGCTCTCCCTGGCCGAGCCGGAGCTTGTCCTCTGGATCCGGGATTACCTACAAGAACAGGAAGCGCTGTTACAAGAACAGAAGGGGATGTAAAACCATGAAAAGTCTAGCGGAGCTACAGGCCATCCGTGATAAGATGCGCCAGCAGATTGATTTGCGGGACTCCGGGGACGACCGCATCCGCGTGGTGGTGGGTATGGCCACCTGCGGCATCGCGGCGGGAGCCCGCCCGGTGCTCAACACCTTTTTGGAGGAGGTCGCCAAGCGGGAGCTGAAAAACGTCACCGTGTCCCAGACGGGGTGCATCGGCGTGTGCCGTCTGGAGCCCATTGTGGAGGTGTACGTGCCCGGCCAGGAGAAGGTCACCTACGTAAAGATGACCCCGGACAAGGTGGCCTCCATCGTCAGCGAGCATCTGGTCAACGGCCGCGTGGTGACCGAGTACACCATCGGCGCGGCGGAATGAGGGAGGGCGTGAGATGAGCTTGATTCGTTCCCATATTCTGGTCTGCACCGGCACGGGCTGCACCTCTTCCGAAAGTCCCAAGATCATCGCGGAGTTTGAAAAGCAGCTGGCCGCCCAGGGCATGGACAAGGAGGCCCAGGTGGTGCGCACGGGTTGCTTCGGCCTGTGTGCCCTGGGGCCCATCGTCACCATCTATCCCGAGGGGGCGTGCTACACCCACGTGACGGTGGACGACGTGGCCGAGATCGTCTCCGAGCACATCGTCAAGGGCCGCATCGTCAAGCGCCTGCTCAACAAGAACGAGGGGGCGACGGCCCGGCCACCTCCCTGGCTGAGACCCGGTTCTACAAGCACCAGCACCGCATCGCCCTGCGCAACTGCGGCGTCATCAACCCGGAGAGCATCGACGAGTACATCGGCGTGGACGGCTACGCCGCCCTGGGTAAAATCCTCACCGAACACATCCCGCCCCAGCAGGTCATCGACACCGTGCTGGCCTCCGGCCTGCGGGGCCGGGGCGGCGCAGGCTTCCCCACGGGCAAAAAGTGGCAGTTCACCGCCGACGCGGTGAGCCCCGACGGGGTCAAGTATGTGTGCTGCAACGCCGACGAGGGCGATCCCGGCGCGTTCATGGACCGCTCGGTGCTGGAGGGCGACCCCCACACCATTCTGGAGGCCATGACCATCGCGGGCTACGCCGTGGGGGCCCACCAGGGCTACATCTACGTCCGGGCCGAGTACCCCATCGCCGTCAAGCGGCTGGAGACCGCCATCCGGCAGGCCAAGGAGTACGGCCTGCTGGGCAAGAACATCTTCGACTCCGGCTTTGACTTTGATCTGGAGCTGCGCCTGGGCGCCGGCGCCTTTGTCTGCGGCGAGGAGACCGCCCTCATGCGCTCCATCGAGGGCCACCGGGGCGAGCCCAGACCCGCCCCCCTTCCCGGCGGTGAAGGGCCTGTTTGACCGGCCCACCCTGCTCAACAACGTGGAGACCTACGCCAACATCACCTGGATTTTCAACCACGGCCCCGAGGCCTACGCCGCCATCGGCACCGAGACCAGCAAGGGCACCAAGGTGTTCGCCCTGGGCGGCAAGATCACCAACACCGGCCTGGTGGAAATCCCCATGGGCACCACCCTGCGCACTATCGTGGAGGAGATCGGGGGCGGCGTGCCGAACGGGAAGAAGTTCAAGGCCGCCCAGACCGGCGGCCCCTCCGGCGGATGCATCCCCGCCTCCCTCATCGACACCCCTATCGACTATGAGTCCCTCTGGCCGCCATCGGCTCCATGATGGGCTCCGGCGGCCTGATCGTCATGGATGAGGACACTGCATGGTGGACATCGCCAAGTTCTTCTGGAATTCACGGTGGACGAGTCCTGCGGCAAATGCACCCCCTGCCGCATCGGCACCAAGCGGCTGCTGGATCTGCTGACCAAGATCACCGAGGAGGATCTGGACACCATCGAGGAGCTGTGCCACCACATCAAGCAGTCCGCCCTGTGCGGCCTGGGCCAGACCGCCCCCAACCCTGTGCTCTCCACCCTCACCCATTTTCCGGGAGGAGTTCGAGGCCCACATCTACGAGAAGCGCTGCCCCGCCGGGGTGTGCAAGGCGCTCATCCAGTACATCGTGGATCCCACCAAGTGCAAGGGCTGCACCCGCTGCGCCCAGGGCTGCCCCACCGGCGCCATCTCCGGCGCGGTGCGCGCCCCCATATCATCAACCAGTCCAAGTGCATCAAGTGCGGCGCGTGCATGGATCACTGCCGCTTTGACGCCATCTACAAGCAGTAAGGGAGGGAACGGACATGGACGAAAAGATGGTATCTCTGCGCATCAACGACATCCCCGTCACCGTTCCCGAGGGCTCCACGGTGCTGGAGGCGGCCCGCTCCGCGGGCTTCAACATCCCGTCGCTGTGTTTCCTGAAGGACATCAACGAGATCGGCGCCTGCCGCATCTGCGTGGTGGAGGTGAAGGGGGCCAAGAGCCTGGTTGCCTCCTGCGTGTACCCCGTGGCCGAGGGGATGGAGGTCTACACCAACACGGAGCGGGTACGCAAGTCCCGCCAGCTCACCCTGGAGCTGATCCTCTCCAACCACCGGATGGACTGCCTCACCTGCTCCCGCAACAGCCACTGCGAGCTGCTCCAACTGGCCGGCGACCTGGGCATCGACGCGGTGCGGTACGCCAACGACAACATGCCCCCCCAGATTGAGGCCTCCGCCCCCCACCTGGTGCGGGACAACTCCAAGTGCGTCCTCTGCCGCCGGTGCACCGCCGTGTGCCGCAAGACCCAGGAGGTGGGCGTCATCGGCCCCAACGACCGGGGCTTCCACACCCACATCGGCTGTGCCTTCGACCGGGATCTGGCCGAGGTGGACTGCGTCTCCTGCGGCCAGTGCATTGTGGCCTGCCCCACCGGCGCCCTCTCCGAGAAGGACGACACCGCCCGCGTGCTGGCCGCCCTGAACGACCCCGCCAAGCACGTGGTGGTGGGCCCCGCCCCCTCCATCCGGGTCACCCTGGGCGAGAGCTTCGGCATGCCCATCGGCACCAATGTAGAGGGCAAGATGGTCTCCGCCCTGCGCCGTTTGGGCTTTGACAAGGTGTTTGACGTGGACACCGCCGCCGACTTCACCATTATGGAGGAGGGCACCGAGTTTTTAAGCCGCCTCAACGGCGGCGGCACCCTCCCCCTCATCACCTCCTGCTCCCCCGGCTGGGTGCGGTATCTGGAGCAGCACGCCCCCGACATGCTCCGCAACATCTCCTCCTGCAAGTCCCCCCAGCAGATGTTCGGCTCCCTGGTCAAGACCTACTACGCCGAGCAGGCGGGCATCGATCCCCAGGACATCTTCGTGGTGTCCATCATGCCCTGCACCGCCAAGAAGTACGAGGTACTGCGGGAGGAGCAGCGGCTGCCCAACGGCTGCATGCCGGTGGACGTGTCCCTCACCACCCGGGAGCTGGGCCGCATGATCACCCAGGCCGGCCTTCTCTTCGAGCACCTGCCCGACGGGGCGTTCGATCCCATGCTGGGCGTCTCCACCGGCGCGGCCGCCATCTTCGGCGCCTCCGGCGGCGTCATGGAGGCCGCCCTGCGCACCGTGGTGGAGCAGCTCACCGGCGAGGGCATGGCCCCTCTGGAGTATCAAGAGGTCCGCGGCATGGAGGGGGTCAAGGAGGCCAGCTACGAGCTGCCCGGCAAGACCGTCCGGGTCTGCGTGGCCTCCGGCCTGCACAACGTCAAGCGGGTGCTGGACGGCATCCGGGACGGCTCCCTCCAGTACGACTTTGTGGAGTTTATGGCCTGCCCCGGCGGCTGCATCAACGGCGGCGGCCAGCCCATCCAGCACGCCAACGTGCGCAACTTCACCGACATCAAGGCCCTCCGCGCCGCCGCCCTCTACAGGCAGGACGAGGGCATGACCTACCGCCGCAGCCACGAGAACCCGGTGGTGCAGAAGGTCTACGCCGACTTCCTGGGCGAGCCCGGCGGCCACAAGGCCCACGCCCTCCTCCACTGCTCCTACATCAAGCAGAAGCGCTACCGCGTGTGACACAAAATCCCTCCCCCCCGAAAGGCGGGGGAGGGATTTGTGCGCTTGACAGTTCGGATTATAATAAGGTTAGAACTTACCGACAGAAAGGACATGTCCTATGAATCAAGCGAGACTGGCCCGGGTGCTCCGCAACATGGAGCGGGACGGACTGACCCAGATTGTAATCTCCTCCACCGCCTCGGTGTACTACCTGACGGGGTACTGGGTGGAGCCGATGGAGCGGATGCTGGCGCTCTACATCCGCGCCGACGGCACGTGCCGGCTGTTCGCCAACGCCCTCTTCGCCCTGGAGCCCCAGGAGGGGCTGGAGCTGGTGCTCCACCAGGACAGCGACGCGCCCACGGCGGCGCTGTCCGCCGCCCTCCTCCCCGGCACGCTGGGGGTGGACAAGGCCTGGCCCAGCAAGTTCCTCATCGCCCTTCTGGCCGCCCGGCCCGACGTGACGCCGGTGCTGGGCTCCGCCCCGGTGGACGACGCCCGCAAGTACAAGGACGCCGACGAGATCGCCGCCATGCGCCGCGCCTCCCAGATCAACGACCAGGTGGTGGAGGCGGCCATCGCCGCCGTGAGGGCCGGCGCGGTGGAGAGTGAGCTGGCCGCCTATGTGGAGGGCCTCTACCGGCAGCACGGCGCCGACCGCTCCGGCGAGGGGCAGCTGGTCTGCTTCGGCCCCAACGGAGCCGACCCCCACCACGCCCCCAACGGGACGGTGCTCCGGGACGGGGACAGCGTGGTCCTGGACATTTTCATCCCCATCCGGCGCTACTGGTGCGACATGACCCGCACGGTGTTTTTCCGCTCGGTGAGCGACGAGGGCCGGCGGGTATATGAGACCGTCAAGGCCGCCAATCTGGCGGCCGAGGCCGTCATCCGCCCCGGCGTCCCGATGAAGGACATCGACCGGGCGGCCCGGAAGCTCATCGAAGACGCGGGCTACGGCCCCTTCTTCACCCACCGGCTGGGCCACGGCTGCGGCCTGGACTGCCACGAGCCGCCGGACAACAGCGCCTCCAGCCCCGCTGTCGCCGAACCGGGGATGGTCTTCTCCGTGGAGCCGGGCATCTACCTGCCCGGCAAGCTGGGCGTGCGTATTGAGGATCTGGTGCTGGTCACCGAGGACGGCTGCGAGGTGCTCAACCACGCCTCCAAGGAGCTGCGCGTGGTGGACTAAACACAAAACTCCCCCGGCATTGCCGGGGGAGTTTTACTTCAGTCCAGGAACTGGATGCCGCCGCCGATAACGCCGTCGCCGATATAGACGCTGAGGGTGGCGTCCATGACCCCCTCCCAAAAATGCTCGTAGTTGGGAAACTCGGCCTTCAGCCGGGCCGCAAACTCCGCCATCTCCTCCGGCGCGCCGCCGTTGGCCACGGCCAGGTTGTACCGTCTGCCGGATTGGAACCGGGCCCTGAGCAGCTCCAGGATCTTGTCCTGCACCTGTCTGCGGCCCCGCACCTTGGCGATGCTCTGGAGCTGGCCGTCGTCCGAGAAGGTGATGATGGGCTTGATGGACAGCATGGTGCCCGCCAGGGCGGTGATGCGGCCGATGCGGCCGCCCCGGCGCAGGTACTCCAGGGTGTCCACCGAGAAGAAAGGGAAGGTGTTTGCCACCAGATGGGGCGCCCGCTCGCGCACCAGGGTCTCCCAGGAGGCCCCGGCCACAATTTCCTCCCACAGCTGGAGCACCATAATGCCGATGCCCAGAGAACCGCTCCTGGAGTCAAAGACGGCGATCTCCAGATCGTCCCGCTGTCCGGCCTGGAGGCGCACCATGTTGTAGGTGCCGGACAGGCCGGAGGAGAGCATGACGGCGATCACCCTCTCATACCCGTCGGCACGGATCTGATCCAGCGTGTCGCTGACCACACCGCCCTCGGGCAGCGAGGTGCGGGGCAGCTCTCCCCGGTGGAGCCGCTCATATACCCCCTCGGCGGTGATGTCCACCCCGTCGGAGTACTCGCCGTCCTCACAGCGGATTTTCAGCGGCACCACATAGATGGGCTTACCCTCCCGCATCGGGGCGGGCAGATCCGCCGTGGAGTCGGTGAGCAGCGCAATCTTTTCCGGATTTGACAAGGCAATCATCCTATTCTATAATCAGAGTGGCAAAACCCGCATAACATCGTTATGTCACTATTATAGCGGCTGAATACCAGCCGTGTCAAGGGGAAGGAGGGACAATCCATGGACTACCGCCAGCGCCGGAAGGAGCAGGCGCAGCAGACCGAGCAGGCCATTCTCCAGGCCGCCATGGAGCTGGCCCGTGAAAACAGCTTTGACAAGGTTTCCGTCCGGGATATCTGCCAGCGGGCGGGCATTACCACCGGCGCCTTTTACCACCACTTCCGTTCCAAGGAGGACCTGCTCTCCCGTGGCTTTTCCCCCTGGACCGGCACATGGAGGAGGCCCTGTCCGGCCACGAGACTGACGCCCCGCCCCAGCGGCTTTGGCTGATTCTCTCCACCTACGCCTCCTTCATTGAGGCCCAGGGCTGGGAGCTGGTGGCCCGCTATTACCAGCGGCGGCTGGACGCCCCTGACGACGCATCCTCCATGGATCCCACCCGCTGCACGCTGCGCGCCATGCTCGACTGCCTGCGCCAGGCGGAGGAGGAGGGTTCCCTTCTGCCCGGCTGGTCGGTGGAGTGGACGGCGGACTTCTTTTTCCGCCACTTCCGGGGCGTGGTCGTGGACTGGGTGCTCCACCGGGGCTCTTACCCATTATTGCCCAAGCTGGAGCAGGACTACACCCTGTTCCAGGAGATTTTTCAGACCAAATAGCCGGAGGGCCTGGACGCGTTGGTCGGGCCTCTGAGGCTGTCTATAAACCCTCCTATTGGAGGATTCGGAGGGAAGGACCGTGTGAAAGGCTGCCCGCAGGGCGATTCGAGCACAACCGCCGCTTGCGGCGGTACTTGGTGCGGAGATGAACCGTCAGGGTTCCCTTTTTGCGTTGGATCAACCAACTTTTTGAACCCTTTTTTGGGTTCAAAAGTTCAGCAGTCTGTCGAAAAGACTTTTTCGATAGACTGCGAGGGCCTGGACGAGTTGTCCAGGCCCTCGGTTTTTATTCCCCGGATGCCGGGGAAGCGGCCGCGGACGGTATCCGCCGCCGTAATCGGGCGGATGACCCGGGCCGGATTGCCGGCGGCAAAGGAGCCCGCAGGGATGTCCCGGGTCACTACGCTCCCCGCTCCGATGACGCAGTTCTCCCCGATGGTCACGCCGGGGCAGACCACCACGTTTGCCCCGAACCAGCAGTCGTGTCCGATGGTCACGGGCTTGGCATAGCACAAAAACCGCTCCACCCCATCGTCGCACACCATCCCCCGGCGCTCGTCGGGCAGCATGGGGTGCATGGGCGTCACGATCGTCACGTTGGGTCCGAAGTTGCAGTGGTCGCCGATGGTCACAAGGGCGTCGTCCTGGACGGTGAAGTTGAAGTTCATGAAGCAATGGTTTCCCACCCGGGTGTGGCAGCCGTAGTGAAAGCGCACCGGCCCCAGCATACACACGCCTTCCCCCAGCTCCCCCAGCAGCTCCCGGAGAATCGCCTCCCGCACCTCTGCATCGTCCTCAAACGTCTCATTATACTTCTGGCTGAGCCGGTGGGCTCTCCGCTTCTTCTCCACCAGCTCCGGCTCCTCTGAGGCAAACAACTCCCCCCGGAAGATACGTTCCTCCTCGGTCATCCTTCCTCACTCCCTTCCAGCCGTCCGCAGCAGCAGCCGAAGCGCCTCTTCCCGCTCGGGGACAAAGAAAAAGTCGCTCCCGTGGTTGGACTCATAGATAAAATCCCGCAGAGGCTTGCTAGTATAGCAGGAAAAGTCTCCGTAGACGGCCATTTTGATCCGGTACTGGATGAATTTCTCCAAAATCTCCCCCGCCAGGCCGGTGCTGAGGATGAAAAAGTCCTCGGCCACCGCCGCCTTGTCCACCAGCAGGGCGGAGGCCCCGGCCTCATGGCGCGCCGTCATGGCCAGCTCCAGGGCCGACGGCGCATCCACAATGCGCTTCTCCGGCCCGGTCAGCTCCGCCACCGGGATCCCGTCCTGCTTCCAATACTGTATGCCCATCGGCATCCCTCCCTTTCTGATCTCTGGCGTTGACTGGGATACCTCAGCATAGCACGCCTTTCCCGCCCTGTCAAATTTCTCCGGACAGGCAACCTTTTCCCCTCCGGCGCATACCCATTTAGGACGGAGGTGAAGCCTATGTCCAGGCTGTTGTCCAAAGAGAGGGTGCGCGACCTGCTCCTGGGTCTGGCCCTGCTGTGCGCCACCCTGGCCCTGATGCTCTATCCCCAGCCCTCTATGGAGGCGGCCAAAAGCGGCCTGGCCCTGTGCTACAACGTCATAATTCCCTCCCTGTTCCCCTTCTTCGTGCTCTCCTCCCTGGTGGTGGAACTGGGGTTGGCGGGATACCTGGGACGTCTGCTGGAGGGACTGATGCGCCCCCTGTTCCACGTCAGCGGGGCCTGCGCCTCCGCTTTCGCCCTGGGCTTCATCGGCGGCTACCCGGTGGGAGCCAAGACGGCCATCAGCCTCTACGAGAACGGCATGTGCACCAAGACGGAGGCCGAGCGCCTGCTGGCCTTCTGCAACAACTCTGGTCCCGCCTTCATTCTGGGCGTGGTGGGGGCTGGGGTGTTCGCCAGCAGCCGGGTGGGAGTGCTGCTCTATCTGGCCCACGCGGCCGCCTCCATCTGCATCGGCATTCTCTTCCGTTTTTACAAGGCCGGCCCAACCGCCCGGCGGGAGGAGCGGCAGTCCCGGCCCCAGTTCCACGCCCAGCGCTTCACAACAGCCTTTACCGGCTCCATCAAAAACTCCTTTCTGTCCACGCTGAACATCTGCGCCTTTGTGGTCTTTTTCACCGTGGTGATTCAGCTCCTCATCCGCTCCGGCTTCCTGCCCGGGCTGGCCCAGGTGCTGGGGACGGTGCTCGCCCCCTTCGGCCTCACCCCGGAGTGGGCCCAACGTCTGCTTACCGGAGCGCTGGAGATCTCCTCCGGTGTGTGGACTCTCTCCGGCGACGGCACCCTCAGCGGCAAGCTTATTCTGGCCGCCTTCATGCTGGGGTGGGCCGGCATCTCCGTCCACTGTCAGGTGCTCTCCTTCATCGGGGGCAGCGGCCTGTCCGTGGGCACCTATCTGGTAGGCAAGCTGCTCCACGGCGGCCTGTCCGCCCTGTTCATCGCCGTCCTGGTCCGCCTCTTTCCGCTGGAGGCGCCGGTCTCCGATTACCTGGCCGACCAGGTGGCTGGCATTGCGGGCATGGATTTCCACCGCACACTGGTTATCTCTCTGGTCTGCGCCTGGGTGCTCTTCCTCTTTTTCCTCTTTGTGGCGGCCGCCGCAGCGCGAAAAAGCCTTGGCAAGAGGCATCGGAGCGTGTTATAATGAGACGTTATGAGAGAGGGGAGGGAGCTCCATGCTGTTTCAGAAGAATATCGAGCCCAGGTGCACCTACTGTCAGCAGGGGCACCCCACTGGACGAGGAGAAAATCCTCTGTACCAAACAGGGTGTAGTCGCCCCCGGCGGGAGCTGCCGCTCCTTCAAGTACGACCCCCTCAAGCGGGTGCCGCCGCCGCCGGTGGCACCCGACTTCAGCAGGCTGAAGGACGAGGATTTCACCCTTTGAACAAAAGCCGCCCCCGCCTGCACACCAGGCGGGGGCGGCTTTCCGCGCTATTTGCGTTTGTGCATGGCCGGCGCCCGCTAATAGAAGATCACCCGCACCGCCCAGGCAGCAGCCATAAAGCCCGCCAGGTCGGCGCAGAGGGCTGCCGGGACGGCATAGCGGGTCTTGACGATGCCCGCTGCGCCGAAGTAGACCGCGATGGTGTAGAAGGTTGTCTCGGTGGAACCCAGCATCACTGCCGCCGTTCGGCCGATCAGGGAGTCGGGGCCGTAGGTGGCGATGAGCTCCGCCCCCACCCCCAGTGCTGCCGAGCCGCTGACCGGCCGCACCAGCAGGAGTGCCACGGTCTCCGGCGGGATGCCCAGGGCGGTGAGCACCGGGGCCAGCGCCTGGGCCGCCAGCTCCAGCGCCCCGGAGGCGCGGAGCATATACACCGCCGTGAGCAGGCCCACCAGGGGCGGCACAATGCGCAGGAGCACCCCCAGCCCCTCCCCGGCCCCTGAACCAGGGCGTCATACACATCCACCCGCCGCGCCATACCGTACAAGGCCACCGCGGCAATGATCAGAGGCACCAGCATGGTGAAGAACAACTCCATGCCTACCCCCTCCACACCCGGCCGAAGAGCTTGACCGCCCCGATGCCGGCGCACACCGAAATGACCGAGGCCAGCCACACCGCGGGCAGGATATCAAAGGGGGCGGCGCACCCCGCGGCCAGGCGCACCGAGGCCACCGTGGTGGGAATGAGCTGGATGGACGCCGTATTGCACACCACCAGCATACACAAAAAGCGTCTGAGGCCCGTCCGGGAGTGCGGCGGCTCATCTGCCGGGCGGCCTGGATGCCCAGGGGAGTGGCCGCATTGCCCAGCCCCAGCAGGTTGGCCGACACGTTGGCCGAGATGGTGTCCATCACCTCCCGGTCCCGCGCAAACTCCGGGTAAAGCCGCCGCAGCACCGGCCGGAGCAGCCGGGACAGCCCATCCGACAGGCCGGAGCGGCGCATCACCTCCATCACCCCCATCCACAGGCAGAGCACCCCCGCCATGGACAGGCACAGCTCCACCGCCGCGGCCGCCCCCTCCATGGCCGCAGCCGCCACCGCCGGTCCGTTTCCTGTCGCCAGACCGCACAGGATGGAGACCACCACCATCCCGGTCCAGATCACTGTCATTGCCATACCGGACACCTCAAATCGACGGGCATTGTGCGCAAGGTGGATGAACTGGGGCGGATCGTGCTCCCCCATCGAGCTCCGCCGTACGTTGGACATTGCAGAAAAGGATTCGCTGGAAATTTACGTAGATGGGGCTTCAATTGTACTGAAAAAGTATCAACCCGCCTGCATTTTCTGCGATGACGCAAAAGATGTAATCAACTTCAAGGGAAAGAACGTCTGTCCCAACTGCATTCGAGAGCTTCAGTTAAAATAACGATTCGTTTCATATTGTAAAAACACCTTGCTTTTTCTGAAAAAAGCAAGGTGTTTTCTTCTTTTTGTCCCTTTTTTCGATCGAAACCGCAGGTGTTTCGCGGTTTCCAAATAATACTAATAGTAATATTTTCGATTCCAAATACTTCTAAATAAGGATGTCCTTTTTCCGCACAGTTTTATTCGCAGCCGCCGGTTTTCCCCACGGCACGGTCGTAAAGTTCATTTTTAGCCAGGCCTGTTTCCCGCGCCGCCTGCCGCACTGCGTCCCGCAGGGAAGAGGCCCTCGGCCCGCAGCGCCTCCACCCGGGCCAGTCCGCCGGCGAGGGTAGGGGCCTCCTCCGCCGTCCCGGCCGCGCCCTCTACCACCAGCACGAACTCTCCACGGGGCGGGTTGGCCCCGTACCACTCCGCGGCCTCCCCAAGGGTGGTGCGCCGCACCTCCTCGTGGAGCTTGGTCAGCTCCCGGCACAGGGAGATGCGCCGGCCCGGCCCAAAGGCCTCCGCCAGATCGTCCAGGGTGGCACAGAGCTTGTGGGGCGCCTCATAGAAAATCATGGTGCGCCGCTCCCCCTTTCAGCTCCTCCAGGTGGGTGCGGCGGTTCTTCTTGTTCATGGCCAGGAAGCCCTCGAAGGTGAACCGACCCCCCATTCTGGGCGCAGAGGGCCACCAGCTCCTCGCCGGGGTCGGAAACCGCCGGAGTGCCCGCGTCGGTGACCAGTGCGCAGCTCTCCCCGGCCAGCAGGCGGCTGAGCACCGCCTCGCCCCCGCCCCGGTGTTGTGGCGGTAATAGGAGAGCATGGGCTTTTTCAGCCCCAGGTGGTTGAGCAGCTTGAGGGTCACCCGGGTATCCTCCGCGGCAATGAAATCCACCTCCCCCAGGGTGTCCGCGATGCGCCGGGAGATGTCCCCCAGGTTGCCGATGGGGGTGGGTACCAGATACAGCGTTCCGGCCATGTATATTACCTCCGGTTTGACAGTAGTGTGGGCAGAATCTCCAGCCCCGGCCGGCCCTGCCGCACCGCCTCCAGCAGGACGGCGGAGGGCGGGCAATCCGGCCCGTGCTGGAGCAGCCGGAGCCGCTTGGGCTCCAGCCCGGCGGAGCGGAGGGCGGCAAAGAGATCGCACAAACGCTCCGGCCGGTGAACGAGGGCGAAGCGTCCCCCGTTTTTCAGCAGCCGCCCGGCGGCGGCGCACCAGTCCTCCAGGGCGCAGTCCCCCTCCATCCGGGCGGGCCCGCCGCAGCCGCCGCTCCCCGCCTTGAAGTAGGGCGGGTTGGAGATCGCCAGGGAGAAGCCCCCGGCGGGGAGGGTTTTGCACACGGCGCAGAGATCTCCGGTGCAAATCGCCCCCTCCAGGCCGTTTTCCGCCAGGTTCTGGCGGGCCATGGCGGCGTCCTCCGGGCAGTATTCCACACCGGAGAGGGCCAGTGGGGAAACCCGGGCGGCTAACAGCAGGAGCAGCGCCCCCGCCCCGCAGCCCAGATCGCACACCCGATCCCCCCGCCGCACCGAGGCAAAGGCGGCCAGGGCCAGGCTGTCGCCCCCCAGGGGGAAGCAGGTGTCCGACTGGCGGTACACATAGGGCCCCAGCCGCTCCGGCGCTCTCATGGCATACCCTCCAGCAGGCGGCGGGTGATGCGGCCGGTCAGGCCCCAGATGGCCCGTCCCTCCCAGGCGTAGATGGGCACCTCCACCCGGCCGCCCCGCCAGCGGTAGCCCTGGGGAAAGCCGATGCGGGCATAGGGGAAGTCCTCCCCCACCCGGGGCTCCAGCGGGTAGGCATACACCTCCGGCGGATGGGCCCGCAGCCAGTCCACCGGCACGAAGAAGGTCTCCTTCACCTCGGCGGGGCCGGGGTGGAGCCGCTCCGCCGCCTCCGGCGCCACGATCCCCAGGACGGGATAGAGCACAAAGCCCCCCTGGTGGGTCAGCCAGTCCAGCTCGGCCACCACCTCCACCGCCGGCCGGGGAATGCCCAGCTCCTCCCACGTCTCCCGCAGGGCGCAGGAGACCGCGTCCTCCCCCGGCTCCAGCCGCCCGCCGGGAAAGCACACCTCCCCCGGCTGGCGGCCCAGGGTATCGGCCCGCACCTCGTAGAGCAGGCACAGGCCCTCCGGCCGCTCCACCAGGGGCACCAGCACGGCGTACTCCCCCGTCACGTCCTGCACCTTGGGCACATGTCCCGTCCAGCGGGTGCGAAACTCCTCCGCGGTCATAGCCCCTCCATCCAGCGGTTCAGCGCCTCATAAAACCGGCCCACGTGGACCCCGTCCAGCAGGCGGTGGTTCAGCTCCAGGCTCAGCAGCAGGCGGGTGCGGCTCCCCTCCTCCTCCCAGCGGCCCCAGGCCGCCCGGGGTACCGAGTCGGAGGGATTCACATCCTTCTCGTTTTTCAGGGCTGTGAGGGGGAACCAGGGCAGGCAGGTGAAGTAGACGAGCTGATCCCCGTCCCAGGGGCCGGAGGTGATGAACTCGGTCTGGGCCGCCGCCTGGGCCTTGGCCCGGCGGCAGAAGTCCGCCGGGTCCTCCCCCGCCTCCACAGTGACAATCTGGAACAGCTCGCTGCCCGGCTTCAGGTCGGTGAAGCTGGGCACCAGGGTGTCGTGGCGGACGATCACCCCGTCCCGATCCTTGTAGTGGAAGGCGTCCACCGCCTCCATGGCCTTGGTGACGGCGAACACCATGGCCGGGTAAAAGGGCAGGGAACGGCCCTTGCACCAGGCCCGCAGGGGTGTCACGTCCACCGGGAACGTCAGGGTGTAGAAGGGGTCGGACATGGGGGTGAAAAAGTCGTAATGGGCCCGGCGGGGCCAGGTCTCCTTGTCAATGATGGTCATCGGTATCCTCCCGTCCCAACAGGTAATCGGTTGTCACGTGAAAATAGTCCGCCAAGAGAATCAGCGTGGTGGCAGAGACATTGATGTGGCCATATTCAATCTTTTGATAGTGGCGCTCTGTGACACCCAACAGTTCCGCCATATCCTTTTGAGTCCTTCCAAACCTCTTTCTGAGGGGTTTCAGCCGTTCAGCCAGTCTGGGCAAAATAATCTCCATTTTCTTCTCCTTCCCCCTTGACACATCATCAAATTTCGTGTAGTATAATAACATCATCATAATTCGTGTAGAGGGGATTTAAGGCATGACTGACTTTGTGCAATTTTTGTATACCCAGTATATCCAGTCGTATATAGACGCCATGCCCATGGACGCAGCAGACGAGTACCATCACGATCTGGTCAAAAACGAATGCACGCCGGATCTATGGACTGATATAGAGGCAATTCGGGCCTTTGCCGCCGCCCACGCCTTTCTGCTGGGCCTGCGCACCGGCGCGGGGCTGGCTGCACACGGGCGGATGTAGGCATCCGCCCCTACACGCACACCGCAGGGACCGGCACTCGCATCCCCCCGCCGTCCACACGCCGGTGCGGGGCGGGCGGGGACAAGCCCCGCCCCTACGCCCGGGCCTGTGCGGTCATCCGTGTCTGTAGGGGCGGCCCTTGTGGCCGCCCGGCCGCCGCGGATTTGTGCCGCTTCGGGGGAAACAGCGTGTCAGGCGGCCCGCGTGTCTCCAAGTCGGCCACACAGCCATGCCTCCAGATGGCGGGCGGGGACAAGCCCCGCCCCTACGCCCGGGCCTGTGCGGTCATCCGTGTCTGTAGGGGCGGCCCTTGTGGCCGCCCGGCTGCCGCGGATTTGTGCCGCTTCGGGGGAAACAGCGTGTCAGGCGGCCCGCGTGTCTCCAAGTCAGCCACACAGCCATGCCTCCAGATGGCGGGCGGGGACAAGCCCCGCCCCTACGGGCCTGTGCGGTCATCCGTGTCTGTAGGGGCGGCCCTTGTGTCCGCCCGGCCTTACGACTCCGGCCGGGTGAAGTGGGCCAGGGGTCGGGACGCTCCCACAGCACCACCGCCCCGGCGGCCAGGGACTTGGGCACGTCGATCAGCCGCTGGTTGGCGCTCCCCCGGAACAGGGCGGCGTAGGACTTCTCCGCCTCCACAAAGGGCCCGTCCACCAGCACGTCCACCTGCTCCAGCAGGGCCAGCGCGTCCGGCACCTCTCCGGCGAGCAGTCTCTCATAAGTATACCCCGTATAGGCCCACACGTTCAAGCCCCTTTCCCGGGCGATGCGGGCCAGGGCGGCGCACTCCGCCGCCTGGCAGAAGGGCTCCCCGCCGGAGAGGGTGAGGCCGTCGGTCAGCGGATTGCCGGACAGCTCCGCCGCCAGCTCCGCCACCGAGACCTCCCGCCCCCCGGCTGGATCGTGGGTGCCCGGGTTGTGGCAGCCGGGGCAGCGGTGGGGACAGCCCTGGGTGAAGACGGTGAACCGCAGGCCGGGGCCGTCCACGATGGAGTCGGATACGGTATTGGCGATGCGCATGGCGCTTCCTCCCTCAAACAGCAGGGCCGCCGCGGATGCGGCGGCCCTGTTCGCTTTATGTCTCGTCCACCACCTGGAAGATATAGAACTTCAGGTAGAGGGACTGGTCGGCCCCCCACAGCACCGGATGGTCGGGGGACTGGGTGCGGTACTCCACCTGCCGCAGGCGGCGGCGGGCGTCCCGGGCGGCCTCCCCGATGGTCTTGGTGAACAGCTCCGGCGTCATGAAGTGGGAGCAGGAGCAGGTGGCCAGATAGCCGCCGTTTTTCACCAGCTTAATGCCCCGCAGGTTGATCTCCCGGTATCCCTTGACCGCCTTTTTCACCGAGCTGCGGGACTTTGTGAACGCGGGCGGGTCCAGGATCACCAGGTCAAATTTCTCGCCCTTCCGCTCCAGCTCCGGCAGCAGCTCGAACACGTCGCGGCAGGCAAAGCGTACCCGGTCGGACATGCCGTTGAGGGCGGCGTTCTGCGTGGCCTGGGCCACCCCCAACTCCGAGGCGTCCACCCCCAGCACCTCCGCCGCGCCGCCCTTGGCGGCGTTGAGGGCGAAGGCCCCGGTGTGGGTGAAGCAGTCCAGCACCCGGCCGCCGCGGGCCAGGGGCTGGATGGCCAGCCGGTTGTACTTCTGATCCAGGAAAAAGCCGGTCTTCTGCCCCTCGGCCACGTCCACCTGATAGCGGACGCCGTTCTCCACAATCTCCACCACCGGATCGAAGGGGTCGGACAAGAAGCCCTTCACCCGCTCCATGCCCTCCTTGAGGCGCACCTTGGCGTCGCTGCGCTCGTAGATGCCCCGGACGAAGATGCCGTCCTCCTTCAAAAGATCCACCAGCAGAGACAGAATGGTGGATTTCAGCCGGTCGATGCCCAGGGCCAGGGATTCCACCACCAGCACGTCGGCAAACTTGTCCACCACCAGGCCGGGGAGGAAATCGGCCTCCCCGAAGATCACCCGGCAGGAGGAGGTGTCCACCGTATCCTTGCGGTACTGCCAGGCGGCGCGCACCCGCCGCTCCAGGAAGTCCCGGTCGATGACGGCCCCGGCGTCCCGGGACAGGAGGCGCACCGCGATGGTGGAGGCCCGGTTGAGGAAGCCCACCCCCAGGGGGTAGCCGTTGTAGTCCTCGATGCGGACGATGCCGCCGTCGGCGGGTTCGCCCAGAATCTCTGCAATCTCGTTGTCGTAAATCCAGGGGCCGCCGGCCTTGAAGGCGTGGCCCTCTCCCCGCTTGAGACGGATGGCGGGCGTGTCTGACATGTGTGCCCAGCGGCGAGGGATTTTGGGCCGCTGGCAAGCAATTTTTTCGCGGGAATCCTGACGGATTTCAAGGAAAAATTGCGCCGTCCAGGGGACAAAAGACCCGTCGATTGGGCATGTTGACATTTTTCAAACAAGCCCTAGGCTTGTCCCCGTCCCTATTACACCGAATGCTTTACCCGGTCGCGCTCCTCCGCCCGCTTGCCGTTGTTGAAGCGGTCCAGGGTTCCCACCAGATAGCCGGTGATGCGGCGGATGCGCTCAAAGGGCACGCCGTCGGCCTCGGTGCGGCCGCAGCCGGGGCACTGGTCGCCGATGATGCCGGAGAAGCCGCACACCGGGTCACGATCCACCGGGTGGTTGACGCTGCCGTAGCCGATGCCGCTCTCCTTCATGCAGCGGATGACCTTCTCGAAGGCCTCCAGGTTGTCGGTGGGATCGCCGTCCATCTCGATGTAGCTGATGTGGCCGGCGTTGGTGAGGGCGTGGTAGGGGGCCTCAATCCGGATTTTATCGTAGGCGGAGATGGGGTAGTACACCGGCACGTGGAAGGAGTTGGTGTAGTACTCCCGGTCGGTGATCCCCTCGATGGAGCCGTAACGGGCCCGGTCCAGCTTGACGAACCGGCCACAGCCCCTCGGCGGGGGTGGCGATGAGGGAGAAGTTGAGGCCCCGTTTGGCGGCCTCCTCGTCCATGCGGGCCCGCATGTGGGAGATGATCTCCAGGCCCAGCACCTGGGCCTTCTCGCTCTCCCCGTGGTGGACGCCGACAAGGGCCTTGAGGGTCTCGGCTAGGCCGATGAAGCCCACGGTGAGGGTGCCGTGCCTGAGCACCTCCCGCACCTCGTCGTCCCAGTCCAGCTTGTCGCTGTCCAGCCACACCCCCTGGCCCATGAGGAAGGGGTAGTTGTATACGTGCTTGCGGCACTGGATCTCAAAGCGCTCCAGCAGTTGCTCCACGCAGAGATCCAGCATCCGGTCCAGCCCCTCGAAGAAGACGTCCAGATCCCCCCTGGCCTTGATGGCCAGCCGGGGCAGGTTGATGGTGGTGAAGGACAGATTGCCCCGGCCGTTGCAGATCTCCCGGCTGGGATCGTACACGTTGCCGATGACCCGGGTGCGGCACCCCATGTAGGCGATCTCGGTCTCGGGATGGCCGGGCTTGTAGTACTGCAGGTTGAAGGGCGCGTCGAGGAAGGAGAAATTGGGGAACAGCCGCTTGGCGGAGCACCGCACGGCAAGCTGGAACAGGTCGTAATTCGGCTCGCCGGGGTTGTAGTTGACCCCCTCCTTGACCCGGAAGATCTGGATGGGGAAGATGGGGGTCTCTCCGTTCCCCAGGCCGGCCTCGGTGGCCAGCATGACGTTCTTCATCACCATGCGCCCCTCGGGGGAGGTGTCCATGCCGTAGTTGATGGAGGAGAAGGGGGTCTGGGCCCCGGCCCGGGAGTGCATAGTGTTCAGGTTGTGGATCAGGGCCTCCATAGCCTGATAGGTGGCCCGGTCGGTCTCCTTCACCGCCCGCTGGTGGGCGAAGGCCTGGGCCTTCTCCACCTGCTCCGCCGTGCCGAAGGCGGGAACCAGCGCGGCCCGCTCGGCGGCGAAGTAGTCTCCGCAGTCCTCCAGGGTGGGCGCCAGCCCGGTGTCGGCCTTGAGCTGCGCCATAAAGGCCTTCAGCTCCCTCTCCGGGTCCTCCCGGCCCTCCAGCAGCATGAGGGCCCGGGCCAGGTTCTGGCGGTACACCCGCGCGAAGGTCTTGCGCACGCCGTCGGCCATGCCGTAGTCGAAGTTGACCACGCTCTGGCCGCCGTGCTGGTCGTTTTGGTTGGACTGGATGGCGATGCAGCACAGGGCGGCGTAGGAGGAGATGTCGTTGGGCTCCCGCAGGGTGCCGTGGCCGGTGGAGAAGCCCCCCTCGAACAGCTTTTGGATGTCGATCTGGCAACAGGTGGTGGTCAGGGTTAAGAAGTCCAGATCGTGGATGTGGATGTCCCCCCCCGGTGTGCCCGGGCATGGTCGGGGGGTTGAGCACAAACATGTCGTAGAACTGCTTGGCCCCCTCAGAGCCGAACTTGAGCATGCTCCCCATGGCCGTATCCCCGTCGATGTTGGCGTTCTCCCGCTTGATGTCGGAGTCCTTGGCCTTGGAGAAGGTGATGTCCTCATAGGTCTTCATCAGCCGGGTGTTCATCTCCCGGGCGCGGCTGCGCTCCTCCCGGTAGAGGATGTAGGACTTGGCGGTCTGCACATAGCCGTTGTCCATGAGCACCCGCTCCACCAGATCCTGAATGTGCTCCACATCGGGCTGGGCCTGCCCCTCCACCTCCAGGATGGAGAGCACCTCGTCGGCCAGCTTTCTGGCCTCCTCCCCCCGTCCGGGCTTGTAGGTGGCGTTGAACGCCTTCTCAATGGCGCGGGCGATCTTCTCCTCGTTGAACTCGGCCAGGCGGCCGTCCCGCTTGCGGATCTTTGTCAGTGTCATGGCTGTCCGCCCCCTTCTTCCTTCATGAAAAAAGCCAACACAGGGAAAGACACCCCGTCCAGGCTTGGCACTACATCTTGTGTTCTTATGTTCTTGATGTCTCCTATGATACCGTATCTTGGTTGGCCCGTCAAGGCACAAAACAAAAAGCGCGCCCCAAAAACAGGGCGTGCTTTTTGGCGGTTTCGCTGATTTTGGAACAGGGGACTTGACGGGATTTACAGCAGCACCAGGCCGTATTTCCGGGCCATCTCCTGGAGGAAGGCCGCCTCCAGCTCCCCGGTGCCGTCCCAGAAGGCCCGGCCCTGGTAGAGCCGCAGGGCCTGCTCCAGCAGCTCGGGCACGTCGGTCCAGAGGCACAGCGCATCTTTCACCGCGTATTGGTTCTCGGCAAAGGTGTAGAGGTCGTCCTCGTCGTAAATGGCGATCTTCAGCGCGCCCTGGGGGGCGTTCTCCTCCGCCTCCAGAATATCCTCCAGCAGATCGGAGGTGCACTCGATGGTCTCCCCCACATCGATGTCGGGCGTAATGAACCGGGCCTCCTTCTCACTGGCGCAGGGAATCACATCGGGGTCCCGCCTGGGCGGGACAAAGGCGGAGAAATCCACCGCCTCCACCGCGGCGCGCAGGGCGGCCACATGCTCCGCCGTAGTGCCGCAGCAGCCGCCAAAGATACGAACGCCTGCCGCCGCGAAGCCGGCGGCGTAGGAAGCGAACTCCTCCGGCGGGCAGTGGTACACCGCCTGCCCCTCCACCGTCTCGGGCAGGCCCGCGTTGGGCTTGGCAATGAGCGGGACGGTGGTGTAGGGGGTGAGGCGGCGCATCTGCTCCAGCATCTCCGCCGGGCCGGAGGAGCAGTTCAGCCCGAAGGCGTCCACTCCCATGCCCTGCATGACGATCAGGGCGGCCAGCACGTCGGTGCCCGAGAGGGTACGGCCGTTCTCGTCGCAGGTAAAGGTAACCCACACCGGCCTATCCGACACGCTCTTGCAGGCCAGTACCGCCGCCCGGGCCTCGGGCATGGTCATGGTGGTCTCAATGAGGAAGAGGTCCACCCCCCGCCGCCGCCAGGGCAGCCGCCTGCTCGGTATAGATGGCCACCAGCTCCTCAAAGCTGCTCTCCCCGAAGGGGGCGATGAACAGCCCCGTGGGGGCCATGTCCCCCGCCACCAGAGCGCGGCCGCCGGCAGCCTGCCGGGACAGCTCCACCAGCCGGCGGTTGTAGTCCGCCACCTGCCCGAAGATACCGTGCTGCTCCAGCCGCACCCGGTTGGCCCCGAAGGTGGGGGGGCGATCAGCACCTGGCTGCCGGCCGCCACATAACCCCTCTGGAGCTCCAGCAGGGCCTCCGGGTGGCCGAGCACCCACTGCTCCGTGCACGCGCCGGCGGGCATGCCCCGCTTATACAGCTCGGAGCCGGTGGCTCCGTCCAGCAGGATGGGCAGGGATAAGGGGGGATGGTGTCCATAATTGTTTTATTCCTCCTAAAATTGCATGGCTGCATGATTGGGAGATAGTATATCACAAAACGATATGGGAATGCAAGTACAGCCTCATATAGACAAAAACAAAGGGGGGCCGGGAGTATCCGCGGCCCCTCTTTGTTTATCCCAGCTCGTTGATTTTCTTAGTGGCGGTGTGGTAGATGGGCTTCCACTCCACCTTCTGCACCAGTGCGGCAATGGAAATGGGAATGTAGGTAAACATAAAGATCGGGAAGGTGAGGACATACCCCAGCTTCTGCACCGGCGCGGCGTCGATGTGACGCCACTCGGACAGCACCGTGATCAGCCCGTAGAACAGCAGGCCCACATAGAAATTCCACACGGCGGAGCCCATGAAGCCCACGGTCTCATGGATGATGCGGGTGGCCAGATAGGCCGGCTGGGTAAGGCAGGCCGCCAAGATCACACCGTTAAAGAGAGAATCATCAGCAGGGTGAGCAGCATGCCGGGCGCCACCGTCACGAACATGTCGTAGCAGGAAGTGCCCAGGCGGCCCCGGCGGAAGCAGCCCTTCAGCAGGGGAGGGTGTACTCCCGGTCCACCTGGTAGAAGCCCTTGGACCACCGCAGCCGCTGATCCCAGGACTGCCGGAAGGTGGTGGGCTGCTCGTCGTAGACCACCGCCTTATCGCAGTAGCCGATCCTCCTGCCCTGGATGGCACAGTCCACGGAGAACTGGATATCCTCGGTGAGCAGGTGGAAGGGCCAGCCGCCGTTGTCCTCGATGACCCGGGCGGACACCAGGAAGCCGGTGCCCGACACGTGGCAGTTGGTGCCCAGCAGGGTGCGGGGGAAGTTGAGGAACCGGGCCTCCCGCAGGAACCACAGGGCGTAGCCGGCGGAGATCCAGTTGGCCGCGAAGTTCTTGGAGTTGCGGTAGCAGGTCACCGCATCGTAGCCCTGGTCAAAGGTGCGGTTCATCTCGGCGACAAAATTGGCGTCCACCAGATTGTCCGCGTCAAAGACGAAGTAGCCGTCATAGCAGTCCTTCCCCTCCTCTTTGAGTCGGCGGAAGAGGTAGTCCATGGCGTAGCCCTTGCCCTTATGTACCTGGTCGAAGCGCTCGTACACGAACGCGCCGGCCCGGCGGGCCGCCCCGGCGGTGTCGTCGGTGCAGTTGTCGGCCACCACATAGAGATCCAGCAGCTCCTTTGGGTAATTCTGCCGGTTCAGACTCTCCAGCAGTTCCCCGATGACCCCCTCCTCGTTGCGGGCGGATACGATCACGGCGAAGCGGTGCAGGCGGCTTGGCTGGTGCCGGTCCTGCCAGCGGCGGCGAACCAGCCCCACCACTACATAGAAGCCCTGGTACAGGTAGAGCAGGGTAAACAGAACCACCACAGCAAAATTGAGATGCTTGACAAGTTCCAACATAGTCATTCTTGTAATCCTCCATAGTTTGGGCGGATGGAGCACGTGCTGCGGGAGACGCCCCGTTTGCGCGTAGTGCCTATCATACCACGTTTCAAAAAGATTACAAGAGTGTTACATACCAATTAACAGATTATTAAGAAAAAGTTTTTATTTCTTTTATACAAATGTAAGGAACCGCCATACTGTGCTGACAGGATTCCCCAGCCCGCCGCAGCCGCGCGGCGCCAGGTGGCCCCCGGCGCCGCGCGTTTGCGATTGTTACATTTTCTCCAGGGCCGCCACGCCGATGAGGGACAGGCAGTTGGCGATGACGGCGCGCACCGTGTCGGCCAGCTTGAGGCGGGCGGCGAGCACCGCCGCCTCCTCACCCTTGATACGGCAGGCGTTGTAGAAGCGGTGAAACTCTCCGGCCAGGGTCACCAGATAGCGGTTGACGCCGGAGGGATCGTAATCCCGGGCGGCCAGGCGGATGACCTCGGGCAGTTGGGACAGGGTTTTGATAAGGGCCTTCTCCTCCGCCGTGGCGTAGAGGGCGGGGTCTACCGCCGCCGCGCCGGGCACGAGGTGTCCCTCCTCGGCCAGCCGGGCAATGAGGGAGCAGATGCGGGCGTGGGCGTACTGGACATAGTACACGGGATTTTCGCTGTCCTCCCGCACGGCCAGATCCAGGTCGAAGTCCAGGGCGGAGGTGGAGGAGCGGGAGTTGAAGAAGAAGCGGGCGGCGTCCACGCTCACCTCGTCCAGCAGATCCCGCAGGGCGATGGCCTTGCCGGAGCGCTTGGACATGCGGACGGGCTGGCCGTCCTGGAGGAGGTTGACCAGCTGCATCAGCACGATGATCAGCCGGTGGGAGCCGTCCAGGCCCAGGCCGTCCAAGGCGGCCTGGAGGCGGGCCACGTGGCCGTGGTGGTCGGCGCCCCAGATGTTGATGGCCTTGGAGAAGCCCCGCTGCTCCAGCTTATTGCGGTGGTAGGCGATGTCGGCGGCGAAGTAGGTGTAGAACCCGTTGGCCCGGCGGAGCACGTCGTCCTTCAGTTCCAGCTTGTCCACCTGCTCCTGGCTCTTGCCCTCGGCCAGGAACTTCTGCTTGAGCAGGGCGGTGGTGTTGAGCCACAGGGCCCCGTCCTTCTCATAGGTCCAGCCCTTGCCGGCCAGCAGCTCCACCGTCTCGGCCACGTAGCCGCTGTTGTGGAGGGATGACTCCAGGAACCACTCGTCGTACTCGATCTTGTAGCGGCGGAGATCCTCCTTCATCTTGGGGATGTTGACGGACAGGCCGTACTCGGCCATGGCCGCCTGCCGCTCCTCCTCGCTCTTGTCCTTCCAGCCGGCGCCGTGCTGGTCGTAGAAGCCCCGGGCCAGCTCCTTGATGTCGTCGCCGTGGTAGCCGTCCTCGGGGAAGGGGACGTTCTCCTCCCCCAGCACCAGCTGGAGATAGCGGGCGTCGATGCTCATGGCGAACTTGTGGATCTGGTTGCCCGCGTCGTTGACGTAGAACTCCCGCCACACGTCGTAGCCCGCCCGCTCCAGCACGGCGGCCAGGGCGTCGCCCAGCACGCCGCCCCGGGCGTTGCCCATGTGCATGGGGCCGGTGGGGTTGGCGGAGACGAACTCCACCATCACCCTCTCGCCGCGGCCCTCGTCCACCGCGCCGTAAGTCTCCCCCCTCGGCCTGGATGTCGGCGAGCACGCCGCCGTACCACTTGCTGCCCAGGGTGAAGTTCAGGAAGCCGGGGCCGGCGATCTCCACCTTGTCAAAAAAGGTGCCGGCCAGATCCAGATGGCTGACGATCACTTCGGCGATCTGGCGGGGGCTTTGCGCAGGGCCTTGGCCCCCGCCATGGCGAAGGAGGAGGCGTAATCCCCGTGGGTGACGTCCTTGGGAATCTCAATGGTGGCCTTGACCTCCGCGCCGGCGGGCAGCAGGCCCTCCGCCGCGGCCCTCTCATAGGCCGCCTGGGTCAGAGCGGCGACCTGCTCCCGGGCCGCCTGGATCATGTT
>VOFI01001745.1_pt1 | contig 38332 bp, 67 predicted proteins | sample 5384131 | NCBI WGS metagenome assembly VOFI01 (sample SAMN12384728, study PRJNA508395) | human gut metagenome | isolation source: healthy gut H | host: Homo sapiens | reverse complement strand
GAACGATATGTATCGGACGCAGATACAATCACAAAGACATTTTCTGCAAGTGTAGATCTCATGGCATCATCAAACAGGGTCTTTACTGTTCTTGTTTATCGTCCCTGATGCACTTTGCCATCTTGTCCGCCATACGGTTTACTTCCGCCTTACTCAATGTTAAGATAATTCTGGAGATATTCTTGGAAAGACACTTTTCTTCTTTCATACTACCCCATCTATCTTTCCTGCTTCACAGTAAAGGACCCGACTCTCAAACACGTCTTTGATTTGCTTTTTGAGATATTCTTCGGCTGTGTATTCTTCAACATTGTCGCTGTTCAGCCTCCGCCAGTAATGGATCTTTGTTGTTTTAAGATAGTTGTTGACATATCCAACAATCGAATCGTTAACAATTCCCTCAATTTTGCAAAAATTGAATCAACTTTTGCGTCCATAATTGCCCTGCTCGACGGCGTTTTTATTATTGATTTTTGCGGATTCCTCGATAATACTTTTACCAAATTTTCCATATCAATTGTTATTTTCATATTCCAGTCCTCCTTCTGGCCGCCGCCACGGATTGCAATATTCGCATGGCGTATCGGATGCTTTCGCACAAATTGCGCACGGCATTTCCGTCTAAAACATCTTGCCATATAATTTTCTAGTTCCTTGATTGCAGAGTCTCTTTGATTTTCTACAATTTCGATTTTTGCTTCACCTGTTCCAACTCGGCCCCGCAACTTCTCGTTTTCGGCCTGGGCGTGGAGGGCGGTGGCGGCGTCTTGGCACATCTTAATGTCTTCTGGTCCTCCTGCGGCGTTCTTTAACCCGCTCAATCAGCTTCTCGTGGTCGGCGTTGGTTGGTTTTATGGGCCTTCACGCCATGCGGGCACTCCATTCCATTAGGCAGGCAGCACTTTTGTGCGCATTGTATTCACTCGCACTCAAAATTGGCATTCCGAAGCATTGGCATCCTCACTCCCTCCCGGCGAGGGCGAGGCGGTGGGCAGCCAGTTCTCGCCGTATCTGTAATCCTCGATAGCCTTTTGCATGAAACGGATCCAGGGATATTCCAATGTGGCGGAGGGACTTTCTTCCGTAACTTAACATGCCAATACGGTTTGTCCTCCCATCTTACACTGGCTGCTCGATGGTTAGCGGCTCGTTCGGCGGGGACAGTGCGGTGCCTTATCCAAGCATACGAACATCAAGATTCAAAAACAGCTTCCAGATTCGTCGCATTCCGCCATCCCCTTCACAATATTTCAGTCTGTGAAAGTTTGAAGGTGATTGCCTCTTTCACGTCCCATCCCTCTCACCCTCCCTTTCCCGGCGACCGGAAGAGGCATCCACCACAAACAACAGCATCTTCCCAGTCCAGATATTCATCGATGATCCAGCCGTCAGCCTTATTCCACGATCCAAGCTGATACGCCTCCTCCAGTGTGATGTTCGGCCTCGGCTTCCCGCTCACGATACACACACGGACTTATGTTCTGCCGGCATGGCATTTTTCCGCGCTCACCCACTCGTTCGGCAGGGTGAGGGTGGGCATAAACACACCTTGTCCAGAAATACCTCCCCGATCTGCACGGTTGCTGGATGGCACGCTTGGTCAATTATCTTTTCGCACCATCTTTTTAAGTGCGTCTCCGTCAATCGCCCTTGCCATTTTTTCAGCGCCTCCTCAGTCGCAATCATCTCGATTACCGGAACAACTTCAAAGTCTCTGTCCCACGAAGAACAGCCGCTTCTGGCTTGTGCTTCGGAGCGATATGTCTTGACAGAAACATCTTTCACTTCAGTAATCGGGCGGAAACTGAAATGTTTGGAAAGCCCACACCAAACCTCAGTTCGGTTCCTTCGCATAACTACATACCGTCTGCGCTCAATCCGCATCGTTCAGGCCCTCCATCCTTTTCATCACCATCTCCACGGCCTCGTCCGTCAGCAGGCGGGGAACAATGCGGGCAAAAACTGATTTTCTGTGGCTTACAGTGCCCTGTTTTCAATTCCCCGTTCAGGATGCTGTATGCCCCAAATTTTTTTGCACATATCCCTCAGAATCTGGCTTGCAATAAGGACACCCGGAAACACCTTCTCCACCTGCTCCCGGCTGACGGGGCGGAGGGCGGTGAGGATAGTGTCCAATACAAGCTTGAACGACACAGCCATACCAGCCGCTATAAACGAACCTTGACCCTCGTATTCATCGGTCAGTTCTTTAAGGCTATCATTCAAAATTTTAGCTTTTGCGATTGCTTCTTCCAGCTTCATAGTTGGGCCTCCCTTTCCATCTTCTCCCTGATGGCTGACGGGATGAAATCCCGGTTCAGCACATACAGGTCCGTAATTCCGTGCTCCTTGCACATCTTGATGATCTCGTCCATGATGTAGTTTTCGATATCTTCTTTCCAGAGGACAACCGCCTGTATCGTTGCAGAGGCCACGGTGTTTCCATTCTCGTCTGTTCTGACTTGCAAGGCTGGGTCCTCAATGTCAACATATTCTCCCGGGTTCTTCATTCCAGCTTCTCCAGCATCTCCATCTCCTCCGACGTCGGCCGATCAAGCGGATAGTATCGTGTAATACACCCATGATCGTAGTCAGGGTCCCCACAAAACCCACATCACATCCATCAGCGGTGCGCCTCTGCCTCTGGTTTTGAATAGAAAGTCCGGCCGCCATGTCAGCGGTAAAATCCACTCTGGCGGCATCTTTTCAAATAGCGGCTTTCTTTTCTTTGCGTGCCAATACTGGCTTTTCAGTAGAAGTACAAACGGCTTTTCGTGTTCCATGCACCGCTGAATGAATGCCTCTGACTGTGAGAAAGGAGGGTTTGTTATAATCCAGTCACAGTCCATCAGTGGAGCAGTCAGAAAATCATCTCCACGCTGGATGTCCGTCCCGATTACCTGATACCCCATTTTCTCCATCACACGAACCATGTGACCATCCCCACAGGCAGGCTCCCAAATTTTTGTACCCTTTTGGAGATCCAGAAACTTCATCAGCGCAAAAGTGGCATCCGGCGGAGTCGGATAAAAATCGGAACAGGCTCTCTTGTAAGCTGTATTCCCTCCAGCAATCTGGCTGGCCTGTAAACTATCCATTGTCGATCATCTCCATCTCCTCCGCGCTCAGAATCGGCGCGCGGGTGTTCCAGGCGAGGCGGGCTTCGTGTTCCGTCTTATACCATCCGCTGTTCGTAAAACATTTCATGCAGATCACATTTCTGCGGACATTTGGCTGATAGTAACGTTCGTTCCGCACCCTTGCCTGTCCTCTGCACATAGGGCACGGCAGCAGCACCCCCCGCATCCGTCAGCCGCTTGGCCGCCTCTTGATCGCCCAGCAGGGCGCGCGCTTGACATCATTCATAAAATCCCTCCAGCCTTATTTTATCGGCATTTCTTTGCAGGCTTTTCATCTGTTCCCTATAGGCTAAAAACTGCCTTGTGTACTCGTATGACTGCCCGAAGACAGCCTCCATTGCTCTATACCGCTTGGGTTCAAACTCATGGACAAGATCAATCTCCTGTTCAAAATCTTTTTCCAAACGGGCAGCCAGCACAACCTGTACGCTTCATACCCCACAATTCGTAGCAGTCTGACCTGATGATTCCGGCCCATTTCCGATATGCCTCTTTTTTCCGCATCTCCCCACCAAAAGACTGGACGGTAGTTGTCGGGGCCACAAAAAATCTCGTCATAACACGATTTATAGGCGCTGCTCCGTGTTCCACCCTCTTTTTTTGCGGATACCAGTGATGTTAAGGTCGTAATCTCCAATTAAAGTTCCTTGTGTGCGGGCACCTTTTTTTTTGAATACTCGCAGCACTTGGCTGAAATCCTAAAATCTGGTGGGTTCTGCCGGATAAACTCCTTCAGACCTTTGACATACGCAATGTTAAACCTAGATTCTCTCTCTCCGTTAGCTGTCTTGAAATCATTGCACCACCACCTGAGCGCTGAGCGGCATCCAGGATATCTGTCGAGCAACACTTCCAGCGGCTTATCCTCCCATTGGAACCCGTGTTTCTGGAGCCGATAAATCATGCTGGACACATACTTGGACCAGAACGGAACCCCATAATCTCGGCAACAACTCGGGATTGCCTTTTTTGGGGAAAAAAGTCGCTTGATCTGGATGCCATAACGCTCTTTGAGGCGCATCAAATGCTCTTTCGTAGCGTCATATTCCAGACCTGTGTCGTTAAACACAAATGTTGTTTTAGCCCGGCCTCCACACCGAATGACCAAGTCCAGAACAATATCGCTGTCATAACCTCCGGAAATCGAACACATGACTTTTTCATGCTGCTTTAATGCATAGTAGCATTTCTGTGCTGTGTTTTGGATTTCAAAAATCTGCGGCCAGTTAGATAAATCAGGTACACCATAGATATCTAGCTTGATCTCACTGATTTTTTCCTCCCGAAAAAAGCGTTATTTCCTCCACTGCTCTTCCTTCTTCCCTTTACCTTGTTCCAGCGGGCAGCTCGATGGCGTATGTAGTCACCCAATGCTTTACGCCGTATTGATCTCTCCCAACAATGAACGTCCGTTTCTTGGCCGTCCAGCCCGGTACTGGCTTTCCCTCGCGCAGCCATGGACACTTGCTGATCGGGCAGCAGCAATCCATGCAGGGGGTTGGCTGAATACCGCCGGATGGGGACCAAGTATTGTTCAAGTTCGCCCATAGGGCCTTACCTCCACCTTTATGTTATCGTTTTCCCAAAATTCATGGGACACTTTCCGCACCCATTCCCGGTTGTCGTCCGGCAGTATGTAGCCTTTCATGGCGTCTAAAAATGCCTTACCCATGGCGGCGTGATTGTCCACGTCCAGGCCATCGTTCCAGCGAAAAATGACTTCGACAGGGCCTTTGACGAACTGTTTTCGGATATGTGCCTTTTTCATGGACCACAGCGCCAGAGAGTGGAGTTCTTCTGCGTCCCGCTTCCGCTGTGACCAATGTTTCCCGGCATAATACGCATTCAGGCCAAACCGCTTGTTCCAGGCCGCTTTTCCCCTCCTTTGGTGGGCGGATACGGAATTTCAAAAATCAAATTCCCATCCTCCTTGCCAGCTCTTTCAGGGCTGCCTCGTATTCGTCCGGCGGCAATCCCTGGAGCTTTTTCTTCTCCCGCTCATAAGCGGTCCAGTCAGCGTTCCCAGCCGTAGACTCCATCGCTTTCTCCCTTCTTTGTGTACCGGCGGCACCGGGCGTCATAGACCAGCTGGATGTTTGCCGTTGAGCCGTAGGATCGATTTTTCAGGATGCTCAGCCCGGCGTCATACCCATAGGCCGCGATGTCCTTTTCTTCCATCCGTTCCAGCGAAAAGGCGTTGTCCGCCCGGTTTGTGATGTCCGCCGACCCGCCGATGTCGTCCGCGGTCAGCAGCTTCTTTTTTGTCGTTGTCGCCCTTCCGGGGTGTGCCACCAGATGCACATGCACCTCGTTTTTCTTGGCGAACTCCACCAGCCGCCCCGTGAACCGGCTCTGCGCCCGGTAGAAGTCCTTATCGCTCTGGTCGTTGAACCGGGCGGTCATCAGGTTGTCCACAAGGAAATACACAGCAGCCGAACCGGCGGACGGCATACTCGAACACGGAAATGATGCTGTCCTCGTCCCCAGCACCGGCCACCCGGTTGTCGTACAGGAAAAACTTCCCCTTCCACCAACCGTCGATCCGGTCCGCGATCTCCTTCGGCGTGTAGTAATACAGCTTCCCGGACACCGGGTCCCGCTTCGGCTCGATATGCCCGGCCCCAGCGGCCTGTAGCATGGCCCACTGCTTGAAGCGCCAGGCCGACAGTTCCCCGGAGTATGCGCAGACCGGGAAGCCCTGGTCGATGGCATTTAGAAGCAGCTGGGACAGTAGCGTGGACTTGCCGCTGCCGCGCTTTCCAGTCCACACGGACAGCTCCGATGGGGCAAAGCCTCCGATGGACTGGTCCAGTGCTTTTAGACCGGACATGACGGCGACGGATGCGCTGGGGTCTCTCCGCTCCACGTCCGCCAGGTCCAACAGACCGTCCATGGGTTGTTCCACGGCCCCCAGCAGCAGGTGGTCCACGGCCTTCCTGCCGCCGGAAGCCAGCACGTCCCGGATACGGGAACATTTCCCGAAGGCCCCTTCCTTTGGCAGCAGCACAGCCACAGATGGCGCGTATTCTTTGAGTGCGTCCGCCACGGCTTCGGCCGTATCACGGTCGGACAGAGCCAAAAACACAGATGGGAAGGCACTCAAGAATGGTTCAGCATCCCGGAAGTTCTCAAAGCCCGCTCCGTAGGCAAGGCAAACGGCGTTCTGGTTGTCCAGGGCTGTCACATCCTGGGCGTCCGCCACAAACCACAGCGTTTTCCGGGTGTCCATGGCGATCTCGTCGTAAAGCAGCCAACGGGAAGCATCAGGTAAACTTGGCAAATGGATCTTCTCCTCCTTCGGGTGGTTCATCTTCCCATCTCCCCTGGTTTAGCCAAGTGGCGGGATTTGGGATATATTGTCCTCCGTCTTTCTGCCACTTTGGCCATAGCTTCTGTTTGGAAACGGCATCCAAAATGGTTTCTGTCAGCTCTTCTGACGGTTTCAGTTTCTCCCAAGACTCCTGGCTTTCTTTTTTCCCGGTTTTGTTTGGGTACAAAGCCCAAAACCTGTCAAACCGTTCCCCCTGGACGATAGGGGGGATTTATTCTCTGTTAGGAGAGATAGTATCGGTTTCGGTTTCGGTTTCGGTTTTTGGGTTAAGTTGGGTTTCTTTGGGTTTTTTTCGGTGTTCTTAGGCCTCCCCGCCCTTAACCCCATTTTCCCTGTTTTTCTCCGCCTTTTTTTGGTATAGGACTCCTTAAAACGGTCCTCCTGCATCATGACACGTTCGGCAAAAAACCGCTCATTGCCACAAAGTGCTATCGGCGTCCCTGACTCGCTGTATTCCAGCAAAGCCCTGCACAGCCGACCGAACTCTGCGTCTTTTAGTGCAGACATCTCCCTTTTTGTATTCCCATGGGAGTGCAGCATAGTTTCTGGCCATCGTGTCACCTCAAAACGGCAGCTCGCCGTCTTCCTCCGAGATTTCCGCAAAATCAGCCTGCTTGTATTCCGGCGCTTCCTTATTCTCCTTCTTGGAGTCTCCGAAGTACACGTTGTCGGCCACAACCTCCGCTGTACGGCGCTTGTTCCCACTCTTGTCCGTCCACTCTCTGATCTGTAACCGTCCCTCTACAATCGCCATACGGCCCTTGGAGAAGTATTTTGAGACAAACTCTGCCGTGTTGCGCCACGCAACCACTTCAATGAAGTCCGTCTCCTTCTCCCCGTTGGTCTTGAAATCCCGGTCTACGGCCAGTGTAAAGGATGTGACAGCCGTCCCACCGTTTGTCCGTCTGATTTCCGGGTCTTTCGTCATCCGGCCCAGCAAAAAACATTTATTCAGCATTTTCGACTCCTTTGTGATAGATCATATCCTCCCGGTTCCAGTCCGGGTAAAACCCTTTCAGATACGCCACCAGATAGCAGTACAGGCTTTCTCTGGTGGTGCCTCGTCCTAGCCTCTGGATGTTCGCGCCCTCGTCATAGGCTCTGGGACAGGCCGGGCAGAGGGTCACGATATTTCTCTCGATCCCCTTTCCGCCCTGGCTCCGGCGGACCACATGGGCCACTGGATCACCATATGGAGAGCCGCACAGCACACAGAAGCCATTGTCCCCGGATGTACACGGCTTTCTTGACTTCCGGAGGAATAGATGTTGCCTTAGTCTCTGCCCGCATGTCCCCCACTCCCTTTCCACCTGTGCATCCAGCATTCGAAGCTGCAACTTCATGGCATTGATTGCTTCAAGGGCGGATTTGTAAACGACCTCTGCGCAGTCCCGTTCAAACCGCAGCTTTGTGATTTCCCGGTCTCCACGGCAGATGTCGGAGATGATCGTTACCGGCGTACCTTTGGACCGTTCATCCAAAATTCTCTTTGCCAGGGCGATCCGGTATTCCTGTTCAGACTGGGCATAGGAGCGTCCGCGCTTCCCAAGCTCCTGCACGGCGGCGTCCAACAGCTTGCTTTTTCTGACCGATCTCGGAGATCAAATCAATCATGGTTCATCTCCTTAATGCAGTCCAGGCAGTAGACGTGCCCGAACTTCTCCATGCTGGCGTTCACGTGCTTCATGATCGACACCGTGACGCCTTTGGAGTCCTTGTACGCTTCCAAGACCTTCCGCATTTCTCGCATGTGGTGACATCGACTTTCGCCACAATATCGGTCTTGTCATACTTCGTCTTGTCCTTGTCCCAGTACACGTCAGCGGCGATCCCAAGGGCCTTGCAAGCCACGGAGAGGGCATCCGTCAAGGCCATCTTGTAGCACTCGTCAGAGGTGTACAGACCGCTCTTCTCTTTTGTGATAAAGGCGCTGCCGCCGGTACCGGGAACTGCCTCGGACCACTCGCCGTTGTATTTGTAGTACAGTGAGATGTCCATGAATGCGGAGATTTCCCCGTTGGCCCCGGTCTCCATTCTTGATGCGCCACATCTTTTCCGTTCAGCCGCCCACCCCTCCCTTCTTGGCCTCTGCGGGGATCTGGCCCTGGACATTGTTGTAAATGTCAGGTTCATCACTTCACCCCCACAGAAATCCCTTCAACCAAGACACAGCAGGCACTTCCTGCCCAGCCTTTAGGGACCTTGAGCTCGCTCTTGCTGATTTCGGGGCTTTGTACCGGATGCACTCCTTATGCCCGTTCAGCTCCGCCCACTCGATGGCGGCGGAAGGGTTGTCCACATTTACGGAGTGGTCTTTCAGCGGAACGTCACTGCGCATTTCGGCGTGGAGAACTTTCTCCCCATTAGCGCGTAAGAGAGATACCCTTGAGCCGCGCCGCCTTGTTCTCTGCCACTTTCTGCCGCTCCGCCAGGGCCTCCTTCTCCGCTTTGATGGCTTCCGCATCGGAAACCAAGTTCTTGTAGTAACAGGCGATGTTCTCGATCTTCTGGTCCCGCGCCATTTGGAGATTGTCCAGCGCCTCAAAGTCGGTGATCTCTCCAGTCTCCGGGTCTGCCAGATCAGTAATGGCCTTATCGATCTCGTAAAGTGTCATGTCATGTTCTCCCTTCATTCCAAGCTCTCACCGCGTGATTTATATCAGTAAATTTCCGAGTTCGCCATCCCGCAGGCGTCGCAGGCCACCAGGAACATATCCGGGTTGCCCTCGATTGCCAATCGCTGGCCGGAATACAGGCCACATCTTGGGCAGGGACCCCAACTCGCCTCTTGGGCGTTTCGCATGTGCGTTCATTCTTCGCACCACCAGATATCTGCCGTTTTTACTCCCAGTGATAAAGGCTTCCTGGTGCTCCTTGACGGCAATGTCAATGTGGTCCCCCTTGACTGCCGGACCGGTATCATCCGCCCGCAGATAGGCCATCTCGCCGTTGTACTCGATCATGATGGTGCTGCCCAGCGGTATAATGTCCGTATCCACGGCGCAGCTCACATAGGGCGTTACACGCCTGCCGCTGGCTGTGATGCCGGAGCCTGTCCCACAGATGTGGGGCCGTTCCTCGCAGCAGTAGAAGGTGATGGTCACGTCCTCCAGCTTGTGAGACCGGGCCAGCAAAGCGGCTTCGATCAGCTCATTTTCGGCGGCCTCCATCTCTTCCCCTGTCAGATAACAGCGAGTGGTGGCCGTGGTATTGTCGCCAGGGAGGCTGCCGTCTTCCGCGGTGGGGTCTGGCTTGTGCATAGCGGGTAGTTCCGCTTCCACCGTCATAATCAGGTAGCTTCCCAGCCACGCCAGCAGAAGTAATAGGAACAGAAGATATGTAATCAGCTGCAACCGCCTCTGGCTCCGGCGGCGCCGCTCTTCCCGGGTCAGTTTCTTCATAGGATGTGCCTCACCGCTTCTTCGCGGGTGATATAGAAATGGATGCCCGTGCTGCACTCGTTCCAGCGGTTTTCGTCGAAATCCGAAACGGAGACCACAGTTCCGGGAATGTAATGGAAGTTCTTATCTCTATCACTGACGGCGGCCTGCTCCAATGCATTCCCCTCTAAATCCTGAATCTCCAAAACGGTTGCCTTTGAGCAGCGGCACTCCCCGGCCTGCTGCGGAACTGCGCACGGCATCTTCGGTAATTTCCAGCTTTACAATGCACTCATGACCGCTGGTTTTGGCCCTTGCCTTTTTCCAGCCGACAAAAGCGCCGATTTCCGGGCAGGCAATGGGATAAAATAAATTTTTTGCCTTTTCAATGTAGTCGGCCCCGAACAGGTTGGCCCTGGACAGGTTGGCCCCGGACAGGTTGGCCCCGGACAGGTTGGCGAACAGGGTTGGCCCTGGACAGGTCGGCCCTGGACAGGTTGGCCCCGGACAGGTTGGCCCCGAACAGGTTGGCCCCGGACAGGTCGGCCACGAACAGGTTGGCCCCGGACAGGTTGGCCCTGGACAGGTTGGCCCCGGACAGGTTGGCCCCGGACAGGTCGGCCCCGGACAGGTTGGCCCCGAACAGGTTGGCCCTGGACAGGTCGGCCACGAACAGGTTGGCCCCGGACAGGTTGGCCCCGAACAGGTTGGCCCCGAACAGGTTGGCCCGTTTTCCGCCATTTTCGCCTCGTATCCATTTAAGGTGCTTGTCCAAAATATTTTTCAACTCTTGTTTGTCCATGCGTTATTCCTCCTTGTAGGTTTCCCGGAAGCTGCCTTCGGGGAAATCGAACTCCACGGTGAAATGATGGTGCCGCTCGTTGATGGAGACCACCCAGCACCGTCTAGGGCCGTTTTTTTCTTTCATGAATGCGCTGGTGTCCAGTGTAGGTCATGTACAGTACGTCTCCGACTTTCACCGCTCTCCCTCCATCCAGGAAAGGAAAGCGCATGAACCATGACGTAGCCGTAAAAACGCCGATTAAAGCAAAAATGTATGTACTCATTTTTACCTCCCTGCACGCACAAATCGGATTATTTCGTCATCAGTCAGTGACAAAACCTTATCTAAGGCGCTAATATCATCCAACCACCATTTGCGCTTTCCGCTTAGTTTCATAGAGATATTAGATTGGGTCATTCCAGCCAATTCTCCCAGGTCCCGATCGGTATACCCCATACGTCCTCCGGCAGAACGAAGAATCCTCGCCCTCTGTTCACATGGGGAACAGAAAACCTGCTTAGTTTTGTTCGCGCCATGATTTCCTCCTTGATTTTCCCTTTTGGAGGCGATATACTGTATCCAAAGGGATTGTTCGTGGTATTTTTTACACATCTTCCGGGTACGCACTGGATACCAGTTCTTTCAGTTCCATCAAGTCGATGCCGGGATCATGTGCCGCCCGGTCCAGAATCAGCTCCTTCAACTTGGGGCCAGCACCTTCCAGTGCCTTGCGGTAATCTTCAAATGTAATCCATGGGGCCTCCTCCCATGTGCGGCCCTTCCAGGCGAGACAGAGATTGTCCATAAGACGATTGGTGTTCCTTGCCTGCCTTTCAAGGGCTTGAATGCTGTCTTTTTCGTTCATAAAAACCTCCTTGTCATTTGACCCGGAGGCGTATATAATAACCTCGCGGGCCTGTTGGTGCACTCAATAGGTCTCCGCAGCCCTCGTCGGTGGTGGTGCATCGGCGGGGGCATCTTTTATTGTCCTTTCTCCATGGATGTGATAGGATGGGGGAGAAAGGAGGTGAGATAATGGATCGTTCTAAAAAGTACGCAATCGAAGCCGCCAAAGAAATTACCGTAGCTGTTATGAGCGAAGGTAATCTGCGTGTAGATAAAGCGGGCGGAGAAAGCGTAGGGGACTTCTTTCAAGCGGTTTATTCTAAAATTGAAGAAATCGCAAAGATGTTCCCGGTCTTGGCAATCAGTAACTAGACAGAGACCTCTAAAACGGCGGCGACTTCCGGTAGAGCTTGCACCTCTGCGGGAGTCGCTTCCTTTGATGCTCTCTCAACAAATTCGATAAGCGCATTTTCAAGGCGTTCTCTTGTAGTCATTCTTATACCTCCTTACCCCTCATCATGATCCGAAAGAAGCTCGTCTACGGTGACGCCGTAGAGCTTTAGATTGCAGGGAGCATACTAGCTCTAGGAAGTGATCCGCCCTGTTCTCTCCCAAAGGCAAACAGCAGAATCGGAAATACCAAGTCTGTCCCCAACCTCCCTTTGTGAAAGACCCGCTTTTTCCCTGCATTCCTTAAATCTCAAAAATTTCACCCCCAAAAACGCTTAATATTACTTGACATTTTGGGCTGCACCGCTTAATATTGAATTGTCAGGACAATAGAAAACGGTGCAAGCCCAATATTAAAATGGGCCTGGTTTTTGCGGCTAAATCACTTAACAATATTAAGTATAAGGCATATGCAGCTTAATGTCAAGTCCCTTTTCTTAATTTTATTAAGTGATTTTGAAGAGGACTTTATGGACATTATTTTTTTCCTTTCTCAAATTGATCGTCTTCGTAAAGAGAGAAAACTAACAAAAGCAGAATTTTATGAAAGAGCAGATATAACGGCATCCGCAGTATCCCAATGGAGGAACGAAAAAACTGTTCCGGCAGAAACAACTATACAAAGAATTGCGGATTTGTTCGGGGTTGAAGTTTCTTTTTTGACCGGAGAGCAAAAATACCGCCCCCATTTCTGAGGACGGTAAAGCTGAAATCTTGTCTATTTTTGAGTCCTTATCGCCTGATAGGCGCTCCAAATTGCTTGAACTGGCTCGTCTATTTTAGCCGATCAGAGCAAAAGCGAAGAAAGCAAATAAAATCATCTTCATCTTTTACTCTCTCACAGAGCAATTCAACGCAGGTCACATCTCGTTCATCCATCTTCCAGTTGCTCCCTTCGTTAGAACATTTGTTCTATTGTTTGTAGTATAGCATGATAAGCCATAGCGTGCAAGTGAAAATATGCGCTGAAATTTTGTGAAAATTACTGTTCTTCTTGTTCAAGAAGTTTTTCAAGCTCTGCATGGATAATCAGCATTGCGCCCAGGATCGCGGATTCCCGGTCTTTGCGGGTATCAAGCAGGGCAAGTAAGGATTCTCTGAAAGTCATGGTGCTGCCTCCCATTATAGATTCTACTATATGGGGAATACAGTCGAAAATTGCATGGAGACGTGCAACAAAAAATAAAATTTTTGAGAGAGGGAAAATTATGAAATGCCCTAAGTGTGGAAGCGAAAACGTCAGCGTTCAAATGGTAACCGAAACGCAGTTAGTAGACAAACATCATGGAATTATATGGTGGATTTGCATTGGCTGGTGGTGGATTTTATTAAATGGCTTGTGTTTACACTTCCTGCGTTAATCGTAAAAATTTTGCGCCCAAAAAACAAAAACTGAAACAAAAGCAAAAATCTGTGTGTGTTTGCCAAAATTGCGGGTATCATTGGGAAGCATAAAAAATCGCCGTCAGGTCTCCCCTGGCGGCGTACTTCTAAGGAGGTGATCCTCTTGAAGCTCCCAACAGCCAAAAGATTCCATCCGGTAACTGGAATGTTAGCGTTATGATAGCTGGGGAGAGAATATCCATTACCGCCCCAACAAAAAAAGAGGCAGAAAATCAGGCGGCAGCGATAAAGTCCGAGCCAAAGCGGCCAGGAAAAAGACTGGGCTGACTGTTGGCGAGGCCATAGACCAATATGTAGAAAGTAAGGACGCCGTTTTGTCCCCAGCCACGATTGCCGGATATAAGAGGATACGTACGAATGCCTTGCAAGACATCATGGATATTGATTTGGACCGTCTCACGCCGCAAATCGTCCAGCGGTCTATCAATATGATGGCTCGGAATAAATCTCTAAAACTGTCCGGAAACGCTCATGGGCTATTAAGTGCCACATTAGCAGTTTACAGGCCAGACATGGCCCTTAGAACCACTCTCCCGCAAAAGGTACGCTATGAAATTTCTATCCCGTCAGATGATTATATAGGCGCCATCATGAATGCGTGTAGGGGCACCGAAAACGAGCTGCCGCTCATGCTTGCTCTCTGGCTTGGTTTGCGTATGTCCGAAATCTTAGGACTACGGTGGGAAGATGTTGACGGTGATGTCCTCCACATCCGGCGGGCAAAAAGTGGACGAGGGCGTCAAGACGACCAAAACATATATCTCCAAACAGGACCTTGATCTCCCAGAGTATCTTCAAAATTTGATTGCAGTAGCACCGCATAATGGGGGAGTATATTGTAAAATCTTTCACGCCGCGCCCTGTATTGTCGATTCCCAAACCATCTGCAAAGGCTGGCATCCAGCACCACCGCTTCCCACGATCTGCGCCATATTAATGCCTCCGTCATGCTGGCCCTTGGAATACCAAACAAGTACGCGGAGGAGCGGATGGGACACGCAACCGACAATATGCTAAAAACCGTCTACCAGCATACAATCAGTTCCGAACAAAGGGCAACGGCGCGCTAAAGTAAATGGCTATTTCGAATCAAATTGCAGATAAATTTACAGACAGATTAGAAAACCCTTTATTTCCAATAGTTTTATTAGTTATCTATCGGGGTTCAATCCCCGACGGGTCACAAAGCAGAAAACCTCGTAGCCGTGACGGTTTGCGAGGTTTTCCTTGTGCCGCAGTGCTTTTAGCCGTTTTCAGTTTTCTGAAAATATCACTGTTCGTTATATGTCTTAACACAAAATCATATAAATTTACATACAATTACAGATAAAATTACACATGAAATCCGCCCCCATTTCTGAGGGCGGACTTTGACTTTATAGAGCTCTGATTTTCCGCATTACCCCATTATATACTCTCGGGTTAGCAACTTGTAGCGTGTCCATCAAGTCATCCATAATGCCCCATACCTGCTCCTCGTTTCTCCCTTCAATCTCGCGGAGAAATTCGCTGTCTCCGTATCTCGCGACCTCTACAGGTATTTCAGCCGGAGCCGCAGAATAGGCTTGCTCATAGGTACGACTTTGCATTTCCGGTTCTTGCTTCTTCATCTGGTTCTTGATGGTGTACAAGGTTGCTAATTTAGCGTATGCGGGATAGCTGCTCTCTCCGTACTCCAGACGAGCAATCTCAATGTCGATCTCTTTGGGGTCTAGCATAGGGGGCACCCCCATCAATCCCGACCCAGTTCGGACATAAAGCGGCGAATGGCGTCGCGCTCCTCTCAGTAGTAGCGTTATCCATCATCTCCTGAGCCTGCTCCATCATAGCCTCTTTGGAGTCGTGGCGGCTGTATCCACCCATGCGCCCATCCCGGCTATAGCCACCACGCCCGTCCCTGGGTAGTGCCCCGGACATAGTGTTTTCCACGATTTGCATAGCTAGAGCCGCGTCCATAAGACGCACCTTCATAGTCGCCAGCTTCGGAGTATCCCCCATCCTCCTCCAGTGCGCAGATCTTGTCAATGTTCTTGATGGTATCAGTCAGCTTGTGGACCAGCTCCAGGTCACCGGCCCCCATCTCGGGCTTGCGGGCAATCTCGTCCAGTTCGTCCTGGAGTTTGTCTTTCAGTTCATAGAGTGCTTTCATGTTGTTCTCTCCTTTCAGGCCACACGCTCAACAATAAAATTACTGTTGGCTACCAGAATAGGCTGTGTGCTGGTGTTCTTTGCGGCGACAGTGACGCAGCAGCCGCGAGGGACATCTACCACAGCGGCAACATAGATATTGAAGAAATCCTCTGCGGCAGCCGGGGTGATGGTAGCGGTGGAAGCATTCAGCGCCTCACCATTGATAGAGATCGCTGCCGTGATGGCCTCCACGGTCCCGCCAGTAGGGACAGCAATATTTGCTCCAAAGGAGACTTTGAATTTTGCCCGGCACTGGTTCGTGAGCCCGCGAAGAGTCACCAGCCCAGCGCCTTCTCGATGCACAATGCAGGGCTTGCCTGTGTTGGCCTCCTCAGTAAAAGGCACGTTCTGACCAGCGGCAACGGTTACGATTGCGCTGTTGCTGTATTCAGCCATAAACTTCATTCCTTTCAAAAAAAAGATAGCGGCGGGGCTATTGCCCCGCCGCATAGTTCAACATCGGCACGGGGCCGAACATTCCAGTCATGCTGGAAAGTTGATGTATTGGGTTTTAGCAGCCGCAGCCGCAGGGGTTGCAGCCACATCCGGCATAAGGATTGGGCACCTGATAGGCCGGGACAGGCATGGGATTGATTCGGCGGATCAGCTCCGCGGTCTGAGCTTCCTGGTTGGCAGTAATAAAAGCGTTCTGCGCTGCCTGAGACGCCTGGAACTTCAGGCTCTGGTTTTCAGCCGTCAGAGTAGCGATCTTGTCCTGGGTCAGGAAGTCCAGGATCGCTCTGCTGTTGGCGTTGGCGTTGTCGATGATGTCCCGCGTGCTGGACTGGATGGTGTTGCGGGTATCGCAAGCCTGAGTAGCCATGTTGTAATTCACGCCATCAACTGCCCGCTGGGTCTGGCAGCAGCAATCCTGCAGCTGATACCCCAGATTACAGATGGAATTATCAACACTGTGGAAACCGTTGCTCACGGCATCCCGGATGGAGGTCTGGCCGTTCTGGAGACCGTTCAGGGCGAAGCCCTCGTTGATGTCGGCCCTGGTGGCCCAACCCTGACCAGAGGGAGAACCCAGGCCATTGCCGGAGTTACCACCCCAGCCGCCGCTATAGCCGCCCCAGCCGAACATGCCGAAGATCAGGAACAGGATGATCCAGGAGGCCCAATCGCCGCCCCAGCCGCCGAAACCGCCGTTTCCGCCCTGATAGGCAGGAGTCACGGGCATGGTCATCACAGCGCCGTCAGAAGAAAGACTCATTGTGTTATCTCCTTTGTAGATTTATTTTCAAAACCCGGCCGGGATTTTGATTAAATGGTTTGAAATGGTTTAATAAATGGTTTGGAAATGGTAAGTACACTTTGCAAATTCACTTCACATTCTGCGGAAAGTGAAGTTCACTTCTTCACTTCCCAAACATTCCCCGCATCCCTTCAAACACACCTGACATCTGCTGGGCCTGCTTTTGGACCTGGTTGAGCTGGTCCTGAGTAATGCGGCCAGAGGATACCATCTCTTGTATCATGGCGTTGGGGTCTTTGCCCCGCATCTGCTGCATGAAGGATTGAAACTGCTGCATCATGTTGGGCTGTCTGTTGCCGCCCATTGCCTGGAAAAAAAGGGGTTCATTCCGCATCCTCCTTTGTGGTTGTTTTCTTTGTGGTTCTGACAGGCATCTCCTTTACCACTGTTAGCTCATTCAGACGAGCCTCCAGAGCTTCCACGCGGGATAGTGGTGCATACTCTACTACAGGAGGCTGTGAAGCCTGCACAGGCTTTTGAGTGCGCTCCACAAGATCATAGACTTTGATGGACGGCTTGCCAGAAGCGTCTGCTTGCTTGAGATAGATGGTGGGAGCGTTGCTGTCCCAAAGCGCCACAGCACTGTTGGGGGCCACCAGATAGGCCATTGCCTCCGCTTCCCCGCTCACCCATACCATGCTTTGCCCACCAGTCTGCGCCTGCTGGGGCTGTACCTGCGGAATCTGCTGGGGAATGGGCTGATACTGTGCCCCACGAAGCTGTGCAAGCTGATCCGCCATAGGCGGCTGATAATACGGCTGATAGCCGGGCATATATTGATATGGCACTAACATCAATCCTCCATCCAGTAATACAACACGGTCTTTCCGCCGCTGTTCCAAGTATCTACGATGCGCCCGTCAAAGACGCAGACAATATGAGTGTCCAATGCTAGCAGATAGACGCCATAGGGATGCTGATGAGCGAACTCCTGCACAGTTATATCCTCGTACTCTGGTAGATAGCGCCGCCAGCCTTTACGACGGAGATATTTGCCCCAAACAGGATTTCCTGACGGCATATCTGCGGCAAGGTAGCCCTCCCAGCATAGTCCCCAATAGGTGGTGTCCCAATCCTGATCTAGGGCAACGGAAATTGCCCTGACGGTGACAATCGCCTACGTTCTTTCCGTCTCTATTGGCGTTGTAATATTCAAACGTACTGTTTCCTGTCATCGTACAAAAGCTCATTCTGTCGGATAAACCGTTCCAATCCGGAGAAGTCTCCCTCCGCCGCATACTTCTCGCAGGTGTCTCTTGCTGTGGACTCCGTGAAGCCGCAGGCCACCAGCCGGGCCACCAATTCAGCACCATTCAAAATCAAATCAAACACGTCCTTATCAGTGAAATCAGGAGGCCGCAAGGAGGCGGCGACGTGTACCAGCCCTTGATCCTCACGTCCTCCTATTGATATTGTCGCATAAAAAACTTCCGCTGGGTGGCATCTATGTGGGAGATATGAGGGGAGTGTGTATTATGTATGCTGGTATCTGAAGAATTTTGCAAAAATGTGTTTACAAATCCTTTCTAAATCATATAATAAGGGAGCAGAAAGTATCATGTCTTTCTGCTTAGACTAAGACAGGGGCCCGTATGGCTTTCGAGCCAGCGGGCCCCTTAGACATTTACTGGAGGGATAAAATATGGGAAGGGCAATGGTCTTTATTGATTTTGAAAACTTCAATATCGCTATGATGAATTATTATCGCAAAATCGAGGAACCTACTGCCAGATTAGATTATAATAAGTTCCCACAGAAAATTGTCAGCCTTCTTCCAGGGAACCATACCCTTGAAAAAACTTTCTTGTGTGCCCCAAAGCCAGATGAATTTCTTATGCAGGATGAGCGCAGGAAAAAACATATAACTGGATAAATGGGTTGAAAAAATCAAAAATATTTTACCGTAATCGAAGGGCAGCATATCGCTCGGAAGGTTTATGGGAAGGAAATGGATATTCATGACAAGTCAACTTATTATGTAGAGGAAAAAGGAACCGACACCAACATGGGGGTTCATTTAATAGCAAAAAAGGCTTTTTAAATGCGTATGATGTTGCTGTTATTGTGAGCGGAGATAGCGATTATATTCCGGCGCTTGAAATTCTGAATACTATCGGGAAAATAACTGTTGTTGTGGGTGTAAATGGGCAAAATATGACTAAACTTAAAAATTGTTCTGATGATGTGCTTATCTTAGATAAAGCCTTTTTCGACGAATGCCTACGAGTATAAAAGATAGGAGCCGGGTCAATCCCCGGCTCCCTTATTTTTGTAAAGCTGTTTTGCTACATCCTTAACCCTCTGGAATATATACTTTTCGTGGTCGCTAACTGTGCTACGATACCAGCCCAATTCTGCCGCTACATCAATTTGATTCCACTTATCGATGATACGCCGCCTTGCGATCAGTTCATCGTCTGTATAGAGTGCTGCCTCTTCAATAGCTCTTTCCAGCTGAGAGCGCAAGAGTTTATCCAGCGGATCAGGCAGTTTCACTCTTGCGCTCACAGTCTCACGTCCTTCCTCTTATTTCATCAGCTCCCAAAGCCGATGCAACATAGTGCACATCTGCTGCCGGATAACGGGCTGGGAGAGCATCAGGTCCCCCTCGCTGTTGCCCGTCAGGATGCCGTTTGCAATGGCCCATTCCACGCCCTCCTTGTGGGCGGGAGACGGTGTATTGTCCATGATCTTGACCTCCAGTCTCTTCTTGAACTCTGCCCACTTCTGGGCGCTCACCAAGATACGACGGGCAGTGCTTCCCTGTCACATCAAAGTGACGGTACACGTTCTCAATGGGGATGCCGTACTTTTCCATCAGAGCCCGGCCCAGGGCGGCAGCGTTGGCAAGAGTTGCTTCGCTGGCCTGATAGACACCGTTCGGATGGTGTCACACATCTCAATGCTGATAGAGTTGGTATTGGTGATGACGCCGTACATGGTGCCGCCGCCAGTCTTGTCGGCGTTGGCGTACTTGCTGCCGCCGACGGACCACGCAATCTTCAGATCGGGGACGGACAGATATACGGTGGTATCGTCCACAAAGTAATGGGCACTGGCCTTGACGATGTTCCGCTGGAAGTACGCGGCGTTGTTTGCCGCCTTGTCCCCGTCATTCCCGGTGTAGTGGTACACCAGATATCGGATTTGGCTGGCGTTCCGGGAACCGCCATAGTTCCCGGGGTTCGCCAGCTGCTCCTTTCGCGTGTAACTCACTGGCTATCACCGCCGCTTTGCTGGGCGCGCTTTTCCGCCTGTGTCCCAAAATAGAACGCGATCACCACGGTGAACACCGTCAAGAACTGCTCTGCCGTCACGCCGCCAGTGCAGGTCAGGTAGGCAAACACCGCCGTCAGGGTGATGGTGACAATGCTCTTGACTGCCAGCAGATTGCCCAGGCGCTTCTTCAGTGTCTCCATATCAGCCCTCCTCATAAAGGATGGTGAGTCCGTATGCGGTGGCCGCCTCATGCTCGATCCTGCACCCACGGGCCTTTTCCCAGCCCTTGCAGAAGTAGGCTGCATGGCAGAGGCTCATGTTTTCCAGAGACTTTGCGAGAAAGCACAGGGGAATCTGGACGACCCCGCGCTCCTCCATCTTCTCTTTGCTATACCACTCGTCTGTAAATAGGGTGTTCACAATCTCGTATCCCTTTTCTTTCAGGGCAGAGATCGCTTTCTCTCTGGTTGCGATGATTTCTTCATCGGTTTTTCCAGCCATCGGCTGGGACAGCATAGCTTTCATGTCTTACACCTCCGGCTCCACCAGGGTGTCGCCCTTCAGCTCGTACTTGTGGCCGGCGATGTACACCAGAGCATATTCCTCGCCCATGTTCACATCCACGGTCTTGCCGCCTACCACATACACCTTCTCCATGCAGCCCACGCCGTGGTCCATCAGGCCGTAGCCGTTGACGGTGTCGGGGGTATCCCCTGCCGTGGTCGCCACAAACTCTTCCTGAGTGATGACGTTGCGGTTGGGGTCCAGGGTAAAGCCCGCACCTGCCTTTTTCAGAGCCTCATTCGCCTCGGGCAGGGTCATTTCGCCAGTGGTGTACTTGTTCAGAATTTCGTTGGTAGTCATAAGTAAGCTCCTTTCAAATTACAGCCCAATGCGGGCCAAAATAAACGCAATTACCGCCGCCAGAACCGCCCATACGGACTTGTCCACGATGGCTTCCCACCGCTTTTTCGGCTTGGCCTGCTCGGCCTCCTGCCATGCGATCAGCCGGTCCAGCTTCTCCATGATATTGTCGTACTGCTCATTCCGGGCGGCCTCCGCCTTTTCCAGTTCCCGCATCCGGTCAAAGAGTTCTTTGTGGGTGCTGCGGGACGCCTCCCGCCATTCCGACATCTGCTTTTCCAGCATATTGGCTTTCTGGAGGCCCAGACAATCCCTCTGCGGGTCCAGGATGCACTTCTCGTCCATTTTACTCCGCTCCGCAGTCAGCATCTTACTGAGGGCGCTGTATTCCTCCGGGGTCAGCCTATCGGCGGCGAGATACACGTCCATCTTCTCCTGAAGGCCCTCGGTCCGCCCCCGGTCAATCAGCAGCTTGCAAAGATTGTATACAGTTGTCATGGTCCTGCTCCTTCCTTGTCATACAGTAGTTGTGGTGAGTTCCAGCATACACAGGCGTTCCTCATGGTCTGCCAGCATATCAAGAGTAATGTCCTCGGCTCCAGGTTCCGGCTCCGGCCGTCCATCATCCTCCACGGTAATCTGCCCTTGATACGCCTCCGTCTGGGCGATGGCGTAAGAAGCCTCCGTAAGGCATCGTAACACCGGAGAGCACCGTCTCAATGTCCGGCTCCTCGGGAGTGCCATAGTTGATCTCTGTCGCCAGCTGGTATTTGATAATTTTCATGGCACCCTCCTTAATCCGTGGTTTTGGTGTACTTCATGACAACGATAGCACTGGCGTTAGATAAATCAGTGGAGATGTAAATTGTATCGTTATTGAGGTACAGCTTAGTATAAGTGCTATTCCCAATTAAATTGATGCCAGTTGGATAGTAATTTCCGTAAAATTCAAAACATGCTTCCAATATCTGCTACGCCGTGCTCCACAGATTTATTAGAACGGTCAGGCAATCTTCCCAAGTCTACCGTTTTGACATACACCGGCTTGCTGTTGTACCGCTCCGTGGTGCGGTACTCGACGCCCAACTGCATGGGGGATTGACCCACTCCCAAGGACTCCATACCCCGTTTGTGCAAACGCGCCGAAGTTCGAACGCCAGATCGGTTACATTAAAGGACACCTGGACTGTTTGGGGATTACTGTTCCGAGTAAGCACTAACATCACGTTGCTATATTCTGCGCTTTCTGGTCCATTGAGCGTAGACGCAGGCGCCTTATTAGACAAAGCCGTCGCAACACCTCCAGACTGGACAGGTTTCGTACTGTCTTCTGTTGGTGCAGCATCCGTTGGGACTGATAACCTAGTTGTGGAGCCGCTTTGAGACAACTCGATATTGTTTCCTGCCTCAATAATTAAGGCATTTACACCATTAATAGTAGCTGCTGGTCCAGCAGGCCCTTGGATACCCTGTGCGCCCTGCGGTCCAGGTTCCCCTTGTGCTCCCTGTGGGCCTACAACCTGGCCCAAATCAATCTGCGGCATGACACAGCCCTCCTTTAAGCAATATTTAGGTAGAGATGCCCGTCCTCTCCAATCTCAAAGTCGGGCGCGAATCTCCGGTATAGTACAAGATCAAATGCCCATTTTCGTCTATGTTGAAAGCATATTGCCCTTCAGCCGCAACAGCTACGCCGCTGGGGGCCTTGAGGGCCGGGCGGACCCTGAATTCCCTGCTGGCCTTGTGGTCCCATAATCTGAATCTCTCCATAGCGCAGGGTATAGAGGCCGTCCGGCCGTTCCTCGCCGGGCGGCTCTGTGCACAGGGCCGCGAAGTCGCTCTCCGGGATACCCTCGTCCGCCAGGGCCTCCTGCACCTCCTGGGCAATCAGGCCCAGGTGGCGGCGCTTGTGCCCCTCATAGACGAAAGTGCAGGGCTTCAGCCGGTCAAAGACGCCCAGGTATTTCTCCACATCGTACTGCTTCTCCGTCTTCAATCGCGCGTCGGATGTTGCGGCCGGCTCCCCGTTGATGAATACCGTGTCCCCGGTGATGGACACCTGCGTACTGGTGCACACCACCGTGGAGACGCCGTCATATCCCATCCGGGCGCCGTTGGTGGTGCAGATCACCACCGCCGCCTCGTTGCTGCTGGCAATGGCGATGCCCGCCGTGGAACTCCCCGAAGAGAGGCGATTACCGAATAATATCCGCCTACCGTCACCGCGTCCCCGATTTCTGCTGCAGGATCCAAAAGTGCATCCGTCGCTGTATAAGGCTGATATGTTTTCCCGCTGATAGCGGCCAGGATACTGTTCGCCATCTCCTGCGTGCCCCATGGGCAGGTTACTTCGATAGCCCGGCCGGTATCGTCTCCAGCGGTATAGTAATGGTCGCTGTCTACGGACAAGTTGACTCTGCTGATGTTGGCGGGTATGTCTCCTGTCTCTAGCTCCCCCCGACGTTGGGGCCCCAAAAAAATTTGTCAGACAAGGATTCTGTCACCCCCAAACGTGATTGCAAAGCCGTTTTCCTCAACCAGATAATACGTTTCTGGAGGAATGTCGCCATACTTCACTAGCAGCAATTTCCCTTCATCGGTGATAATCAATTCCCGGCGTTGGATACGGCGATATAGCCCAGTACCTCCCGCATGGTCAAGTCACCGTTTTCGTCCACGGGATAATCCACAGGGAATGATGTTGTCAGAACCGTTCTAGGGTCTACCTCTACCCCATCCGGTAGGCAATATCTTCTGCCGCTTCCTGCTGTGACATGGGCCAGTTTTCAGTATCATAATCGGAGTTGAGCCATACCGACTCTGCTTTCAACATAGCGTCATATCCAGTAATAGTCAGGCTTCCCGTTCGCTTGTCTTTCGTCCTAGTGGAGATAAAAAATACGCCTTTTTCCAACCATTCGGACCGCTGTTCCCCCCCAGGCCAACCGAACAAAAACTTTTATTTGAGCCTGTCTCAGGATAGCTCCGGTCGGTAGTATTTCAAGGTCAATCTGCCGGGCGGCGCAATTTCCGATTCCTGGGAGCAGTAAAAAGTCCACCGGATGTCCGGACAGAGACAATGTTTTCCTGTCCATACTCCACCCCTGCAATGTTCAGTTTGGTTTCCTTATAGTGGTTCGGGTTGGATAGTATTTCTTTATAGAGATCGCTTGTAAGCTGCATCAGTTTGCCCTCATTTGGATTTCTCCGCCCTTGTAGTACCGCTTTCCGTTCACGGATTTCAGGCCAAACTCCGCCTCAAGGTTGTTGGTGATGCGCATAGACCTTGTAATATCTGCTGCACTATATGGGTCGGTAAAAGTAACCGTCTGTGTCTGTTCTGCCAGCGCATCGTAAACAGACGAGGCCAAGTCATCGTCAAGGGGCAAAAGAGAGAAATCCACGATTGCTCTTTTCGGTGCAGAAAATGGATGCTCCACATTGTCAAGTGTTGTAATGATCTTCTGGTAGGAAACCTCCCACGTCACTTTATAGGTGGATAGCTTGGAGGATAAGTCCAGAGTCCCGATTTTGAATGTAACATTCATATCATCACCTACGTTCCGTAAGCCCGCTGTTTATTGCGGCTATACTGATAAGCAGTTTCGCCGATAACTTTACCGTCAAGGACCGACTGCACCGTGATTGTAAAGTTCTGACCCATTGTGGCCGCTATGTTATTAAATGCATTGGATAATCCAGACTGCGACCGGCCCAACATGGAAGAGGAGTAGTCAACATTAGCGGTTCCGAAATTCAAGCCATTCTCAATGTCGCGCCGAATATGACTATACTCATTGTCCCAGCCATCCCCTAGTCCAAGGGCCATGTTTTTGCCCATGTCTGCAAAGACCGTGGACGGGGAGTGGATGCCAAGCAATCCCTTTACTCCATCGACAATCCCGGAGAAAAATCCTGTTACTTTGTTTTTAATCCAGGTTGCCATGTTCTGGATGCCTTCCCAAATTCCCTGCACAATGTTTTCACCGATATCTACAATACTTCCCATTAGATTTCCAATACCGTTCACAATGGCAGAGATAATCTGTGGCAATACAGCAACCAACTGTGGGATAGCAGATACAATGCCGGATGCAAGGTTTACAAGCACGCTAATTCCGGCGTTCACAATGGCTGGGAGATTATCTGCTATAAACCCAGTAATGGCGGAGATAACCTGCGGCAGAGACGAAACAAGAGACGAAATGGAGTTTATAATTCCATCTTGCAGAGAAGTCAAAATCTGAACGCCCATGTCCAAGATAGATGGGAGATTTTCTGCAATGAAATTCAGGATTCCTTCTATGATCTGCGGCAATCTGGAAATTAAATCCGGAATTCCGGTTTCGATTCCACTTGTGAACATAGAAACAGCTGTGTGCCTGCTGTTGCCAACTGCGGCCCAGCGGAAACAATGCTTGTGTATAGGGCAGAAACAATTTCCGGAACAGACGCCGCCAGTTGGGGAAGAGCGCTGATAATGCCCGCCACCAGACCCACAAGAAGCTGCGCCCCGGCGCTGATAAGCGATGGTAAAACTGTGGAAATCATTTCAGGAAGCGTCTGAGCAATTATTGTGCCCATATCTGCAATAACTTGCCCAATTCCGCCCAAAATTATTTTTACTCTTGGAAGAATATTACTTAGCGCAGTTTCGACAGTGTCCGCAAATTCATATGTAAGGCTTCCTAGGTCTCCGTTATCATTTGCAATGCCGACAAGCAGATTATCCCACGCTGCTCTCATCATCCCGACAGAGCCTTCAATGGTTGTTGCGGCCTCTTTAGCAGTAGTGCCAGTGATTCCCATGTTCTCTTGCACCGCATGGATAGCAGTAATCACATCGGAGAATTTAGATGGGTCTAATGCCTGTCCGGTCAATTCCTCTGCATCCGCAACCAGGCGTTCCAGTTCGGACTTTGTGCCACCGTACCCCAGTTTCAGGTTGTCCAGCATGGCGTAGTTTCCTCGCATCAAAGACTGGTACGTCTGCTGGATGGATTCAATGTCCGTACCCATCTTATTTGCGTTGTCGCTCATATCCATGATGGCCTGATTGGCGTACTCTGCTGCCGCTTTAGTATCACCGCCTAAAAGATTGAATCAAGGAAGCGGAAAATGCCGTGGCCTGCTCCATATATGTATTGGCAGATACACCAGCGGTCTTATATGCGTTTGAGGCGTATTGCTGGATGGTATTAGACGCCTCTTTGAACAGGGTGTCCACGCCGCCCACAAGCTGCTCATACTCTGCGTACTGATCTATAGAAGACTTGGTAAGAGCAGCCACGCCAGCCGCAGCAGCCGTCAGAGCGGCAGCGCCTACTTTTTGCAGCTGTGGACAGTCCATTTTTCATCTTCTCCGCAAACGACTCTGTATTTCTGCTGGCTTCGTCCAGGTTATCGTCATAATCACTCGTGTCCAAAATGATGCGGGCAAATAAAGCAAACAGATTCAGCGTCTTCACCCCTATCCGTGCAATTTTCTCTTTCATGTTCCCGATGATTTCTTCCGGAGTTCTAGTCTCTTCCGGCTTTGGATGAATCAGGTCATAGTATCTTGACTTCATGTAACTGCCGCCGGCATATCTCGCAGAGTTTTCCGCAAGGATTTTTAACACGTCAGTCATATAAACCCGGTACGCCTTGTCTTTTGCGTCTTGTTCAAACCGTGCAAAGACGTACCGGGAAAAAAGCCTTTACGCTCCGGGGGCCTCGGTACTCTCCTGCGCAGAGCCAGAGGAATCCCCGCTCTGCGCTGATATAAAAAGCGTTGTGAACGTTTCGTCGGTCAGCAGATCAATGGTGTCCTTGATGAGCTTGACGAGGTTCAGCGTGCCTGTGTATGCCTCTGGAGTGGTCCCTTCGATGGTGGACAAGATTGAGATAATGTCGCCCTTGTGGCCCTTCAGGAGGGCAGGAGCGGCCTTTCTTGCCCTCTGCAACAGGAATTTCTTGGCCGTCATGCCTTCCGGCAGCTTTTCTCGCTTGAACAGATCAGACGCCACCTCATCCTCCGCAATGTTGGCAATCGGATCGATAATATCGGCGATCACGTCCAGCGTCCGCTCACCCTTGATATCAGACAGTCTCATCAGGTGCTTTCCTCCGGACCTGCAGAGTAAAATTCCATGGGCATGGTGTCCTGTGCGTCCATGGACACATGGCCGGTCAGCTCCACAGAGACCTGGCCCTTGCCATTTTTGGTGGTCTGGAGCGAAAATCCGCCGGTAGACAGAGCATTTTTCAGGCACACAGCCACCATACCGCCGTCTGCCCGATCACCAACCCACCAGATGTCCTGGAAGTCGGTCTGCAACAGGTCCCGTCGAGGCGTGACTTTCGTGGTATCGGGAGAGCCGATGTCCGCCGCTCCAAGAGCCAGCTTGATTGCCTCCGGCGACGTGCCAAGAGCCGTAAAGCTCATGGTACATTCCCAGGAGTCCAGGTGCTTCAGCTCCATCATATTGACGGGGCAGTTGTCCACGTCCTCGCCCATGTCGGAGTAGGTAGGAACGCAGGAAACCTGGATGCCGCCAGTAGTGGCGCACACAATATCCGTATCTTCCGGAGCGTCCGGTGTTGACGGATCAAAACTTGTAAGAATAACGCCCGCGTCCATTTGCAGCTCCTCAAATGTGTTCTGCGGGATTTTTGTAAATTTACCCATTGTGTCTCCTTTCAGCTGAATGTCAGGTATTCAGCGGTAATGTTGATGAACCGGCGCTTGATGGCCGGGTCTTCTTCGTAAACAACGCTTTGGCAAAACGGCGATCCCCGTTTCAGCCAGATGTATCCTTCGTCGCAGGGGATCGTCACGCCGCCGTATCCAATGCGCTTAGACAGGTTTTGTGCCGCTTCGTCTGGTACGGCCTCGCTCTCCGTCCGAAAGAATAGGTTGACTGTCAGGCCGACTTCTCCGGCGTCAAATGCGGACTCGATATACTCGTATGTCCCATATGGCATGATTACGTCATTCGGAACAGAGGACGCACGGTAAAACGGGATTGCTCCCTCGTTGAACCAGGAATAGAGCGCTTTGTTCTTGGTCATAAAGCGCCCGCCTCCTGCCATGCTTTAATCAACTTTGGCCCTTGCTTGGCAAACCCAATCCACCATTTCTTCGTTTTGTGCCCAATCGCTGTTTTCGGCCAATCCGCTTTCAAACAAAAACGCATGTACAATTTCGTGTCGAAGGTTTTTCTGCTCCTGCAACTCCAGTTTTCCTTTTTGCCGCCTGCTAGACCTCTTTTGTAATTCTCAACAATGATTTCCCTCGTGGTTTCATCACAAAATCCGTCACAGTTTTCAAGGCGAGGCTCTGATTGTTCCGTTGCGAGGGTGACAGTATACTCTGTTCTAAAATGTTGATATTCATGTGGTCAGGCTCCATTTCTCCGCCGTGAAGTATTTTAGAGGCAGCGTGGAGGATTTAGGAGCAGGCTTTTTCCTCCGGGTTGGAGGTCACACGGTAGGTCTGGCCGGTCTCCGTGTCCTTGAATACGTCGTTGTACTCGATGGGGAAATCCTTGTCCACCAGCGCGGAATAAAGGCTTGTGACACCCTGCTTTTCCGCGATTCTGGCCTCCATGGAGGTGTCAAGCGCCTGGTAGTTGGTGAACTCCGCCCCTTCTTCCCATTGCACCATGCTAGCCGCCTGCTCCATCTGGCACACGCTTTTTTCCATCAGCACGCAGGTGCGTGCAAAATCATCCAGCAAAGACACGTTCTCACCTCCACGGGTTGTCTTTGTGCGGTTCCGGCGGAGTCATATGCGGGTTCGGGTTCGCATATTGCCAGCTCCCCGCTGGTTTCTTCCAGGGGCAAGCTGGGCGGCGAACACGTCCCGCCAGCCCACCGCAAGCCCTTTGGAGTTGGTAGCCTTGGAATAGCTGTACCCGCCGAAACTCTCCGACGTATACGGCCCGCCGTCCCCGTTTTGGCCGTCCAGGCAGTGATCTCTTCCACAGTGGACAGCAGCGCCTTGGGGATTGCCAGCGTCCATACAGAACCGTCAAACGTCTCGTCTGTCAACTCGGCCGGATATTGGTACACCCCCTGTCATTAAACAGGCTCCCCACAATGCGGGAAATAATACTGCCCATTTACGAGAAAGGGCAGCGTGAGCTTCCCGTCCTCGATGGTGTATGTATCGTCATACCTTATTCAGATACATCAAAACGGTCTCAAGCATCACGCCGCCCTCCCTATCACTTTTTCGATCTGGTTTTTGCTTTTGCCTGCGGCTCAAATGTCGCGCCAGTGAACGTAAATTTCACAACGCTGGCATCGTCCACAAGCACCTCAAAGTGGTGTCATCCTTTTGTCACCCGGAATACAATGTCTGTCAAAGGCAATCTTGTCCTTTGTGGTCTCTCCGTTTTTCTTGAAGGTCATATTGGTCCCGGTTTTGGTCAGGTGGAAGGGAAGTAATAGCCGCTATCTTCACCTGGCAAACTGCTGAACTCGGAATACCGTCACATAGTGAAATGTACCAGTTACAGAACCATCGCTTTTACTGTCAGATCATCACCGACCAATTCAGAGACCTGTTTCCCCAATAGGGTCTGACTGCTGGGGAAGAGCGTTAAAGTGTCAGACCCGATTAACCCCCCGCCGATACGGTAATCTTGGCAATGCCATCCAGATACTCAGCCCACTAGCCCATAAAATTCTGGATGTAATTGATACCAAACTGCGTCTGTACGGTGATGTCAGCAGTGCCCAGGTAGTCGTAAGCATCAAGAATATTGGCAAAGCCAACGACCTGAGTCACGTCCTTTGCCATACCTGCGAACTTGTCCAGAACCTTGCCCTGAGCCTGGGCCAGAGCGGCCTGCCAGGTGGTGGCGGTGCCGGTCAGAGAACCGGTGTTCAGGAAGGTGTAGAAGTCACCCAGCACCACGTTCTGGAGCTTAGTCAGGAACGCATCGTCGGACTTCTCCACGGCGATCTCCGCGCCGTACTTGTCCACGTCCTCAATAGGAACAGCTTTGGCGTACTTCTGAATGGTGATGTCATCCTTCTTGGCCTGTACGATGGTGGTCTTGGAATAGGGGATCACCTCACCGGGGCCCACTTCGCCATCCTCTGATCCACGCTTGCGGTGTAAGAGATCAGCTGAGTGCCGGGCGTCTTGCGGATAGGCCGCATAATGCCCAAGATGTTCCGCAGGGCCTCCCAGTTGTCATTGAACCGGTAACAAAGTCCACCTCGCGGGCGGTCACGGTGGTATATACATTGGGGAGCGAATCGCGAGGGGTAGTAAAGCTCTCAACATTGGTAGCTGCCATTCAATATCATTCCTTTCAAGTAATCTGGTTTTCCACGAGCGCCTTTTGACGCTCTGCGGCGGACAAAACATACCGGCCATGTTCATCCTTTTTGTAGATGTCGGCCTTTGTTTTGCCGGGGGATTGGAGGTCTGTGCCCTCTGGTCTGCGTAGTGGTGATAAAGTCCGCCCACTCGCTCTTGATACTTTCCGTGAGCTTGTCAGCGCCCTTGATGGTCCCCTTTCGTCCAGCTCCACGCTGTCCACATCGGAGACCTTCAGGACGGATTCCAGGCGCTTCTCACTTACCCCGGCTTCTTGCAGGAGCGCCCGATAAGCCTTTTCCTTGGCCGCGTGGCTCTCCTTCTTGGTCTGCTCGGTCTTGTAGCCCTCAAATTCCTCTTTCAGGGGCTTCATACTTTGACCTTGTAATGCTTTTCTTCCCAGCCTCCAGGTCAGCCTGCGCCTTTTCCAACTGCTTCTGTACTTCGGGCAGGGCTTCTGCGTCGGCCTTATACTTTGCAACGTCCGCTTTCAGGCCGTCCACAGTGTCTGTGTGCATGGTGATGATCTCGTCGATCTTCTCGTCCTCAATGCCCATAGCTTTGAGGGCACGTCTGGTCAGTGCCAACTTTGCGGGTTTTACCAAATAAAAAAAGGAGCCAACCTGCAAGAAACCCTTACAAGTTGACCCCAACGGTCCTTCCCGCTCACCAATTAGAGCAGGGTTCAGTGTTTACTTTTCTAAAAAATTCATCAAGCACCCTTTTCAATATTGCATTGACGCTGGTCCCTTCTTCCTTTGCTTTTTTCTCTCACCTTGTCCGCATATTCCTTTCGGACCTTACACCCTAAAACAGTCATGTGTTCAGCAATGTATTTGTTATTCGCTCTTTTCTGTGCCTCTGTGAGCGCCATTGTACCACCTCAAAATCATTTTACATGATTTTATATGGTTTAACAATGTACAATCCGCACAATATATATGGTTAAACTTTGTGAAATTTGCCGCTTGAATATATGGTTAAACCATGTTATATTATACTCACAAGGAACAAACAAGACAGGCCACAGGCCGGAGGGAAAGAAATGACAAACCAAGAAATCCTTGATACTTTAGCCGAAAATGAATGCAAACTCTTTTACGCATACTGCGCAGACAGAGAAAAACCTTGGATTGAAGGCGGCGCACGAAGCCGCAAAGCAAGCCTTGATTGCATTTGCAAACGCTACCGGCTGCCACAACTAAACCAACCACCCGCCCCGGAGGTCACGAGGGCAGAAAGGGAAAAGATGAACAACACGAGATTTAACAAGTTGTGGGATTTATTGCACAAGTCCGGGGAAGTCAAGTTCGCTGATTGCAACGAATCTCTCTCGCTATCGCTCGTCCCATCCAGATATGGGTATGAAGTTTCTCTGCGCTCTGGTGGAAGCACGGTTCTTGTGCACTATGACAAAGAAAGATTTCGTGAAATATTAGTTGACTAATGCCTTTCTTCCGCCCTAACCGGGGCGGTTTTTCTTTGCCTGAACTTGATTTCCCGCTTGTCCTCCAGAACAATGTACCCATCTCCTTTTTTTTTCGGACTACGGCGTCGTTTCCTTTTGGTAATGATGGCCTTGATAATGGCCCATGCTTTTTCATCCATTTTTCAGTTCATCCTCTATGATATTCCGGTAGGTCTGCGGGTGGTCTGCCACCGCCGGTTTCAAAAACGGGTGTGCTTGATTGCCCCTTGTCCAATGCCAGTTGCCCTGTGCGTCCTGGTACACCCACGGCGTGGGCCGTCCGCCTCCGCCCTCCGCATAAATGCCGGTGCCTAATTCCTGGTAAACGCCGTATTCGACGTTCGTCCCGACGTAAGCGGCCATTTCATCTTCAGAAACTGCGTGTGAAATGCCGTTTCTAAGCCGCCCAGTGTCAACCGGGGCAAGGTCCTTTGCATACCCTTCCGCCTCCATCCCGCAGCGCTCCAAGGCCCGCAGGCAAGCCGCGCGAAACGCTTCTCCCACCTGGACGGAGTTGTTTACAACGTCAATTCGCATTTCGCTGTTATTCGCCACGGCTTTTCACCCACTCTTTCCATTCGAATAGGTCATTTCATTGACAAGCACATACCTCCCATCAGGACCTTTTACTCGCATTTGGCGGGGTTCGGCCTCAATCCCTTCCACCTCAACCGTCCGCATACTGCACCGGCAGTTGTAGAGGTCTTCAGGCTTTGCACCCTTTGGGTCTCCGGGGAACATCATTTCACTGCCTAAATCCGATTCAAAAGGCTTGTTATAGTCCACTGTCACGCCGTCCAGCGTCTGGTGGCTGTGCCGGGTCCGGCTGTCCTTTGTAGCAATCCACCGCTTGCGGACCTTGATGCCCATTTTCGCCGCCGCCACATAGCTGTCCATCCTCCCGGCGTTTTCCGCGCCTGTGACGGCAGTCCTTGCGGCTCTTATGGCGCTTGTCCGGTTCATATCCGATATGCGGTTCTGCAAATCGTCCGCAATCCCTTTGATACTTCTGCCCTGCAAGATGGAACTTGTCACAGAGGCAGTGATTTGTCTCTTTCCCCATGCCAGGTCAATCCCTCGCTTTACGGCCTTTTCAGGCGGGTAATATGGCATCAGGTCGGGTTCTTCCACGATCAAGCGCTTTACGGTCTGTTCGTCCCACAGTGCAAACCCCGCGTCACCAGCTACTTGTTCTATGGTATACGCGGCATAGTTACGATTCAGAGAGTAAATAGACGGCGTATCATCATTCACATAGGCGATTGCGGTTTCATTGGCCTTGGTGTACCGCTCCGCAACCTTGACGGCCAAATCGTCAAATCGCTCTCCGCGCCCGATCTGGTTCAATCTCCATTGTTTGTAATCTCCTTCTGTCCAGGTTTTACCATTTTGAACGGTTCCGATCAGCTTTTTCATCTGTTCGTCCCGTTCTTGGAAGCGTTCAAAGTAGTCGATGACTGTTTTTTCGAGGTCATCCCACGCTTCCCGGTAAACCCTCGCTATTCTCCGTTCCAGCCGTTCCAGTTCCTGATCCGTCCACTGGTGCCCCAGGTCTGTTGGCATTATTCGTCACCCCAGCCTGTCCATTGCTTCGGCGTCTTTCCGCTCCAAAATGTCATCTACCTCATCGTTTGTCAGCCAAGGCAAATGGCGGAGAATGGCTTCAGAGTCCAAATAAGTAGCTGCAGTCATGACCATCTGCGTCTCTTCCAACTGGTTTGCGATCCGGTTCCACTGGAAAGACGGCGTGTCGTCAATGTCAAGCAAAGCCAGCAGCTTCCCGATAAAGTCCCGGATGCAATACTCAAAGTCGCCGCATTTGTCATCCTGGCCCTGGTAGCCCATTCTGATAGCCGTAGCGGTCAGGTTTCCGCTCATGATCTTATCCATGTCCACAAGCTGGAAATCCTCGTACAGGTCACTCCTGAGACGTGTTAGCATGGCTTCTCGTGCCTGATATGGGACATCCAGTGTGTGCCTCCGCCCCGCCTCCGTCGTCGCTGTCCACCGTTGCGGCTCTCAATGTCCGCATCCTATCGAGGAACCGGGCGATGTCTACGTCATCCATGCCGCCGGAGTTTTGCAAAACGCAGTACCTGCCGCTGGAATCGTCAATTTCGTTGGCAAGCCCAGACTTAACGAAATCGTAACAGTCAATGGACTCCCGAATTCCAACCAACTCACTTTGGCGAAGATCATTGGCATACATGGGAATGATCGGGAAACCCGGATAGTTGTCTCCGCCCTCCACAGTCTCCCCGTCCACTTCTGACCGGCGGATCGTCTGCCGATAGGAGCGCTTGTCTTGGCTTACCTGTATGTCTTCGCCTTTACGCTGGATGTACTCTGTGTATCCGTCCAGCTCATAGAGGGTATAACGTTTCGTTTGTGTCTCTTCCAGGCTCCAATAGCGAATTCCGGCCTTTAGAAAACCATCGTCCTGGTCGTACAGCGGTACAAATCCCGGCTCGTTTGGCGTGTCAGCGTAGCTGAAAACCTCCAGATGGTCATAGTTCCAAAACCCAAACGCCACCTTGTCCACCATGGCTTTCTTAGCCATTTGGGACAGTCTGCTATCAAATGTCTCTCCAAGCCGCTCTTTTGTGCTGTCCTGCTCGAAAGTAACGCCGTTGGAAAGCACATATTGAACCTGCTGGATAACAAACCGCCGAAAAAACAGGGTTTTTAGCTTGTAGTTCGCAGAAAACAGATCAGGATAAGCCTGCCCGTTGGCGTTGTACAGGAATTTCTGTAATTTCTCAATAGTCAGGTTGTGCTTTGCATAGTACGCCTCCGCAGCGGCAGCGATTTTATAATCGTCGCTGGAAATATGGTCCCGAACAGCTCCCCGCACAAATTCCATGCGCTCTTTTTTCGTTTTCTCCAACTTCCAGCAGGTCTTGATATGTCCTCAATGTCTCACCTCCGTGCGTACAGCGGAATATAAGTCTCCTTCCCGACTTTATGCCGGAGAATAGTCATCACAAAATATCTTGTATCGTCCATAGCGTGGTCGTTTTTCTTTGATGGGCCTGTCCTCTGTGGACTCTTCATCCCATCTATATAGGCCAAATTCCCGGATCGCGTCCTTACAGGACCGATGGATCTTGACCGTTCCGTCCTGCAAGTATCTGGCTGTTGTCATGATCCCCGGCAAAACATCATTGACGGCCTTTTTGACGGTGAACCGCTTATGCCGCCGGATGACTTCAATAAAACTGGCAGCAGAAGGGTCCACAACGGCTGATTTTACGGGCAAATCTCCGGCCAGCTTCTCCAGCTCCATGTAATATTCCTCGTCTGTCTTGTTGGAGCACTCGTCCTGTCCCGAATAGTAATACTCCCGTATCCTGGTTGCAGTTTTCCCGTCCCAGCACCACAAACCAGCGGAAAAGGGGTTCAGTGTTCCATACCGTTTTAGGTTCTCCACAAAGCCTCCAGGAGAAAGCGGAGTTATCGTCCAATGGTATATGTCACAGCTAAAAATATCCGCTTTACTGTCCAGAAACACTTTCAACCAGTGATTCGGCCTGCGGATAAGTGCCAAATCAAAGCACGAATACGCCCCCTTATCCAGACGGCTTTTCAGCAGCTCAAAGACTTCCTGGCTCCAGTCCGCCACCTCGTCTCCATAGCAGTATTTGATTGATGCACCGCGGACAATACCTGCGTTACTTTTTCCCGCTCCAAGACAGTAGCACTTTTCCCCAAATATCCGCCATATTGTCGCTGAAATCGTGCCAACAAGATCATCACCATAGATCGTTCGCATAGGCTCAAGTACATTCCGCTCAATGGTAGATTTAGTGACACCAGAATAACCGTCAGACCGTCCTTGCCAACACGCTCCCGGATGCGGATTGGGATGATCCACCGGAAATCAGGTAAGGTTTTTCCCTTTGCGGGTGGCCCCTCCCCCTTAAAATTCCAGCGGTGATGCCCCTCCCGGACAAAAAATTCAGTTTGTTTCCGGACTTAACAGCATCCTTAAACTCCTTCAACAAACCATCCAACTTGTTTCAAACTGTCGTTTCCGCTGGCTGTGTTCTTTGTGGCCTTGTCAACGATGATCCCGAAAAGAAGTGGCGATTTGAGACAAACCGGCATCACTTATCTTTTCCGGGTCTGTCAGCGCCATCAGGTGGAGGTCGATGGCCTCCTGCATCTTTTCCTTGCGCGTCTCCATAAAGGCCAGCATATCAAGTGTATTCTGCTTCTTTTTTTTGTTGCGCCTTTTGGGCGAATCCTTCGCACTTTAGCACTATCCGCTTCACAGTATCTTTGGAAACCCCATTGATTTTTTTTGCTGTGGCGTTATAGCTCTCGGTCTCCAGATAATCAGCCACTATTTTCTTTTCTGCTTATCCGTCAGCCGTGCAGCCATGTCACCACCTCAATCAAAATTCCCCCGTGCCCGACCCTCCCATCTTTTCAGCGAGACGGGCACGCCCTATTTGGCGCCGCATGGAGGGCGCGACCCTCCGGCCCTGATCGTGGGCTGCATCGTGCTGCGGCATATTGAAGGAGTCCCCGGCAGGAAACATACGAGAGGCTCTCCTTTCTGTTTAACCATAGTATTCAGTTTACAGAGCATTACTTCTCGCCGCAATGCGGGCAGTTCTTTAACTTTAAGCATGATTGCCCCCTCCCTCGTCGGGATGGAACCGATGACTTCCCAATTACCGCCGTGAATGCAATATCCGCTTGTGTACGGTTCTCCCAAAAACTTTTTCTATGTCATCTTCCCATACAACTGGTTCGTCATAAACTTTATGCTTTCCGTAGTAATCGGTTTCTCGTCTTACAACATCCCCATCAAAAATCTTCTTCCCGTTCTTGTCGGTCAGACCGGTGTACTGGCAGACCGTGGAGGGTCGACCTCGTACTTGTTTAGGACATCTGGAATATAGTCCTCGCAACAGATAAATGCTGTGCCGTCCTTGTATGTAATCAGACTTCCTTCCACCCACGCACCATTATCCAGCCGCTTGGCTTTGAAAAGGATTTCTCTCATTGGGCACCTCCGATGATCTCGTCAAGGAGTGACGGTTTCGTCGGGACGGAGAGAGGAACATCCCTTTCTCCAGGCCAACAAAGAACCACCCATTATTATCTCGCATAGGGCAATCTACCATTGCAGGCCGCCCCCAGTTCGTCTTTTGGATATGTGTAAAATTTGGAAATGTTCCAGAACAGAACATCCTCTTGATATTCTTTGCGTCCTCCACCTCCTGCTCCGTCCAGCGGGGCTTGCGGATGATGCGGTCGGGGTGTTGATAAGGTCTAATGCAATGCAGTCTTGAACGTCCCCATCTTTGTCTTCTATGAGCCCTTCCGGGGGTAATGTGATATGGATTGCAGTACGAATCTGCAATGTAGAATTGTTCTCCCCACATCGAACCCCAGCACCTCACAAATTCTCGGCTTGTCCATGTTGGCCTCCTTCCTTTTCACCCAATTTTTTGCACCCTTCCTGTGGGTCAAAGTCCTTCTCAATTTCACACCCAATGCAGTTAAAACAAGTGTGGTTCATCATCCTCCACCACCTCATAGCCCATCAGGCGAGCGGCTTCGTGAGGGTTGGCTCTTACGTATTCATGACACGGCCTCTTTGTCCCTGCGTATTGCTGCACGGGTTCCCGAAGCTCGCAATAGTCGCAATCTTTTTTGCTATCGCAAAACTGCTCTAATGCCTGTTCAATGGTAAGTGCGACTTCGCCCGTCTTACTCCGAAACCTCATGGGCGGCCTCCTCAAAATGGATTCTCCTGCAGTTGTCATACCGCATCTGCTTGTCCTGTACGCCTCTCAGAATGATGTACGCCCGCCGGAGTTGGTCAATGTCGAAGTACCCGAAATGGCAATCCTCGATTGGTATTTCCATCTCATGGGCCAGCCAGCGGTAAAGGTCGTTGCGCTTCTTGTGGGCCTTTGGCTTTCCCCTGCCAGAGCGGGTCAAAGAGAGCGTGACACATCTTTTTTCCCTGTCCGCATCGGTTCGTCAGCCAACAGACCCAGGGCTTCCCGTGGGCGGGGCTTATGCACGTCCCACATAGGCCCCGCACTGCTCACAGAGGTAGCAATATCGCTTCCGTACCCCCGTCCATAGACACGGGCATTAAACCATAGGTCCTTTATCATAAATCATATCCCAACATCAGCTAATCTCATGCCCGTCCTCCTCGTCCATGCGAGCGCCGCACGTTGGACAGTATGGCATATTCTCAAATGTTAGCGGCTGTGTTCCAGCACAAACAGAGCACCTAACTCTTGAAATGATTCCGCTTTGTGGTTGAAAACTTTTTCCATCTCCCGTTCCTCACCTCCACAACGTCTGCGGCGGATAGCCACAAGCTCGATAAATCCTCAAAATCTGTGCAGCTCTTTCGTCGTTTTCTTCTTCGCAATCACGGCGATAGCCTCCTTCAAATTTCTTGACAGCGACTGTCCTTCGATGTACTCCTTCATCTTCGCTCCACCTTCGTTCGTGATCGTCCAATCCGTTCAATGATTTAAACTCTTCATTCAGCGTCCGGCTCCACGCAATGGAGAAACCGCCCGTACACCGGATCTGGGCAGGCCGTACACTGCAGTGCTATGCCAAGTTGTATCATCATTCACCCTGAATGGGCCCGCTTGGCCCATGATATGACCAGCAACCATATTCCTCGTTCCAGTAAGTC